>RCNB010000057.1_pt1 | contig 77344 bp, 74 predicted proteins | sample 2041321 | NCBI WGS metagenome assembly RCNB01 (sample SAMN09708232, study PRJNA481090) | Marine sediment metagenome, whole genome shotgun sequencing project. | reverse complement strand
CCCTGTAATGCGCCATGAGTTTGCCACCTTTAAGGGCATCTAGTGCCCAAAAGATTTTATTTCGGAGTTTTTCGGCAAGCTGCTTCATGATATGACTATTGTTTGCAATATAGCGGTTAATTTTTTTCAAAAAAAGAAAAACCAAAAACGCACACTTTGAAAGATTCAAAAATCGTGGTGGTGCAATCAACATTGCTTTCAAACGACTTAATTTAAAACTTTGGTCATGAGCAATATCTTTATTTCCTGTCTGCTATTCAGTATTCTCATTTCATTGCATGGAAAAGCTCAGGACATGAATCCTGAAAAATTACAGGATATTATTAGCCAAGTTTCGGATACCTTGGTGGCAAACGGAAATTCGTACCGATTTATCTATAACGATAGGCCTCAGATTATGCATTTATGACGAAAATGCCAATCGCATGCGCATTATCTCTCCAGTTGTCGAAATGGCAGACATTGGCGAAGAAGAACTTCTAAATGCGCTGGTCGCCAATTTTCATTCTGCCCTAGATGTCAAATATGCCTTGAGTGATGAGATTATTTGGTCGGTTTTTATCCATCCGTTAAGAGAGCTATCCGAGTATCAAGTCAGAGATGCCATCGATCAAGTTTATAATGCTGCCGCTACATTTGGTTCTACGTATTCAAGCACAGACTTGGTCTTTCCTGGAAATTCTAAAAAGAAGGAGAAAACCGAACCCAAGAAACTCATCGAGAGAGGCTAAAAAGTGTAGGCCGGTACTTTCCCGATAACTCCCTTAAAAAAAGCTTTGTACGATTTAAAATCCGTTTCTTTATCCCCCGAAGTAAAGTAAGGCTCAGACACCTTAACCTCTTTTTTACCAAAGTCAAAGGCGACAAGTACAATAGGTACTTCAGCGGCCTTGGCGATATAATAGAATCCTGTTTTCCATTCGGCAACTTTCTTACGGGTGCCCTCGGGGGCGAGGGTAAGTCGAAATTTTTTTCGTTGTGCGAATACCTTTGCGGCAGCAGTAACGGCATCATTGTTTTTACTTCGATCTATGGGCGCCCCTCCCATCCGCTTAAAAACCCAACCGAATGGTGGTTTAAAAAGGCTCTTTTTACCGACCCAATTAATTTCTTCGTTCCATACTTTCCGAATTAGCAACCCTAAGAAAAAATCGATCCAACTGGTATGGGGTACAACAGCAATCACAAACTTGTCTAAATGGCCAGGGAAAGCACCTACGGTTCTCCATCCCAAAACCTTAAAATAAATGAATTGGGCCAGTTTTTGCATTGATTAGGATTAAGGAGTTAGCGGTTTAGTGTTAGCGAGATACGGATTAGTGAAACGATCAAAAGGTAAAAGAGTTATGAAGCTAAAATTTCTAGTTCAAAAAGTGCAGGAGCTTACTTCTTTGCTTACCGCCTTCTGACTGCCAACTGCTACTGCTTACAACCGACTTTTCAAAAACTTATATTTTCCGATAAATGTATTCCAACTTTTCAGGGGTGATGATTTCTCGCCAGTTCTCGCCAAGGGCATTCTCCCATAATGGCTCCATCGCCAAAGAAACTGAAATCATGGTCTCAAAATCGCCATCCGTTAAATTGGCACAAATACCTTTTGGCAAACGTATACCATGTTTTTGTCTCATACGATTGAAAAGTGCTACCCCTTCAGGATAGAATTCTTCTAAATGTTGAAAAACCAAGCAATTACCGATACCATGTTTGACCCCTAAAAGATAACCAAGGCCATAACTCATCGCGTGCGCAACGCCTACTTGTGAATAGGCAATACTCATGCCGCCATGCCAAGAGGCCATCATCAGTTTTTCATGTGACTCATCGGCTGTAAGATTTCCCAAATAAACCTCTTTACATAGTTCAAGGGCCTTCTCACCATAACTTTGGCTAAATGCGTTCAGATAGGTGCCGTTGAGCGATTCGATACAGTGAATGTAACAATCCATTCCGGTATAGAACCACTGTTCTCGCGATACGCCTTGGGTCAGGTCGGGATCTAATACAACTTGATTGAAGGTGGTGTAATCCGAATTGATACCCAACTTCTTCTCAGGTCCTAGAAGTACCGTTGTTCTAGATACTTCTGCACCAGTGCCGCTAATGGTTGGTATTCCTGCATGATATATAGACGGATTGTGTACCAGGTCCCAACCTTGATATTCAGAAGAGCTGCCCTTATTTGTCAACAGAATTGAAACGGCCTTCGCGAGATCTAATAAGGTGCCCCCACCAATACCGACAATACCGGAAGGAAGCTCGTGAAAATCTTCTCGAATTTTCTTGACCAAAGCATCTACCTGAGATGTTTTTGGCTCTTCCTGAGCAGAGATAAATATAAGCTGGTCGTTAAAAATCAGAGGTATTCTGAAGACCAATTCATTTCCTTCAAAAACATCATCGACCAGAAAGATAAAGGGTGCTTCGGAATGTTTCCTTTCGGGCATCAATATGTCGCCCAACTGGTCAAAACTACCCCTTCCGAATACCACTCTTGGCACCATAGGAAAGTTTTTGTAGTCGGTTTTTTTAACGATGGCTTCTTGCCTGACCTCCAAATCTTTCTTAACCTCCATAAGCTTATTTCAAATACTTCAAAATATCTGTCAATTTATTAATTTTAAGATACGTATACTCATTTTCTTCAATTTTTACTTCCTCATGTTGCCAAGTAGTATGAAAAGGAACATGCACTGCCTGGGCTCCAACGTTCAACAGAGGAAGCACATCGGATTTGAGGGAGTTACCTATCATTAAAAATTCATTGACCGATATTTCTAAATGATTGAGCAAATGTAAATAGTTTTCTTCTTTCTTATCGCTTAAAACCTCAACATGATGAAAATATTCCGACAGCCCCGATTTTTCGAGTTTTCGTTCTTGATCTAATAAATCTCCTTTAGTCAAAACTATCAAACGGTATTTATTCTTTAATTTATCCAATACTTCACGTACGCCGCTCAACAACTCCACAGGGTGCTGCAACATATCTTTACCTAGATTCAGAATTTCAATAATCGTTGCTTGCGAAACACGATTATTTGAAATTTCGAGTGCAGATTCTACCATCGACAACATAAACCCCTTTATGCCGTAACCATAGAGCTCTAGATTTTTTATTTCCATCTTAAAAAGCTCTTGATCTACCTTGTTTTTGGTTTCATAGCCCTCTAGCAGATTAGTGAACTTCTCTTCAGTATCCCTAAAATAGGTTTCGTTGACCCACAAGGTGTCATCGGCATCAAAACCGATAACTTTAATTTTACTATAGTCTACCTCCATGCTGCCTGTGCCCTTTTCAAATCTTCCGGTGTATCTATTTCTATACCGGATACTGTTGTCTCGACCATCTTGATTTTTTTACCGTACTCCAAATAGCGTATAGCCTCAATTTTTTCGGTGGCTTCCAAAGGCAACATCGGCAATCTTTGAAAATCCATCAATGCTTCTTTACGAAAAGCATAAATGCCCTTGTGTTTGTAATATATACTTTCAATTTCAGTATTTCTTGGGTACGGAATGGGAGAGCGCGAAAAATACAGGGCGAAATTTCGGTTATCGACAATAACCTTTACCGTGTTAGGGTTACTGATTTCTTCGGTATCGGTAATTCGCACCATAAGCGAGGCGAGGTCTATTTCTTTTTCAAGGTCGTTTTTAAATACCTCTAAAACCCCGACCAAGCTTTCCCTATCCGTAAAGGGTTCATCACCCTGAACATTTACAATAATATCAACATCCATGTCGGTTACGGCCTCTGCAATACGATCACTACCACAGTCGTGTTCCTTTTGGCTCATTAATGCGTTTCCTCCGGCATCGGTTATGGTATCAAAAATCACGGGACTATCCGTAATTACATAGACGTCATTGAACAGTTCGGTTTTTACAGCGGCCTCATACGTACGCAGAATTACGGGCTTCCCCGAGAGATCTTGCATCAATTTTGCCGGAAATCGCGATGCCGCATAACGGGCCGGTATCATAGCTATAGTTTTCACAATGGTAATTACGTATTATAAATTATTGATTACTATTCAAGAATAGGTGCACGTTCAAGTTCAAAGGTTAAAAGTGAATTTGGATTTGGATTTATGAAAATTTTGAACAACAACCACCTACTGTTTACTACAACGGCATACTGCTTGCTACTTTTTCCCTCTTGGCCTTAGTTTTCTATAAATCCTGAAAATCACAAACAAAATTACGATAACCAAGACTGCTGCCAGCATGGGCGCAAAAATAGCAGCTGTGGTAACTACCAAGGCCGTACCGGTTTCTACCGTTGAGATTATCGGGTTTCCCAAACCTCCAGTGGTTGCTGTCGATGCCAATCGGCTCGTGGCACTTGCGCCCTTTATTGCCGTAGCAGTGCCCCCACCGGCGATAATTGCCAACGACCAAGTTACAACGGGGTCAAGGTTAGCTACGGTCGAAACCATAACAGCCGTGCCGGCTATAGCCGCCATAGGCACCGCAAAACTATCTAAAAGATTGTCAATCCATGGAATGAAATAAGCAAATATTTCAATTACAGTTGCCACGCCCAATGTTATGACCGCCGTAAGACTACCGATCCACTGCCAATTATCATTAAGATCACACAACCCAAAGTAAGAGGCCAGACTCAAAGCAAACAAAGGTAAGAACACGCGAAACCCTACCGAAGCGGCAAGGCCCACACCCAATAAAATACTAATTATTGTTTCCGAAGTCATTTGAAAAAAGTTCAAGTTCAAGCACAATTATGAATTTCAGGGGCCAAAGCTATTGCCTCTTTCAAACGCACAAAATACTTTGAATTACGAATTTAACTTATTCCTCCCCAACAAAAAAATCGCTCTTGAACCCTATAAGATATAGTTGTTTTTTTGCACGGGTCACGGCGGTATACAACCAACGCAGATACTCTTTGTCAACACCATTGGGCAGATAAGGCTGTTCTACGAAAACGGTATTCCATTGACCACCTTGTGATTTATGACAAGTAATTGCGTATGAAAATTTTACCTGCAATGCATTGAAGTACTTATTATTTTTTACAGCCATAAATTTCTTGTACTTCGATTTTTCGTGGGCATAGTCTTTCATCACTTCTTGGTAGAGCCTATTACCGTCTTCGTATGACAACGATGGGGTAACGGCTTGAATAGTGTCCAATAACAAAACCGTCTCAAAGGGAATTTGATTAGGGTAATCGACCATTTGCACCTTGACTTCAGCAAACTTGAAACCATATAGCTCTTTAATCGAAAAGATTTCTAAAACTTCAATAATATCGCCATTGGCTATAAAACCAGCCTCTGAATTGGGCTTTAACCAAAAATAATTATTCTTAACGACCATCATATAATCCCCGACCGCTAGTTCATTTTCAAGGAATAGAATACGGCTGCGTATATTCTCATTGTAGCTGTTGGCCCTTTTGTTCGAGCGAACTATAAAGGTGGTTTCTTCTTTGCCATTTTCCGAGTAGGATGCATCAATAGCTTCCTGTATCTCATAACCATCGATGAGCCTTACGATATCTCTATACGGATCTACATCAAATTGAAATGTATCGAAAAAACTTCCCTGCAACTGCTCGCGGAGCATAGTTGCGTTGATAAGTATGCCCGAATCTTCAGCCTGGCGAACAACTTCATCCAATTCGAGTTTGATTACCTCTTTGTTGTAGTTTAAAGACAATTTGTCGGCGTCCAATGCCGGACTTAAATCTAAGTGTACGGGGGGTAATTGTGCGGTATCGCCTATGAGTATCAATTTGCAGTTATGCCCAGAATAAACAAACATTAAAAGATCGTCGAGTAGAGCACCGTTTTCGAACAATTTAGAATCGATGGGGGCATCTGGTATCATTGAGGCTTCGTCAACAATAAAAATAGTATTGCGATGCTTATTGGGCGCCAAAACGAACTGCACTCCACCACCGCTTTGCTTTTTCGGAAAATAAATCTTTCTATGTATGGTAAACGCCTGCGTATTCGAATAATTTGACATCACTTTGGCCGCCCTACCTGTTGGGGCCATAAGAACAGCTTTTCGGGTCGTTTTCCAAAGACTGTTTACGACGGTACCTATCAAAGTCGTTTTTCCCGTTCCAGCAAAGCCCTTTAGTAAAAAAACACTCTCGGTATCATTCGATAATATGAACGTGGCGAGCTTTTGTAATGCGACCGATTGTTTGAGTGTCGGATCGTGAGGAAATCTCTCAACTAATAAACGATAAAAAGAAGCATCGGTAAGGGTTGCCATAGTCATCAAAGATAAACAGGATTTTTGGTCGAAAAACTTTTGCGATTGAAAAAAAATTGTAGATTTGTGTTAACCACTAAATTTAATTAACACTGAGAAAATGAAGACCATAATTCAAATTGTACTTTGGATAGCTTGTGTAGGATTTGGATATCTTATATACCAATCAGTAACAGGACCCATCGAATTCAATAAAGTCAAGGAAGAGCGTTTCGCCAAGGTAATTAACAAGTTAAAGGATATTAGAAAATCCCAAGAGGCCTACAAAACGGTAAACAAAAGATACGCTAAAGACTTTAAAAGCCTTATAAAGTTTATTGACACCGGTAACTACACCATTACACAGCAACGCGATTCTTCGTATATGGAATTTGATAAGACCTATCAAATCGATTTGTTAAGAGAAGTGAAGATTATCGATACACTGGGCACCGTATCGGTTAAGGATTCGCTATTCAAGAGTGATACTCGCTACAAAAACCTTATGGACATACCCAATGCTGCAAACGGTGAAAAAATTGAAATGGCAGCTTCGATTGTTGAGAAAAGCGGCTATAGGGCTCCAGTATTTGAGGCCAAAGTCGATAAAACAATATTGTTATACGATCAGTCCCCGACTCTTTTAGCAAAGGAGAATGCCGAAATCGGCGTTGACGAGGTCAACGGTGCATTTATAACGGTTGGATCTTTAGATGAAGTTAGTACCAGTGGTAATTGGCCACCTATTTATGATAAAAAAGGAGATCAACAATAAAACTGGGGAACCGGTTAAAGATTTTAATAAATTGTCCATTCAGGTTAGCTTGAATGGACTTTCTTTTTGTGTTTTCGACACCATATCGAAGACTATTTTGAGTTCTGAAAATGTCGTGTTCGCCAAGGAACTAACACCATATGAGGTTCTAAAGCGTTTGAAGCAGCTATTTACTAGTCAAAACGTACAAAACAGTCAATTTTCAGAAGTAGTGGTCGTACACCGAAACAATCTATTCGGCCTTGTTCCGAAGGCGCTCTTCGAGCCTGATGAAATGGCCAACTATCTGAAATTCAATACCAAAATACTTGCCAATGACCATTTGGCCTATGATGATCTTGAAAGTTATGAAATGGTCAACGTCTATGTTCCGTTCGTGAATATCAACAATTATATTTATGACCTCTTTGGTGAATTTACGTTCAAACATAACGGTACGGTAATGGTAGAGTCACTTTTAAACGGGCACACTAATTCAAAACAGCCTATCTGCTATACATATGTTCATGAAAACCAGATAGACATTACGGTCATCGCCAAAAAGAGGCTTTTGCTGTTCAATAGCTTTAAGTTCGTAACAAAAGAAGACTTTTTGTACTATTTGCTATTTACATTAGAGCAGTTAAAGCTAGATACCGAGTCAATATTACTAAAGCTTTTTGGAGAAATCGAAGAAGGTGACGACATTTATGAGATGTGCCACCGCTATATAAAACACATATCTATTTCTCTTCCTTCGTTTACCCGTCACACGTACGCGAATACGGGTGAAGAAGCCATTGATTTTACTGTCATAAACGCCCTTTGATGCGCATTATATCAGGCCTAAATAAAGGAAAACGACTTACCGCACCAAAAAAATTGCCTGTACGCCCAACTACAGATATGGCTAAAGAGGCGCTCTTTAATATCTTGAATAACCGGTACTATTTTAATGAGATTTCAGTGCTCGATCTTTTTGCCGGAACAGGAAATATCAGTTATGAATTTGCTTCTAGAGGCACGCGGGAGATTATTGCCGTTGACAACGACTACGGATGCGTAAAATTTATCACTAGTACCTCACAAATACTAGACATGAGCATCACAGCCTTAAAGAACGATGTATTCAATTACTTAGAAAAATCAAAAGTAAAAGCCAATATTATATTCGCCGACCCGCCCTACGATATGGCTTTGGAAGATTTTGAAAACATACCTACCTTGGTTTTTGAAAATGACTTGCTGCTAGAAAATGGAGCCCTAATAGTCGAACATGCCAGCCAAATGGATTTGTCGCACATAGCCAACTTTACGGAGAAGCGTAAGTATGGTGGGAGTGTTTTTAGTTTTTTCGGAAATCCTGAGTAACAAAAGACAGATTCTCGCCTGCGCGGGAATGTAAACTAAATTCAATTAAAAAGCAGGCCATAAGCCGGATTCTGTAAGACCTCAAAGTGGCCTTCCCTATCATTTATCTAGCCCCGATATTGCTATCGGGATCGAACCGCCTACCCTTCGGCTCGGGCGTGCAGCCCTCAAACACCGATTTACATGACGTTTCACCGCATAGAGTTTACCTGATTTCACTACAGCATAACCTGTACATTCTTTCTGCTGCACTTGTCCTATCCTAATTTAACATCAGAACGACGGGCATTACCCGCTATGCCGCACTATGGTGTCCGGACTTTCCTCTCCCACCCGAATAATAATCCGAGTAGCAGCGATAAGGCGGCCTGCTTAGCGACAAAATTAGACTAATTGTTGATAAATAAAGACTTTATCCGTTCGAAATAAAGCACTCGAACCTTAGCTATTTTTATATTTGTAATTCGCAGAAATGCATCATTTAAAACGCAACATTGGAACCCTTCATCGTATCGGCACGAAAGTACAGACCCCAGACATTTAAAGATGTTGTGGGGCAGCAAGCCATTACCAATACGCTGAACAATGCCATCGAACAGAACCACTTGGCGCAGGCTCTATTGTTCTGTGGCCCTAGAGGGGTCGGGAAAACCACCTGTGCCCGTATTTTGGCAAAAAAAATAAATCAAGATGGCACTGAAATTGAAGATGAAGATTTTGCATTTAATATTTTTGAGCTGGATGCCGCTTCCAATAATTCCGTCGACGATATTCGAAACCTTATTGACCAAGTTCGAATACCACCACAGGTAGGCAAATACAAAGTGTATATTATCGACGAGGTACACATGCTTTCGCAATCTGCCTTCAATGCATTTTTAAAGACTTTGGAAGAACCGCCAAAGCACGCCATCTTCATTTTAGCGACTACCGAAAAGCACAAGATAATCCCCACAATACTTTCACGTTGTCAAATATTCGACTTTAAACGGATTACCGTCAAAGATGCTGCTGAATATTTAAAATATATATCGGAAAATCAAGGCATCGAAGCGGAAGACGATGCTTTACATATCATTGCTCAAAAAGCGGACGGGGCCATGCGAGACGCACTTTCTATTTTTGATAGGGTGGTCAGTTTTTCTGGAAAACAGCTCACACGAAAAGCTGTTACCGAAAATCTAAATGTGCTCGATTATGACACCTATTTCGCAGCTACCGATTTGATTTTGGAACATAATATCCCCGAGTTGTTGCTCTTATTTAATAAAATTTTATCCTTAGGTTTTGATGGGCATCATTTTATTAGCGGACTTGCCTCGCATTTTCGTGATTTGATGGTATGCCAGCATCACGATACCATTAGCCTATTAGAGGTTGGCGATGGAGCTAAAAAACATTATTTAGAGCAGGCAAAAAAAACAGCAAATCAATTTTTGTTAAAAGCACTGGATATTGCGAACGACTGCGACCTCAAGTATAAGACCAGCAAGAACCAACGACTTTTGGTGGAGCTCACCCTCATGAAATTAGCCTCTATCAATTTTAGGGGTGAAAAAAAAAACCTTGAATCGCCGGCACTAGGCGATACTACTAGAGTTAACTTTATTGCACCCGCAGCTTTCTTTAAGGACCAAAAAACCGGTGTAACGATTGCCGAACAACAACCTGAGACAGTCGAAACAGTTCAACATAAAACTACCGAACCAGCTGCCCAGCACCTTTCTGCCAACTACGAAAACATAAATCACAACGCTGAGGAGACCGCAGTTGCCATGGCGGAAACCGAAATAGAAATTAAAAAAGATTCGAGTGCCGACAAGATTCCTGATTCGGAAACCACCAAAAAATTGAATATCGATATTGCATCGAAACGTATTTCCGCCTTATCTATTTCTAGTTTGAAGGCCAAGAAAGCGCATGAGGATAATAGAAAAGACGAGAGTATTGATGAAAGTCAATTGCCTAAAGCCATTTTTTCAGAAGAAGATATGCAACAACATTGGGCCGATTTCGTACACGATATCGATATCAAGGGACGAAAAATATTAGCATCAAATCTAAACGCTGACGTTCCGAAACTGCTCAAAGAGAGCACAATCTCGATAGAGTTGCCCAATCATACCATGAAAAAAGAGATCGAGCGGGAACAGTACGACCTGATGGAATACCTGAAGGGAAAACTAAACAATCATTTCATCGATCTAAAAATTACCGTAAACGAAGAGCGGGCAAAAAAATTCGCTTTTACACCAGAAGAAAAGTATGAGAAACTTCGGGAGAAAAATCCGGCCATAGATCTACTCAGAAAAACCTTTGATCTAGACCTTTAAGCTTTTCTCGAAACGAATACGCAAGGCAAATATTAATAAAACTACAGAAACAATAAGAAGCCCACAAGCTTCTCTACCCCTTTCGATATTTACGATATCACCTTCTCCAATGGTAAATCCTTCAAATTTATCAGGCCATAATAAAAATGTGCCGACCAGATAGACAACACACAAAACCGCTGAGGTCATAAAGTTTAGCCTTCCTAAAGCAAAAAGTATCGAAGTGAGTGCTGCAACTCCATATATGGCATACCACAATAGGGCATCTGGGTCGTTCTGCTGTACATAAGCCGCCCATATGAAAAGCAGTGCGAAAACAAGGGCTAAAATCTTGAATACATTCTTCATGGGTTTTCGGTTATATGATTTTCCAAAATACTAAAAACTTCGGTCGCATCTACCTGTTTGGCAAAGGAAGCATTTACATTATCAGAAACCAAAATCGGAAAATCGGCTTTGTCTTCCGGTACTCTTCCGTGAGAACCCTTGACCAAACTGGCATCTAACGGAATGATATCCATAACCGTACGAAAGCCCATTTTTTTCTTTAGCAATTTACCGACTACTTTGGCCATCACCAGCTTATCTCTAGGGTTGGTGAGCATCTCGACCGGATCATAGCCCGGTTTCTTATGAATGTCTACCATACGGGCATAATCGGGTGCCTTTTCATCATCCAACCAAAAATAGTAGGTGAACCAAGAATCGGAATCCGCTAAAACTACTAAATCCCCACAACGTTCGTGTGCCAAGTTCGCTTGGTTTATTTCTTCCCCTGATAAGACCTTTTCAACACCGGTTACCGTTTCCAATAGTGCCTTGACCTCTTGTTTTACGGATTGGTCATTCAGATAAATATGCGAAACTTGATGGTCTGCTACCGCAAAGGCGCTGCTTGCCCCCGCATCTAAAAGTTCAAGCCCTCTTTCAACACGAATGGCCACATAACCTTTCGAACGCAAGATACGGTTCAGGTGTATGGGGTTTTTCACATTTGTTATTCCGTATTCGGAAAGAAGAATAACTTGAGCGTTCCGTTGCCGGAAATACTCAACTAATTGACGTACAACAGTATCGATTTCTTTTAGGTCTTTTTTAATTTTATCAAAATCAAGACCGTAACGTTGCAGATTATAGTCCAAATGGGGCAGGTACACCAACGATAAGGTCGGATTATGGATTTCATCTGTCCGGATGGCCGCATCGGCTATCCATTTACTGGACTTAATAGAAGTCTTTGGACCCCAAAACTGAAAAAGCGGAAATGTACCCAAGTCCGTCTGCAAGGTATCACGTAACTCTGCTGGATGGGAATAGATATCAGGAATCTTACGCCCATCGGCCAAATAGTTGGGTCTAGGAGTTACGCTGTAATCGGCGGTCGAATACATATTGTACCACCAAAATAGGTTAGCACACGAAAAATGAGGGTCTTCCTTTTTAAGTTTGTCCCATATTTTTTCGCTTTCCACCAATTTATTCGACTGTTGCCAGAACTTTACCTCACATTCGTCTTTAAAATACCAGCCGTTACCCACGATACCATGTTCAGACGGAGACTTGCCGGTCAAATAGGTAGACTGAGCCGAACAAGTTACTGCAGGCAATACAGGATTAATATAGGCAGATCTACCGTTTTTAAGGAACGTTTCAATAAAGGGAGTATACTTGCCGATAAGGCGTTGCGTCAATCCGACCACATTTATGACTACCGTTTTTTTCATTTAAGTCAACTTGTCTTTTAGCCAGTCTATTTCGCGAATAATAGATTCGGAAAGACCTTTTTTAAGGGCATCTGGCAGCACATCCCACGTATAGGTTTCGATCTCAAGGTGCTCAGACACCGGATGTTGCTTAATATATGCTATTACCTTCAAGATATGGTCTTGGGTAGAATATAGCTCCCCGAACCGTTCTAAAAAAATGGGAACGTGAAAGTGTGCCCTAAGTTCTTCAAACTCCCTTTGACCTTCCAGAACAATGGGAAGGTCATTATACGTCTTAACCTTTCCGTCAATCTTTTCCGTAACCTGGTGCAGATAGGTCGGCTCATCGAAAAGTGCCAAAGCTTCCCAAATCTTATCGTTTCCAGAAGCATTGGAAATAATTTTTAAGGCCGCGCTTACTTGTATCTTTCCGATATTGATTCCTGCTTTCTCGAACTTTTCAAAAGTATCCTCCGGTTCTTCATAGGCCAATGAAAAATGGCAGATGTCGTAGCAAACCGTAATGTAGCGAGAAATAATTGCTATCGCCTCATTATCGTTCTTTCCCAACTTTTGAATCAAGACCGGCGTGACAATTGGTAAAAGATATTTTGAAAAAAAATGAAGCACCTCATCGCTATTTTCAAGCATACCATCGGGTTCTGGTTCGATATCGAGATGTAGATATTTTCCAGAAGTAGTTTCCAAATTATACAGATGGAGAATGATTTCGGTCAAATGTTCGGCTCCTTTGGTAAAGGCCTGATGTGACTCATCTTTCGATTCATGCCAATATTTATAGCTTATTGGCGAAGTTGAGATGCCCCCGGAAATACCATCGGGCAATAACTTGGCCAACTGATCGAACAAACGTTTGGTATATACCACTCGTTCCGTAGTTGTCCAGTCCGGTGCATGCACGTCTTCTTTGACGCGTTCGTTATGAAAGTTTCCATAGGGAAATCCGTTCATGGTAAAAACATAAACCTCATTTTCAACCAACCACTTTTGGAATTCGATAAGATTTTTCCCTACTCCCAATTCTTCGCTCGCCTTATTAGATAAACGGAGGCCCAATCCGAAAGGTTTATTAGCCGATACGTACTTTTTTATTTTAGGAACATGTTCTTTAAGGCTAGCAAAGGTAGTTGCCCAATCAAACCCAGGGTGGATGTTGGTGCAATAGGTGAGCTGAAAATTTTCGTCGATATGCAAGGCTAAGCTACTTTGGGCTTGGAGATTTCGTTTACCAAATTTAAGGCCTTTTTCATAATGTTCATATCGATTTCATGAACATCATGCTTTTTACCAATATCGGATATTAAGGTAATGGTCAATTCACCCCCTAGATGCTCTCTGAACTCTTGGATGCCTTTTAGCAGTTGACCCATTTCCTTTTCCGTCGCAATAGGAAAACTTAAATCGAAACCTATATTTCGAAAAACCACGACAATCCGGTTAAAGTCTTTCTCACTGATCAGGCCTATTAAGTAGGCATACGAAAGGTCTAGAACAATACCTTTGGCTACGGCTTCTCCATGCCGTAACGAATAGTTCGTCATATGCTCAAGCTTATGGGCCGCCCAATGACCAAAATCTAAAGGTCTAGAAGAACCGCTCTCAAAGGGATCGCCCCCTTTCGCGATATGGTTCATGTGCATCTCTGCACATCGATATATGGTATACTGCATGGCTACCACATCTCTATTCGCTAACTTTCGAGCGTTTTTTTCTAAGTATTCGAAAAAAATAGCGTCATTAATTAAAGCAACTTTTAAGGCTTCCGCTATACCGGCGATCCAATCACGCTGTTCCAAGGTTTTCAAAAAATCAGTATCGTTGATTATAGCATAAGGCGGAGCAAAGGTTCCTATAAAGTTCTTCTTCCCGAAGAAATTAATACTGTTTTTGACCCCTACAGCAGAATCGTTCTGGGAAAGCACAGTTGTTGGAACACGAATCAGTTTAACGCCCCTATGCCCAATCGCAGCAGCATATCCTGCCATATCGATAATCGCTCCGCCACCTATAACGATTACAAAAGAATGACGACAAATAGCATATCTATTGATTGCCTCCAGTATGTCGTTTACGTTGGTCTCATCATTTTTACATGCTTCGCCACCTTGCACAACTAGACTCTTGGTATGCAAGAGGTTACTACTATATTTTTCACAATAAGAAGCAATATTTTCCAACAATGAAGGGTGTGCTTCAACAACGCCATTGTCAATAACAAAAAGTAGTTTTACCGGCTCATCTTTATATTCTTGAACAATTTTTTTGAACAAGGTATTTTCACCACCGAACAAATTCTCCGTAAAATGGAGGCTGTAACGGTAGGAAACCTGAAAATTCTGTTCTATAGTCTTAAACATTTTATTTATTTTAGAGGCCTATCAGTTAGTCTCAAGTAACTGCGAAAAGTTTGGATAAGCCCATGGATATAGGCAACAAAGCTAATATGAGCAATCCATACCACCAAACCGAAAATGTAACTCCCAATGCAGCATCCAATACGATTAATGACATAACACCGGCAATTACCGCCTTCTTAATATTCTTGGGCGAATTCTCGGAATGTGCCCTTAACAAGGGTCGAAAAACCAGAAAGCCGAACAGTGTTAAATATGATAACGTTGTCAAAACAGAATCCGTATAAAAATAGGCAATTGCCAGCACAGCTAAGATTACCACGCCGTAAAGAACGCCCGCCAAAACAATGTGATTTTTATTCTTCCCATGTACTTCTCCCCTACTTATTAGTGTTATGGCAAAAATATAAACGATAGGGATTATGGCTAGCCACCAATACGTCAAATTTTCTAAAATCGACATACCCAAAATAAGGTTCAACCCTCTACAGAGCCCCATACTCAAAGGCCCAAAAAAGTCATATTTTTTTGCTATTGCATCATAAAGTAGAATCGAAAAGGCTAGGGTAGTTGCAATAACTCCTGACAAATTAGATACTAAAAAAGCCAGTAGAATTCCAATCGTCAAGACCAGACCTCCATAAACCGCTGCTGATTTCAACGAAATTATCCCTCTCGGAATAGGACGCTCCGGGCGTTCGAGCACGTCAATTTTGTAATCGAAAACATCATTCAATATGACCCCCCCGGCATACAGGAAGACCGAGGCAAAAACCAGATAAAGTACATCAAGAAAAGGGATGGACCCTAAGAAGTCCGTTCTTAGGGTATTCGAAATAATTCCGGCAATGGCAACTCCTGCCAAAATATCGGCGGCCGCAGTAGGCAGGTTGGCAGGTCGGGCCAATCGGGCGTAGCCAAGAAGTACTAGGTTCATTATTTAATCTGGTCAGCGTCGATTCTAGGTTCTTGACCTCTCAAAACGCTATTATCATTAAACAATTGAGCCTGATTTATTCCTACAGGCTTGAGCCAGTGCTCTTCCTTCATCTTACCATTGGTACCGAAAATGTCCAGAGCATTTTGGTAACATGTTTTGACGACGTCTTCTTTGGCAACACCTCTTCTTAACATTAATGAAGCCGTTTTGGGTACGGCTAATGGATCGCTCACACCCCAATCTGCAGAACTGTCGACAATAATATTGGTGCTGCCAAATTTTTTGACCACCTCGACCATACGCTCGTTGCCCATTTTTGTCTTTGGATAGATTGTAAATGCTGCTATGAACCCTCGATCCAAAACATCTTTGACCGTTTCTTCATTGTTATGGTCGATAACCACTTTTGATGGGTCTAGACCATGCTCTATGCATACTTCCATACTCTTCAATGTACCGGCTTTTTTATCACGATGCGGTGTATGAACCTGAACGACCATATCGAGTTCTTTGGCCATATCAAGCTGCATTCTAAAATATCTATCCTCTGCGGGGGTTTGATCATCGTAACCGATTTCACCTACCGCCACAACATTTTCTTTATGTAGATATAACGGCAACAACTCTATTACTTGTTCAGCCAAAGCTTCATTATTGGCCTCTTTTGAATTCAGTCCAATAGTACAATAATGTTGAATTCCGAACTGACTGGCCCTAAAACGCTCCCAACCGACCAGACTACTGTAATAATCTTGAAAAGACCCAACCTGCGTTCTCGGTTGCCCCAACCAGAAAGAAGGTTCGATTATCGCCACTACTCCGGCTGCCGCCATAGCCTCATAATCATCGGTGGTACGCGACGACATGTGTACATGTGGGTCGATGATCATCATTTTATCTTCCATATTCAATTTTTTATATTTTCCCAAGTAACTTTTTGATTGACTACTTGTTCGTATACTTCAGGATACTTTTTCAAAAGTTGTTTCGCCTCGATTTTATCAGAATTGTAGCAGCACAAAGCCCCGACCTTATTTTCTACGGCATTACCGCTTTTCAATAAACGTTCCATATCAACAAGGAGGTTATCATTTAAAAAACCGGAAACCGGTCGCCAAAACAGTGGATCGATATCTCGAGAAGCTGCCCATCTTTCATGTGCGTAGTCAGCTATAATTCGGGTTAAATCTTTGTTTGCCCTACCATCGACTTCCAAAATATTTGAAAGATCAAGTTGCATAAAAGCAGCTTTCAAATACATCTGGTTCCATTCTTGGTCGTTGAAGAATTGTGCCGGATATGGGTTTTTCATACTAATGGCTTCAAAGACCGTAGAAATATTAGTGCGAAGTGCTTCGACAGCCACATGCTTGTAATTTTCGGCATCGGGTAATAAAATCAAATACTTTAAAAACGTTACCAACTCACCCGAATCGGCAACTTGAATAAGGTTTGCAACTTTAGGTCGAAAATAGCTACTATTTTCAATAAGCACCTTAGAAAGTAAATAAATTCTAGCCACTTCAAGCAAATCGGAATACTGCTTTTTTAAGTAATCTGCTAAAGCATCGTTTTGAACCTCAATCACCAATACTTTTGTCTTATTTACTTTGCTGGCCAATAAACTATACGTTAGGTAAAGTTCTTTTGCAGATTCTGTATTTATAATGGTGTCGATCTTGGCTTGAAGCCAAGAAATTTGAGCCTCGTCAAGATTCCTCTTTAATAACGACTGTAGTTCTTGATCGGTATGGGTAAACTTCATATTTTTCTTCGACTCTAAAATGGTAAGTCTTTGTTTATCTTTTTTAATCCCTAAAAAAGATAACTCTTTACAAAGCTAATTATTATTAAGGGAATCGAGATATTTGCACGTCAAATTCTCTTCTTCAATACGAAACATTCTTGCTAATTTTACAAAAAATAGAACTATGCTAGGCCTAAAGCTTCCTACTGACCCAAGATGGGTAAATATCGTTGAAAAAAATATCGATGAAATATTAATCGACCATGCCTATTGCGAACAAAAAGCTGCCAGTACGGCAATTTCCTTAATTGTCGGTTTTCCAGAATATACCGAACTGGTAGAAGAGATGATTGCACTTTCACGTGAAGAAATGGCCCATTTTAAAATGGTACACGATAGAATCGTTGCCAGGGGCCAAAAATTGGGTAGGGATAGAAAAGATGAATATGTAGTCGAATTGACGAAATTCTTCCCAAAAGGTGGGAGCCGACCCACGCAGTTGATTCATCGACTTTTGTATGCCGCGCTTATTGAGGCCAGAAGCTGCGAACGTTTTCGATTACTTTCAGAGGAACTTCAGGACAAAGAACTTGCCGATTTTTATTATAGGCTAATGGTCAGTGAGGCAGGGCACTATACGATGTTCTTGAAATTCGCCAGACGATATGGAGACCGTAAGGAAGTCGATGAAAAATGGGGGTCTTTATTGGAATTCGAGGCTTCGATAATGAAAAAGTTGGGTAAAAAGGAGACTATCCACGGATAACAAAAAGGTTGCCAGTATCATGTTTGCAGACCTAAAACAGGAAACATTAGCAGCTGTAACCGTATAATTCTATCCAATTAAGATTTTAGCTTTTTGATATAATAGTCATACGTCGCAAATTGAGATCGTAATTTCGGTTTGTCGTTTTTTAGATAGGCATTATCTTGAGCTTCATTGAAAACTCTTGCCTTCACATTATCATTCCAAGAAATTTCAAAGGTGTCTAGCAATTCTTGTTTGATTTCTTCATCATAAATTGGGCAACCTACCTCCACCCTATTTTCAATGTTACGCGTCATAAAATCCGCAGAGGATATGTAAACAGTGGTATCTCCACCATTGCAAAATATAAATAATCTCGGATGCTCAAGAAATTTATCGACGACACTAATAGCCTCGATATTTTCACTCATTCCTTTAATTCCTGGCACCAAGCAACAAATACCTCGTACTACCAATTGAATCTTTACACCGGCATTACTGGCCTCATACAATTTATCGATCATCTTGTACGAGGTAAAGCTGTTCATCTTAATCTTGATGTAAGCTTCTTTGCCCGCTTTTGCATTTTCAATTTCGGCATCAATTAATTCTCGAAAAACCTTCTGTGTATAATGGGGTGATACGATTAAATGTCTGTATCTATTTATTTTATAGGTCGTTTCGAAGAAGTCGAAAACCTTATTGAGTTCTTTAAGAATTGGTTCATTTGCTGTGAATAGCGTATAATCGGTGTAGATTCTAGCGGTTGATTCGTTAAAATTACCCGTACTTATAAAGCCGTAGCGTTTTATTTCATCGTTCTCTTCGCGTTCGATCAAACATATCTTGCTATGCACTTTTAGACCGGGTACCCCAAAAATCAATTTTACCCCTTCTGCCTGCAATTCTTCGGCATATCTGATATTGGCCTGTTCATCGAACCGGGCCTGTAGTTCAATCTGCAAGGTTACCTGTTTTCCGTTTTTAACGGCGTTCGATAGACAGGCGGCAACTTGAGAGTCATTGGCCAACCGATAGACCGTAATCTTAATGGTTTTTACTTTTGGATCTAAGGCAGCTTCCCTTAAGAATTTCAAAACGTAAGAAAAAGTATGATACGGCGTGTACTGCAAATAGTCTTTTTCTGCAATTTTTTCTAAAAGACTACCTTCTAGACTCAAGCCCTTCACAGGTAAGGGTGTTATTTTATCGTACATTAAATCATTTCTTCCCAAACTCGGAAAGCCCATATAATCACGTTTATTGTGATATCTACCTCCGGGAATAACACTATCTGCATCTTCGATACCCATTTTTTCCTTTAGAAAATCGAGTGTGCCTTTTTGGATGCTCTTATCATAAACGAAGCGCACAGGATCACCAATCTTTCGATGTTCAACGCTAGAGTTGATTTTTTCAATAAAACTTTTACTTAAGTCATTATCAATGTCAAGTTCTGCGTCGCGGGTAATTTTAATCATGTGTGACCAAATCGACTCGTAATCGAACATCGGAAAAACACTGTCCAAACAATAGCGTATTACATCGTCGAGAATAATGATATAGTTCTTATCGCCTTCTTTAGGCAATACCACAAAACGGTCAATGCCTTTTGGTATCTCGATCAACGCATATCTTTTCTCTCTTTTTTCATAAGTACTCTTGGTACGGTCATCGCTTTTCAAAACCATTTTTATGGCCAGATAGGCCGCTGTATCCTTTAGCATGGGAAATTCGGCCAAATCGTTCAAGATAATGGTCATCAACTGCGGACTCACTTTTTGAATAAAGTAATTCTTAACGAAGTCACCTTGTTTCTCAGATAGTTGGGTCTCGTTCAAAAAGAATATATCTTGTTCTTCAAGCTCCTTTTCAACCTGTTTCAAAACCTCTACACTTTTTCGCTGTTGGTCAATTACGATTTTGGTAATTTCCCCAAGTAAATCTTTGGCCTTCTCACCGCCCAAAACACTTTTCCCTGATTTTCCGGCTTCAAAAATTCGCTTTACCGTGGCATAGCGTACCTTAAAAAATTCATCGAGGTTGTTCGAAAAAATACCTAAAAAACGAAGTCGTTCAATCAGGGGGACGTTTTCGTCTTCACATTCTTGTAATACCCTTTCGTTGAAACGTAACCAACTGATTTCTCGATTTATATATTGGTTTTTTATCTTAATCATTTATTTGAGCTGTTTGGGGAAAATAGTTTGCTTTGTTGTTCCTTTGGTAATAGAATTCCACTGGTCTACCTCAAAAATCAAGTGAACCAATCCACTAGTAGGGACATTGTCAATATAGGTATTTCCTAAAGAATTGGCAAGATGTGTAAATGCGTGGTTATGGCCAAAAATCATCACCGTTTGTAATGTGTTATCCAAATTTTTTATGAATTCAAGATCACTGTCTCCAGAGAAATCGTAAAGACCCTCAATAATGCGAAAATCTTCATACGGAAACTCTAGCTGTCGTAAAAAAATCATACAAGTATGTAATGCCCTATTCGCTGGGCTTGAAAAAACAGCATCTATTTCAATTTTTTGTGGCTTTAGCACATTCGAAACTAAAAGGGCATCGTTAACCCCCCTTTCTTGCAAAGGCCTGTCTTTGTCACTTACAGAATATTCCCAAGATGATTTTCCGTGGCGGACTAGTATTATTGTTTTCATGAATCTTATTTTTTGTCATTCCCGCGAAGGCGCGAATATTTGGCAGCTCCTGGTACTTGAAACTTGAAACCCTTTAAACCGGTTAAGGTGCAAGACGTTCCATCTTCCAATCAAAATCTTTTTGCATGGTATAGCGTATACGGTCGTGTAAACGATTCGGCCTACCTTGCCAAAACTCAATGGATTCTGGTTTCACGATATAACCGCCCCAATAGTCGGGTCTTTCGATTTCTTTGCTTTCGTATTCTTTTTCCAACTCTTTTAACTTATTCTCCAAGTATTCGCGGGATGGAATAATACTACTTTGATTAGAAACTATCGCTCCCAATTTGCTGCCTTCGGGCCGAGATTCAAAATAACCATCGGATAAGTTACTAGGAAGTTTTTCAGCCTTTCCCTTAATAATTATCTGTCGCTCCATGTTCGGCCAAAAAAAGGAAATACAAACGTTTGGGTTATTGGCTATAGCCTTTCCCTTCTCGCTCTCGTAATTGGAGTAGAAAATAAACCCTTCATAGGTGAATTTTTTTAAAAGTACTACCCTACTTTTCGGAAACCCGTCAAGCCCAATTGTCGAAACCGTCATGGCATTAGGCTCATCTACCCCGTCCGAAGCTTCCGTTTCATAAAACCATTTCTGAAATGCTTCCATAGGGTTACCGGAAATTGTATTTTCCGTTAAGGCAGTCTTCTCATATGATTTTCTGTAATCACCTAAGTCTTTTTCCATATCATTTTCCATATAAACAAGATACCCAAAGTTCAGTAAAAGAACGGTAAATGAAAAACGGAACTATACTAAAACTCAAAAACTTTCCCGTCGTCGGCTAATTCAACGTTCAGAAAAATTTCCTCCGCCTCTTCTTTAAACAATTCGATGGTTTTGTAGCGTGTAGAATAATGACCTAGAATCAGTTTACCTACATCGGCAGATTTGGCAATTGCAGCCGCCTCTTTGGCCGTTGCATGTTTAGTCTTGCCCGATAAGTGAGCCTCTGAATCAAGAAATGTAGATTCATGATAGAGTGCGTTCACATTTTTTATCTGTCCAACAATATCAGGCTTGTATGCCGTATCACTGCAATAGGCATAACTCTTAGGTATCGTTGGGTCGAAAGTCAGTTTCGTATTGGCTATAACAGTGCCATCATCCAAAATAACATTCTTACCATTCTTGATATTTCTAAAATAGGCCTTATCTATTTTATATTGCGCAATTGCAGCAATGTTCAGTTTTCGTTCTCCTAGTTTTTCCCGAAACAAAAATCCATTGGTATAGATTCTATGATTTAAGGGAATTGTCTCCACAGAAACCTTATCGTCTTGATATATAAGTTCAGACTCTTTACTTGTAAGTTCGTGAAATATTAGCTGATAATTCGTCCACGAATCACCTAATTTGAGCAGAAGGGTGATGGCTTCCTTGATTCCCCGTGGACCATAAATATGCATCTCTTTTTCCCTACCCAACAAACGAAAAGTCGAAATAAGGCCTGGTAATCCGAAGAAATGATCACCATGCAAATGCGATATGAAAATATGACTGATACGGGAAAATTTTATTTTGTTCTTCCGTAATTGTACCTGTGTGCCCTCACCACAATCGATAAGGAACATATGGTTTTTGATTTCCAACAGCTGCGAAGTAGGGTTCGTCATCGTTCGGGGCGTAGCCGCATAACAACCTAGAATATGAAGTTTCATTTTTTCTAGGTTTAGGGCACGTAGGTTATTGCATCTTTAGCAGAAAATTTTCCTTTAAAAGTAAATGCATAAGGAGATTCGCCGTGGCTGTTCAGGTATTGCAAGCGTTGTTTGGCCTCTTCGGGAGAAGGTTCATGACCGGCCTCGACGTACCAAAAACACATGTGCATGTCGGCCATTTTATGAAACCATTCCTTTTTTCGCTTAAGCACTGCCGAGTGCCGCGATGCATAGGTAAAATTGAATAGCGCATCAATTGATTCCCACACTGACATATTGATAATCAAAAAGTCGTCTTCAAAGACACGAAGAGCCGTCGCGTTGTTCTCATCACCGGTCAATCGCCAAACGAATCCCGGGTTTTTTTCGGCAATGTTATTGATACGGTCAAGATTGTTAACAAAATCTGCCATTGCCGGGCTATCGATAGGGGCAAGCATTCTTGCGATATTAACCTGTGCCAAGTGGTATTCACTCATAACTCTAAATCTCTTTCTATCTCTTCCATTTCTATGATATCGTGTGCTTCTTGAATCGTGGGCACCACACATATTTCTTCGGGCACCTCGTCATAAGAAACCTTGTCGGTAACCAGAACAAAAGATTTTTTTGCTTTTCGATGGATGTCGGAAAGCTGTAAAAACTCCAATACGTCATCCGCCTTTAGTTTCGAGAAAGAAAACAGGTTAACAATAAGGTTGTCATTCTTGATTTCAGGATAGGCATCGTTCAGGTTTTTTAGGAAAACTGAAAGAGTCGTTTTTTCTTGAAAAACGATGGTCGTCCCCTTATTGGAATCGAAAATCATAGGATACTTATTTAATTTTTGAGGCTAATAAATAAATCACTGCCATACGAATGGCTACACCGTTCTCGACCTGGTTAAGTATAATCGATTGTTTCGAATCGGCAACATCACTGGTAATCTCTACACCTCTATTAATTGGGCCAGGATGCATGATTACAATTTCTTTATCTAAACTGTCGAGTAGTTTTTTATTTACCCCGAACTGTTGTTTATATTCACGGGTGGTGGGGAAGTAGCTAATATCCAATCGTTCGTTCTGAATGCGCAGCATATTCGCCACATCGCACCAATTCAACGCTTTTAGCAAATCGGTCTCAACTTCTACCCCAAGAGACTCAATATGTTTCGGCAACAGCGTTTTCGGACCGCAAACCTTCACAGTGGCGCCTTGAAGTTTTAGGGCAAAAATATTGGATAACGCTACTCGGGAATGAAGAATATCGCCCACGATTACCACTTTCTTTCCTGCCACATCACCTAGTTTTTCTCGTATCGAAAAGGAATCCAGTAGTGCTTGGGTGGGGTGTTCGTGTGCCCCATCACCCGCATTTATAATCGATGCCTTTACATGTTTTGACAAAAATATGCCCGCACCGGGGTTTGGATGCCGCATCACTACCATGTCTACTTTCATAGAGAGGATATTGTTAACGGTATCGATTAGGGTTTCCCCTTTTTTCACTGAAGATTGCCCGGCCGAAAAATTGATAACATCTGCAGATAATCTTTTCTCGGCCAGTTCGAACGATAGCTTTGTTCGGGTGCTGTTCTCGAAAAAAATATTAGCAATAGTAATGTCTCGAAGCGAGGGGACTTTCTTAATAGACCGGTTGATCACTTCTTTAAAATGGTCAGCGGTCTCGAAAATGAGCTGAATATCTTTTTCTTTCAGATATTTTATTCCCAATAAGTGCGGTACACTTAGTTCGCTCATTTTTATGTATTTATCAAATAGATTACGTCCTCTCCATCATTTTCTTTCCACAAAACCTTTACTTTTTCATTATTTATGGCATCGACCTGCCGACCCCTATAATTGGGCTGTATCGGCAAGTGCCGACTAAAACGACGGTCGATAAGGGTTAAAAGTTCAATTTCGGAAGGCCTTCCGAACGATTGAATGGCCGTAAGGGCGGCACGAATGCTTCTGCCTGTATATAGTACATCGTCAATGAAAACCACTTTTTTATCTTCGACCAAAAAGTCGATTTTGGTCTTTGTTGCCTCAAGCGTCTTATCACCTCTCCTAAAATCGTCCCTATAAAAAGTAATATCTAAAAAACCTACGTCGATGTGCTTTACACCATATTCCTCCTTCAATATTTTGGTCAACCTCTCGGCCACGAAAATACCTCTCGGCTGTATTCCGATGAGTACTGTATCTTCAAAATCGAGATGGTTTTCGAGCAGTTGGCAGGCCAAACGATGAAGTATGATGTTGATTTCCTTTTCGGATAACAATACTTTTTGACCCATACTACCCTAATTCTTTGGTGGAACAAAAATAGCGAATTCTGTTTAAAATCAATAAAGTTTGTTTTACCGTTCTAAGCCCTTGCATCCATTGAAATCAAACAATATTCAAATTCAAATAGTCATTTTGAAACTTGCCTTTAGGGTCATATTTGTTCATTAGCTCTACAAAGGCAGGAAGCCGCTCATATCTTGATTTGAGCAACGAAGGTTCGATTTTAAATACCTTGCCCCAATGTGGTCGTGCCTTAAAGGGTTCTAATGTTGCCTCGATAATCGGAAGAAGTGCAGCGACTTCTTCGACATTCCGCTTCCAAGTGAAGTGTATTGCCACACAATCGGTTTTGTAACAAGGGCTCATCCAGAGGTTATCGGCCGCGATAGTTCGTATCTCGGTAATCATGAGTTGGGGAAATATTTGATTCCGTTTCTCTTCAAGCGCAAGAATTGCTTCTAACGCATTTTCATGAGGAACAAAGAATTCAGACTGTAATTCTTCTCCACTACTTGGAGTAAAGCCCATTTTAAAATGAGGCAAACGATCGTACCACGGTCCAGGAACTCCCATTTGTTCCGTACAGTTTTCTGCTGAAAGCCTTGTGATGGGGTGTAGATTTTTTACAGCTGCCTTAGCTCCGTAGAAATCATCTCTCAAATCTTCGACTTCGTTATCGGTTCTTCTTTTGATCCATACTTGACTAATAGTTTCATTCTGCCAGTCTGTAAAAAGACTAACACTATAGCCACTGGAAAGAATTTTGTCAAAGTTTTCCTTTAATGATTCTAGCGGTAGTTCTTGAAAAATATCTTGTCGCACATCAAAGGTTTTTTGGATTCTCAAAGTCATTTTCGTGATGATACCCAAAGCCCCTAGACTGACTACAAGGCCGTCGAAAACATCTGGCTCTTTTTCCTTGCTAACGTTAACGATATCGCCGTTGCCCGTTACCATTTCCAAAGCGGTTACCATAGTCGCGAGATTTCCGTTTTCGACCCCCGAACCATGTGTGGCCGTAGCACATGCACCTGCAATGGAGATATGCGGTAACGAGGCCAAATTATGAAGTGCAAAACCCCGTTCATGAAGTTCAGGAGCCAAATCACCATATTTCGTTCCAGCCCCAACCGTCACGGTCATCGCTTCTTCGTCAATTGACAACAAGCCTTTAAGGCTTTTTGTGGAAATTTGGTTCATGGGATTATCTGCAATATTATTAAAACAATGACAAGAGCCCAATGCTTTTTGAGTTTCGAGCTTTTTTACCAAAACTTGCACCTCTTCGACCGTTTTGGGTTCATACAAATTCTTGGCTTTATAAGTATAATTGCCTGCCCAATTCTTCCGTGCCGGCAGCAATTCTTGCACCGGTTGTTTTTTTTCTTGCTTGCAAGATACCATTGGTGTCAAAGCTAACCCGGCAGCAAAAGTTCCCGTTGTTTTAATGAATTGTTTTCTTTTCATGGTCCTGGGTGTTATATCAGTGTACTTTCAAATCTACGGAAATCCGATAAGTTTTCACACGATGTTATTAACTTGGCCAACGGAAAACAAAAAGCCCCAACGGAATACCGTTGGGGCTTTTTCAAAATTTTAAGAAAGGACTACTACTTCTTTTTCTTAGAACCGGCTTCCATCTTATCTTTCAACGCTTGCAAAGCTTCGTTGGCATCACCTAAAGTAGGCTTGGCTTCCTCAGCAGCTGTAGCTGACCTCTTTTGGGCAGCTTTAACATTGCGCTTCTCTTCTTCACGGAAGATAGCGGTATGACTGGCAACAACGCGTTTGAAATCTTTATTGAACTCAATAATCTTGAATTCGACCTCTTCGCCCTTACCTAGCTTTTTACCATCTTCTTTTTCCATATGACGTTGCGGAACAAAAGCCGTAATGTCTTCATTGAAGTCTATAGTAGCACCTTTATCCACTATATCGGTAATGGCCGCTTTATGAACAGTACCCTCGGCAAATTCTTTCTCATATTTGTCCCATGGGTTTTCAGTGGTCTGTTTGTGGCCCAAGCTTAGCTTACGACCTTCAACATCCAACTCCAATACTTCTACTTCCATGGTATCGCCTACCGTTACAAACTCTGAAGGGTGTTTGATTTTCTTAGTCCAGGAAAGATCGGAGATATAAATTAATCCGTCTATTCCTTCCTCCATTTCTACAAACACACCAAAGTTGGTAAAGTTTCTAACAATACCTTTGTGTTTAGATGCTACAGGATATTTAGACGTAATATCGGTCCATGGGTCGGGAGTCAATTGCTTGATACCCAACGACATTTTACGATCTTCACGATCGAGTGTCAGTACAATAGCTTCGACCTCGTCACCGACTTTCACAAAATCTTGTGCTGAACGCAAGTGTGTAGACCATGACATTTCCGATACGTGTATCAGGCCTTCAACACCTTCTACAACTTCAATAAATGCACCATAATCTGCGATTACGACCACTTTACCCTTTACTTTATCACCAATTTTGATTTCATCGCTCAAGGCATCCCATGGATGTTTCTCCAATTGCTTCATACCCAATTGAATTCGTGATTTGTTCTCATCAAAATCAAGGATAACCACATTGATTTTCTCATCCAATTCGACCACCTCGTTGGGGTGATTGATTCGGCTCCAAGAAAGGTCGGTAATATGCACCAAACCATCTACACCACCAAGGTCAACGAACACACCGTAAGAAGTGATGTTTTTCACAACACCTTCTAACACCTGTCCTTTTTCCAACTGGCTGATGATCTCTTTCTTCTGTTCTTCAATATCGGCCTCGATCAATGCCTTGTGCGATACAACAACGTTCTTGAACTCATGGTTGATTTTTACCACCTTGAATTCCATTGTTTTACCGACGTACTGATCGTAGTCGCGAATCGGTTTCACATCGATCTGAGAACCTGGCAAGAAAGCTTCGATACCAAAAACATCGACAATCATACCTCCTTTTGTTCTGCACTTGACGAAACCACTAACGATTTCTTCCTTATCATGGGCCGCATTTACACGATCCCAGGCCATAATAGTTCTTGCCTTTCTATGTGAAAGTACTAACTGACCACTTTTATCTTCACGAATGTCTATTAAGACCTCGACTTTATCACCGACCTTTAAGTCAGGATTGTATCGAAACTCGTTCAACGAAATTACACCCTCTGACTTGGCATTGATATCAATAATTGCTTCGCGATCGGTCAGATAAACTACAGTACCTTCTACGACTTCTTCATCAGCTGTGTCAACGAAATTTTCGGTGACCAACTTTTCGAATTCTTCCAATTTGGAATCATCGACACGTTCGATACCGTCTTCGTACTTGTCCCAATCAAAATTTGCCAAAAACTCTTGTGGATCCTGTTTTGGGGTTTCCTGTTTTACTTCCTCCTGTTGTGCTTCGATAGTTTCCACTACCTCCGCTGTTGCTTTTTCTTCAGCCATTTTGCTGATTTAAATTTGTATTCTACGATATTTCAAGAGTAAAACAATACTCGCAGAAGATGTTATGTTATTTTTTTCTTTCCTTTTCCTCTTGATTTCTTTGTAAAAAAGGAGTGCAAAAATACATCTTTATCTCGACTTCGCCAATCTTATCTTCAGTAGCCTTCCCCAAAGCCACAAAATTTGCGCTTTTATCAAAAAATACTCCAATTATCGCTATCTTGAACCCCTTAATATTAACCATTTTAAAAGAGATTTAATATGAGTGTCAAAGCAAAGTACCAAGGGGTTCTTAATCTTGGTGAGCAGTTAGGTATCAAAGATGGAAACGTAACCGAGGAAGGTGGTGTTCTTAAAATAAAAGGTGAGGCCAATACGCAATACGAAAAAAACTTGTTATGGGATAAAATAAAGGAATTAGGGGGCGAAAACCCATCTGATGTCAAAGCCAATATTACAGTTGCCGATAGTTCGGTTTACCATAGACACGTAGTTAAAAGTGGAGAGTCGCTAAGCAAAATCGCAAAACACTATTATGGTGATGCCATGAAATACAAGCAAATTTTTGCCTCGAACACCAATATTTTAAGTAATCCTGACGTAATTCATCCTGACCAGGTTTTGGTGATACCGAATCCGTAAGAAAGTAAACGTTGTAATTTGAAAAATTAGACCTGTCAGGAAACCGACGGGTCTTTTTTTATTCCTTCTCGATATAACGTTGGGCAATGCTCTTCAATCGTTCAAACTGTTCGACCAGACCCATATCGCTATTATCGAACGCAATGGCATCTTCAGCTTTTCGAAGCGGGGAAAATTCACGATGGGAGTCTATGTAATCGCGTTTTTGAACATTTTCTAAAACATCTTCATAAGAAACAGCTTCTCCTCGATCCAATAATTCTTTATATCTACGCGTAGCCCTTGCCTTCGGGGACGCCGTCATAAAAATCTTTAGTTCGGCAGCTGGGAAAACCACGGTGCCAATGTCACGACCGTCCATAACAATACCCTTTTTCTTTCCCATAGCCTTCTGCATATCGACCAACTTATGTCGAACCTGCTCAATTTCGGCAATACGGCTTACATGTTTAGATACTTCCAACGTACGGATTTCCTTTTCGATATTCTCGCCATTAAGGTACATCTCAGAAAAACCAAGGCTCTTATTGGGTACAAAGTTTAAGCCAATTTTGGGAAGAAGCTTTACAAGGGCTTCCAAATTTTCACTACTATGGTCGATAAAACCATTGCGCATTGCAAACAAAGTTACTGCCCGGTACATGGCACCCGAATCTATATACACATAGTGCAACTCTCTGGCCAATTGTTTGGCAAGGGTACTCTTTCCGGTCGATGAATATCCATCGATTGCGATTGTAATCTTTCGCATTACAGCTTTTTCGCGTTCTTTACTTTTTGAGCCGTTAGGGCAATATCAATAACTTCGTGCATATCGGAAACATAATGAAATGTGAGACCTTTAAGGTACTCCTTTTTGATTTCCAGGATATCCTTTTCATTATCCTTGCATAAAACTAGCTCTCGAATTCTCGCCCGCTTAGCTGCCAATATTTTTTCCTTGATTCCGCCAACGGGGAGCACTTTACCCCTTAGGGTTATTTCTCCGGTCATGGCCAGACTCTTCTTCACCTTCTTTTGTGTAAACAGCGAAACCAAAGAAGTGAGCATGGTGATACCGGCACTCGGGCCATCTTTGGGAGTAGCACCTTCTGGCACATGAATATGCACATTGTATTTTTCAAAAACCTCTGAATCGATTGCGAACCTTTCGGCATTCGATTTGATGTATTCCATGGCAATAGTAGCAGATTCTTTCATTACCTTACCTAAGTTTCCGGTAATGTTCAAAGTACCTTTCCCTTTCGATAAGATAGATTCGATAAAAAGAATATCGCCACCAACGCTAGTCCAAGCCAAACCAGTGACAACTCCTGCCACGTCATTGTTTTCATATTTATCGCGCTCCATTCTTGCAGGACCTAAAACTTTTTCCACAATCTCATTGGAAATCTTTATTTCGTACGCTTCTTCAATGGCGATATTTTTAGCCGCATAGCGTACCATTTTCGCAATCTGTTTTTCTAAAGAACGCACCCCCGACTCTCTTGTGTAGCCCTCTACAATTTTCTCTAATTGGCGCTTGCCAATTTTCAGGTCTTTCGGTTTCAATCCGTGCTCTTTCAGCTGCTTGGGCAGTAAATGCCTTTTAGCGATTTCAACTTTTTCTTCGATTGTATACCCTGTAACATTGATAATTTCCATACGGTCGCGAAGGGCCGGCTGAATTGTCGAGAGATTATTGGCGGTAGCTATGAACATAACCTTTGAGAGGTCATACCCCATCTCTAAGAAATTATCGTGAAACTCGCTGTTCTGTTCAGGATCCAAAACTTCTAACATTGCGGAAGATGGATCGCCCTGATGGCTACTGGCCAATTTATCGATTTCATCAAGAATGAAAACAGGGTTAGAAGTGCCTGCTTTTTTAAGGCTCTGTACAATTCTTCCGGGCATTGCACCTATATAGGTCTTCCGATGTCCACGAATCTCGGCTTCATCTCGCAATCCGCCAAGAGAAATACGCACATACTCTCTACCCAAGGCCTCGGCAACCGATTTTCCCAGAGAAGTTTTACCCACTCCCGGAGGGCCATACAGGCAAATAATCGGTGATTTCATGTCGTTTCTAAGTTTGAGAACGGCCAAATATTCAATTATTCTACGTTTGACATCCTCAAGGCCATAATGGTCTCTGTCTAGTATCCTCTCAGCCCTTTTCAAATCGAACTTGTCTTTTGAGAAATTGTTCCACGGCAGGTCTAAAAACAGATCAAGATAATTTCTTTGGATGGAGTATTCCGCTACCTGCGGGTTCATACGTTGCATTTTCGCCAATTCCTTGTCAAAATGCTCGCCAATACTTTTATTCCATTTTTTATTTTTGGCCTTTTTACGCATTTCAAATAGCTCATCATCATGCGAAACCCCGCCGAGCTCTTCTTGAATAGTCTTCATCTGCTGATGTAGAAAGTATTCACGCTGTTGCTGGTCCAAATCACTGCGTACCTTTGATTGTATATCGTTTTTCAACTCCAATTTCTGGAGTTCAAGGTTCATATACTTTAATGTAGCCAAGGCCCTTTCGCGTAGGCTATTGATCTCTAAAAGCTCCTGTTTCTCTTTGACCTCGAGATTGAGGTTCGATGAGACAAAATTAATCAAGAAAGAGTTACTTTGAATATTCTTTATAGCAAAAGAAGCCTCGCTAGGTATATTGGGATTATCACGAATAATCTTAAGGGCCAGCTCTTTTATCGATTCTATAATGGCTAAAAATTCTTGCCCATGCTGATCCGGCCTTTCTTCATTAGTCTCCCTAACCGTCGCTGTCATATAGGGCTTTTCGGTAAGCACCTCGGCAATTTCGAAACGTTTTTTTCCTTGTAGAATGACCGTAGTATTTCCGTCGGGCATTTTAAGCACCCGAAGTATTTTCGCAACCGTACCCAAAACATTGATATCGTTTATACCGGGAGTTTCGGTTCCTTCGTCTTTTTGCGAAACCACTCCTACTACTTTTGAGCCATTATTTGCGTCTTTGATCAAATTGATCGAAGTATCCCTACCCGCAGTTATAGGAATCACGACACCCGGAAATAAAACTGTATTGCGCAATGGTAAAATCGGCAAGGTTTCCGGTAGTATTTCGTTACTCATTTCCTCCTCGTCTTCGGGAGTCAGCAGGGGTATCAGCTCGGCATCTTCATCGATGGACTGTAACGACATATTGTCAAAATTTGAAAATTTAGAATCTCCCATAGTATCTTTTACGGTCATTCTGTCATTCAATTGACAGAAATCTTTTGTTAATCAATCTTCTAAAATACTTGAAAAGCACCGTAACCATTATAAAAACACAATGATTGCCTTTTCTATCGCTCCAACATGGACAATTGTTATGCCACACCCTCAGAAGCCTTTTGAAATTATTTTATAGCAAGAACTGTAACAATCCATATCTTGGTGCATCTTTAATACAAATCATTTACTTTTTGAGCCACAAAAGGGAACATATTGATACTTTATTGCAATTGTGTCTTATTGGGAAACAAAGCGCACAACTCGAACTATACAATCGCTATTACAAGGCCATGTACAATACGGCCTTACGCATTGTAAAAAAGAGCGACGAAGCCGAAGATGTGATGCAAGAATCGTTTCTAAACGCGTTTACGAAATTGCACACATTTAAAGCCGAAGTCACGTTTGGATCTTGGTTAAAACGCATTGTGATAAACAACAGTATTCAACATTACAGAAAGCAACAAAAAAAGAACGAGGTTGCACTTGAAGATGTATTGTACAAGGTCGAAGATAGCGAGGCGGTTGTTTCAGATCAGCATGCGTTTACCGAACTGAAGGCTCAAAAAGTGATGGAAACCATGAAACGGTTAAAAAACAATTACCGAGTTTCTTTGACCTTACATCTCATCGAAGGATATGATTATGAGGAAATTAGTGAGATTATGAACATCAGTTATGCAAATTGTAGAACAACAATCTCTAGAGCCAAAGAAAGTCTAAGAAATAAATTGATACTTGCTTAATATGGAAAACAAGAATTTAGAAAATCTGTTCGAGAAACTAAAAGGTCAGTTCGATATCGAAGCACCTGAAATCGGCCATGAAAACCGTTTCTTGGAAAAATTAAATGCTTCAAATGGGATTGTATCTATCGACAAAAAGAGAAGGTTTTGGCTGAAACCGTTATCGATAGCAGCATCAATTTTGATACTATGCTCCGTTGGAATTGGTCTATATCAATCTAATCTCTCCCTTGAAAAACAGGTTGCTCAGATTTCGCCGGAGGTGTCACGTACTGAGTTCTATTTCGCCAGCCTTATCGAAGAACAGGTCAGTCATCTTCAAAGCGAAAGCAGCCCTGAAACACGACAAATTATCGACGATACAATGGTACAGCTCAAAAAGTTGAAAAATAATTATGGGCTACTGGAGAAAGACCTGATAAATGGTGGAAATAGTAAACTTATTCTAAGTGCCATGATCACCAACTTTCAAACACGTATAGATCTTTTACAAGATGTTCTCGACAAAATTGAAACTATTAAAAATTTAAAAAATTACGATGATGCAAAAATTACGATTTAAATATATGGGCATCCTATTTTTCATACTTCCTATGCTGCTTCTGGCACATAACGGAGAACAAAAAGGAAAGTACACCAAAGAGAAAACCATAAAAAAGGAATTCAATGTCAATGCTGATGTGTTACTCAAAGTTGACAACAGCTATGGAAACCTCAACATTACCTCTTGGAACGAGAACCGTATCCTTATTGAGGTTCATATAAAGACCAACGGCAACAGTGAGGAAAAAGTTCAACAAAAACTGGACGAGATTTCAGTTGATTTTGAAGCGAGTAACAGTATGGTATCCGCAAGAACAGATTTCAACGATAATAATAGTAGCTGGGGATGGAATTGGGGCAAGAAAAACAATGTAAACATGCAGATCAACTATACGATCAAACTACCTATAAAAAGCAATGTCAATCTGAATAATGACTACGGAAGCATTATCCTTGACCGTGTCGATGGTCACGCAAAGATCAACTGCGATTATGGCCGGTTGGACATTGGTGAACTGCGCGGGCGAAACAACCAATTGAATTTTGATTATACATCAAAATCAACGATAGCTTATATGAACAGTGGTAAAATTTCAGCCGACTACTCCGGATTCACAATCGAAAAGGCAGGAGACCTGGATATCAATGCCGACTATACCAATTCAACTGTCGGCGAGATGGGCAACTTAAAATATTCAAGTGATTATGGCAAAATAGAAATAGGTGAGGCCAAAAACGTTCAAGGTGCAGGAGATTATATTAACGTACAGTTGGGAACGATTCATGGAAATGTCGATATCGTAGCGGACTATGGCTCCTTAAAAATCGAAAAAATAGCCGAAGACGCCGGTAATATAAAGCTTACAACCGATTACACAGGAATTAAAATCGGCTATGACCCCAACTATCATTTTAACTTTGAAATTAGAACGTCATATGCAGGGGTCAGCGGAAAAGATGACTTTGAGACCACGATTAGCGAGGAGAAAAACAACAGCAAGTATTACCAGGGACACTATGGGTCTGCAAGCAGTGGAAATTCAGTTTCTATCTCTAGCGACTATGGAGGAATATCATTTTATAAAAACTAATCATCAACCAGACCCTAAAATAAATTCAGGGTAATAAAATAAAAATCATGAAAAAATTAGCAACATTAAGTTTAGTATTCGCGTTCACAATATCCTGTTCTGCCCAATGGGGAAAAGGTATTAAAGGAAACGGTAAAAAGGTGACCATAGATCGGAGCGTTGACAATTACGACGCCCTGGCGGTATCAGGTTGGTTCGATGTAGACCTTGTTGACGGTAAAGAAGGTGAACTCACCTTGGAAGGCGAAGAAAACTTATTGGAATACATTATTACCGAGGTCGAGAATGGCAAATTGGTCATCAAAGTTAAAAAAGGTGTGAATTTGAAACCATCGAGTTGGAACGAAGGTATACGCATTACCGTACCTGTAGAAAGCATAGATGCCGTTAGCATGTCAGGGTCCGGAGATATTGTTGGAAAGAAAACGATAAAAGCATCGAATTTCAAAACGGAGATGTCCGGATCCGGGGATATTACCTTAGACCTCGATGCAGATTCTATTACTGCCGCAATGTCGGGTTCAGGAGACATGAACCTCAGTGGAAGTGCAATAAATTTTGAGGCGACAATTTCAGGTTCAGGCGACATCAAAGCCTACGAACTCGAAGCCGATAATGTGGAAGCTACAATTTCGGGTTCTGCCGACATCAAGGTCACCGCCAAAGAAATGCTGAAAGCTAGAGTTTCGGGCTCAGGGGATATCAGCTATCGGGGCAATCCGAAAAAAGTGGACACTAAAACTTCTGGGTCGGGAGATATTTCAAAGGGATAATACATCAAAAAACGAACAACAATCAATCTAAGCCTCTTTTTAAGGGGCTTTTTTATTTACCCTTGTCAACAAAAACATCCCGATTAAAAAGAAAAGGCCCAAAAAGATAATAGAATACCGAATGCTTCCCGTTACCTGGGCTACATACCCGTAACTCAACATTCCGATTACGATACCGATTTTTTCGGATACGTCGTAAAAACTAAAATACGAAGTAGTATCAACAGCACCTTCGGGAATAAGCTTTGAATACGTCGACCTTGAAAGCGATTGTATGCCTCCCATTACCAAGCCAACAACTCCTGCGGTTATATAGAATTCCATTGGAATCGTTATGGTATATGCAAAAATACAGACCCCTATCCATATTAAGTTTAATACGATCAAAGTGTTAATATTCCCAAAACGAGCGGAACATTTAGAGGTGATAAAAGCCCCGAGAATAGCCACAATCTGAATCAATAAAATACTAACAATTAGACCGCTTGTTGAGTCCGTTGTACCCCAATCTAGTTCTTCAATACCAAAATATGTGGCAATCAACATAATAGTCTGTACGGCCATACTGTACACAAAGAATGCCCCAAGGTATCTTTTCAAAGGTATGTTGACCTTGATTTTTGCCCATATAAGCTCCAACTCTTTAAAACCGTTGAAGAGTATATCTCTGCTGAACGTTTCTTGTTTGTTTCCTTTTGGTAAGTGATAATAAGTGTACTGGCTAAAGCCAATCCACCATAAACCTGTCAATACGAAGGAAAGACGGGTAGGTTTGGATGCGTCTTGGAAGCCGAAGGAGTCGAATTTTAAAATCATAGCAAGACAGATCAACAACAAAAGTACACTACCGATGTAACCGAACGAATATCCTTTCGCACTAATGGCATCTTGTTGTTCGGGAAAAGCGATGTCGGGCAAATACGAATTATAAAATACTATACTTGACCAAAAGCCGATCAACGCTGTAAAATAACACAATAGTCCGAACCATAAAAACTCCATAGTGAACCAATAGAGACCGATACAAGAAATCGCTCCCAGATAAGAGAAGAATTTCATGAACACCTTTTTATTTCCCACGTAATCCGCGATACCACTTAAAAAGGGGCTCAATACAGAAACCACTAAAAAAGCTGCTGCAGTGACATAGCTAATTAGCGTATCGTTATTAAAATCGATGCCCAAAAATTTTATGGTGTCATTTACCACATTACCATTATCGTCTCTGACCAAGGTGAGTGCCCCATAAAAAATCGGGAAAATGGCAGAGGAAATAACCAAGCTATAAACGGAGTTAGCCCAATCATAAAATGCCCAAGCATTCAACAATTTTTTGCTTCCTTTGGCCAGTGGTTGTTTGGTCATTTAAAAAATCAAAGCCGTTCACAGGATATGAACGGCTTTAAATATACGGTTATTGAAAGAAATTTTTATTCAAAAGTAGTAACTCCAAACTTCTTGGCTTCGGCCTTTGCCGATGGAGCCCAAGCAGTAAGATTAGCTATACGAGTGTCGTTAGAGGGGTGTGTGCTCATAAACTCCGGTGGTGCTTCGCCACCACTATTGGCCTTCATCCGTTTCCATAATTCGGCAGCCTCCACAGGGTCATAACCTGCAATGGCCATTATCTGTAAACCGATGCGATCCGCCTCGGTCTCATGGCTTCTACCGAACGGCAACATAATGCCCACCGTCGAACCCAAACCATAGGCTTGATTAAAAATATTTCTATTTTGCGGATCTTGTATTGCAACATTACCGGCAACTGCGCCAAGCTGTTGCAGTGTACCTGCACTCATACGTTGGGCACCGTGATCCGCCAGGGCATGCGCCACTTCATGGCCCATAACCACCGCAACACCTCGTTCTGTTTGGGTGATGGGGAGTATGCCCGTATAGAATACGATTTTGCCACCCGGCATACACCAAGCGTTGACGGTTTTATCATTTACCAGGTTGTATTCCCATTTATAATCCTTTAAATAGCCTGCATAGCCATTGGCCGTTAGCCATCGTTCCGCAGCAGAAGATATACGTTGTCCTACCTTAGTTATCATCTTGGCCTCGGGAGTGTTTTCGACCACATTGTTCTCGGTCAAAAACTGATCATACTGTGCAAAAGCCATCGGAAAAACTTGACTGTTCGGATAAAAGTTCAAGACCTTCTTACCGGTAAATGGATTTACCTTACAGGCGGAAACGCCTATAAAAAGGGAAAGTATTAATATTATTTTTCTCATAATAGGACTCTTTGTATCTAAAAAAGTGCAAAAAATTATTTTGCCGTAATACGCAATTGGGTAAAATCTTTGCTCACACGAATTATACTTTCTCCATTTGGCATAATGTCTTTCAAAGCAACTTTCTCGTTATCGACCTGCACCTCAGCTACCTTAAAAGGAAGGCCATGTAAATTTATTTTAAAAGTTTCATAGCTAGTAATAAAAGTTCCGTCTTTAAACTGCTGAATGGTCAACCCTTTTTTCTTCCCCAACAGCTTAAAATTTCTTAGGCTGTACTTACCCCTTTCATAGGCATAGCCATCTTGACCATCTTCATACACCGTCGAATTCTCCTCTCCTTCTGAATAATATATATCCAAAATCAATTCCTCGATTTCCAATTCTCCTACATATTGTTGAACGGGGTACTTCGGTATTATAGCTCCTGCCTTTATAAACATAGGAATCTTATCGAGATCGGCTACTACCCATTTTTCTTTCCCACCTTCGACTATCTCATCTGTCCAAAAATTATACCATTCACCTCTTGGCAAATACATTCTGCGCCCTTGCGCGTTAGGCTCTTGTACAGGACATATTAATATCTGTTCGCCAAAAATGAACTCATCGGTTCTAAAGTGGGTCTGCGCATCTTCTTGGTCAAAGCAAACTATAGGTTGCAACATCGGTTTACCTTCTTTTGAATACCGCCAGAACATAGTGTACAAATAAGGTAATAATTGATAGCGCAATTCAATGAACTTTCTGACAATATCGGTAATTTCCTTACCAAAGGACCAAGGTTCTTGATCGCCGTGATCCCCACTGGAATGTACCCTACAGAACGGATGGAAAATACCCAATTGTATCCATCGTGCAAACAGCTCACCGTTTGGCTGTTCAGCAAAACCACCAATATCGGAACCGACAAAAGAATAACCGCTCATACACATGCGCTGCATCTGCACGTTCGCAATCCAAAGATGCTCCCATGTAGCAACATTATCCCCCGTCCAAGTAGAGGAATATCGTTGAGTACCCGAATATGCCGCGCGTGTTATTACCAAAGGTCTTTTCGGGTAGACATACCTTTTGACTCCCTCATAGGTTGCCCTGACCATCTGCATTCCATAAACATTATGTGCCTTTCTATGGCTACAAGGGTGGCCATCATAGTCATGCCGCGTATCTAATGGGGCCGTTTTTGTAGGAACTTCCATAACCGCGGGCTCGTTCATATCGTTCCAAACGCCATGCACACCAATTTCGGCCATAAACTCTTTATACAACTCAGCCCACCATTCGCGTACATCAGGATTTGTAAAATCAGGAAAATTACACTCTCCGGGCCATACTTTCCCCTTCATATAAGGTCCATCGGCCCGCTTACAGAAATAATCTTTTTCCATGGCTTCTTGATAAACCCAGTAATTTTTATCGATTTTTATTCCTGGATCGATCATTACCACCGTTTTGAAACCATCTTCGTTCAGTTCATCGATCATGCGTTTTGGCTCCGGGAATCTTTTTTTGTCCCAAGTGAAGCAACGAAACCCATCCATATAATCAATATCGAGATAAATAGCGTCGCAAGGTATCTTTAAATCCCTGAACTTCTTGGCTATAGCTTTTACGTTGCTTTCAGGAAAATAGCTCCACTTAGATTGGTGATATCCTAAAGCCCAAAGAGGCGGAAGTTCAGGAGCCCCTGTCAGATTGGTATAGGCCCTAACCACTTTGAACATTTCAGGGCCATAAAAAAAATAGTAGTTCATCTCCCCTCCCTCGGCCCAAAAACTTGTCGTCGATCGCCGTTCATGGGCAAAATCGAAATGTGTCCTGAAACTATTGTCGAAAAAGATACCGTAAGCCTGACCACCATGTAGCCCGATATAGAAAGGAATGGCCTTATACAATGGATCATGATCTTTGCCATAGGCATATGAATCGGTAACCCAATTGTTGACGCGTTTTCCCTTTAAATTACTGTGGGTGGCTTTGTCGCCCATACCATAGTAACTTTCTGTATTCTGGGTAATTTTACCCATTTTTACGGTATTGCCTCCGTACTCGTAGTTTTCCTCCCAATGAAAACCCAATTCATCTTCATTGATTATATTACCATTTAAATCGGATATTTGGGTACGCAAGGTTTTTTTATCGACCAACACTTGCAGCACCGCGGTTTCTATGATATACTCGGTACTGGTCTCCAAAATATCAAGATGGCTGTATCCTCTTTTGGCTTCAGGATCGATAGCATACGAAAAATCAGGCTGAAAGTTATTTTCGGTGGCATATCTGAATCGAACAGTACGGTCTTGTATGACCGTAATCTCTAATATGACCCCGTTTTGAGTGGTAAAGTAGAACCTATCCTTGTCCCTATTGTAATGAAGGATTTCGTTGGGATAGAGATTCCCTTTATACTCTAACTCAGTGTTGGTTATCATATGGTAATTATTTTAAAGACTTACAAAAAAAGGGCTTTGACAACCAATTACGAAATGATTTTATGAGGATTTATGAACCAGTAAGGTTATGCTACTCTAGGCTATTGAAAAACAACGATACTTAGTGGTGGAATCGTCATCTCGACAGACTGTTCACGCCCATGCCAAGCCTTTTTCTTGATAGCAGACAATTTACACTCCATACCAGAACCTCCGTACTTTTTATCATCACTGTTTAAAATCACCTTTAGTTTTCCCGATCGTTTAGGAATACCAACACGATACTTTTCTCTGGGTTCTGGTGTAAAGTTACAGGCGATGAAGATGTCGTTCTTCGTATCATGGCCTCTTCGAATATAAGTTAGGACCGAATTTTCATGATCGCCATAGTCAATCCATTGAAAACCATCTGGGCTAAACTGTTTTTCGTACAGTGCCGGATATTCTTTATAGATCCCGTTCAGCGCTTTAATCAATTCTTGAACTCCCGAATGCCCTTCATACTGGGTCAAGTCCCAATCGAGACTTTGTTGAAAGTTCCATTCTGACGTCTGTCCGAATTCGCCGCCCATAAAAATAAGATTGGTACCCGGGTGGGTAAACATATAACCGAACATCAGCCGAAGGTTGGCAAATCTTTGCCATTCGTCGCCGGGCATTCGGTACACCAACGATTGCTTGCCATAAACGACCTCATCGTGAGAAAACGGAAGCATAAAGTTCTCGGTAAACGCATAGGTCATACTAAAGGTCAGATCGTTCTGATGGTGCTTTCGGTAAATTGGCTCTTTTTTGAAATATTCAAGGGTATCGTGCATCCAGCCCATCATCCATTTCATACCGAAACCGAGGCCGCCATACTTCACAGGTTTGGATACACCTGAGAAAGCTGTCGATTCTTCGGCAATGGTCTGTACATCTGGAAAACTACCGTATACCGCCTCATTAAACTCCCTGATAAACGACAAGGCTTCTAAATTCTCATTATTGCCGTACATATTGGCCTCCCATTCCCCTTCTTCTCTTGAGTAATCAAGGTAAATCATCGAAGCAACCGCATCTACACGCAAAGCATCTACATGAAATTGATCTAACCAAAATAGGGCATTGCTAATCAAAAAAGCACGGACTTCATTTCTTCCGTAGTTAAAAATCAAACTTTTCCAGTCTGGGTGATACCCCCTTTTTCTGTCAGGGTGTTCATATAAGTGCGAACCATCAAAAAAACCAAGGCCGTGTGCATCTTCCGGAAAATGGGAAGGTACCCAGTCCAAAATTACCCCAATACCTGCTTGATGCAGTTTATCGACCAATAACTTAAAGCCTTCCGGATCACCGAATCGCGAGGTAGGCGCAAAATAACCTGTAAGTTGGTAACCCCAAGAAGGGTCGTAAGGGTATTCCATAATCGGCATAAATTCGATATGTGTAAACCCCATTTCCTTTACATAGGCCACCAAATCTTTGCCCAACTCAGCATAACTTAGAAATTCACCGTCGGCATTTCGCTTCCAAGAACCCAAATGTACTTCATATACCGAATAGGGGGCATCTAATGCATTTTTCGCTTTTCGGGTATCCATCCATTTTTTGTCCTTCCATTGATAATCCGCTTCCCAAATAATCGATGCCGTACTTGGAGGATGTTCACAATATCTTGCAAAAGGGTCTGCCTTTTCAGTAACCGCCCCGTGATTGTTCGAATAAATTTTGTATTTATAAATTTCACCTACCCCCACATCGGGAATAAAGCCTTCGTAAATTCCACTTCCATCCCAACGTACGTTCAAAAGATGTTCACTATCGTTCCAACTATTGAAGTTACCAATTACCGATACCGAACGTGCAGAAGGTGACCATACAGCGAAATAAGTGCCTTTTACACCGTTCAATTCCATGGGGTGAGACCCCAATTTTTCATAAAGTCTAAAATGCTTACCCGATTTAAAAAGATCGATATCGAATTCTGAAAAAAGGCTAAATACGGTTACTTGCGGCATAGTGTTATAGGTTGTATATCAAGTTTCCGCCAAATTTACGCAACTTTGCGGAAACTTGATATTTTTAATGATTTACTTTGATTTATTCAATTTTATATCAATAAAAGATAAGGATATTTAAAAAATGGAACGCTTTTTGAAACCCTAACTTTTGAAACATAGAAAATCCAATTAAAATTTTATAATATGAAAAAAGCAACTCTTTTGCTCGGTGCATTTCTAACACTATTTTTAATTTCTTGTGAAGGGCCTCAAGGACCTCCGGGCTTTGATGGATTCGATGGTCAAAATGGTCAAGACGGAGCGGACGGTATTCAAGGTCAGGTATTCGAAGTCGATGGTGTTAATTTCGGTTATGACCCAGGTTCAAACTTACAAAGTGCTATTATAGATTTTGCCAACAATACCGATTTTGAAGTATTTGAATCAGATGCAATTTTGGTCTATCGATTTGATGGCGAAATTGAACTCGGCGATGGCAGCTTTGCAAATGCCTGGAGCTTAATTCCGCAAAACTTTTTTGTAGCCGAGGGAACGATTCAGTATACAATGGCACACAACTTTATCGATGTAGAAATCTTTATAGATGGTAATTTCGATTTGGCAAATTTGAGTCCGGATTTCACACAAAATCAATTTTTTAGAATCGTTATTGTACCAAGTAGTTTCTTGACTTCTAAAATAGACAAATCAAATATTGGTTATGTAATGAGTTCTTTGGGTATTACAGAAAACGACGTACAAAAAATTAATTAATAACAGACGCATAAATTAATATTGCCGACCCCGTTTTTTATAGGCGGGGTTTATTATTTTTAAAATTCACGAAACCTTAACGAGACAAATAGCTTAAATACCATTAAATTTGAAAGGATAGGGCGCCGATGACGACAAACCAGAACATTAATTAACATCAAAATACACCATGTACAAAACTATATTATTTACACTTTGTCTCTTCGCGATAGGTTGCAAAGGCAATTCACAGGATAAGGAAATGGCCCAACAAGAACCGGCAAAGCAGGAGAAAGAATTCGCCGTCACCAAAACCGAAGCCGAATGGCAAAAGGAACTTACCGACGCTGAATTCTATGTATTGCGAAAAGCAGCTACTGAAAATCCTTTTACCAGTGACCTATTGGAGAACAAAGAAGCAGGCACTTATGTCTGTGCAGGCTGTGGCACCGAGCTTTTCAAGAGTGGGACCAAATTCAAATCAGGTACAGGTTGGCCCAGTTTTTCTAAGGAAATCGAGGGAAACGTCTCCTATGATGTGGACTATAAAATAGGGTACAAAAGAACCGAAGAACATTGTGCCACTTGTGGCGGTCATCTCGGGCATGTTTTCGAGGATGGTCCCGAACCGACGGGACTCCGGCATTGCATCAACGGAGTGGCTTTGGACTTCGTTCCCACTGCTCAGTAAAAAGTATGCACTGTCAGTAAGCAGCTTTTGTCGATATTGCATACTGCTGGTGGAAACTGCCAACTTTTTTACGTATGAATTATCCTGAAAACTACCTAAAAAGCGCCCTTTTCGAATTCTGTCGATACAAAACCCTGGGTGACCATACGTTTGCACAGCTCAGCGAAAATGAGATACATTGGAAATACGGCAAAAACGACAATAGTATTGCGTTGATCGTAAAGCATATGGCAGGCAACATGCTAAGCCGGTGGACGAATTTATTATCCGAAGACGGCGAAAAACCATGGCGCAATCGGGAAGAGGAGTTTGAAAATCCGTATACCACGAAAGAAAAAATACTGGCCGCTTGGGAGAACGGTTGGCAATGCCTTTTTGACGCATTGGAATCGGTCAATGCGACAAACTTCGACACTATAATCAAGATTAGAGATGAAGACCATACCGTAATAGAGGCCGCAAACCGTCAATTGGCACACTATGCTAACCACGTTGGTCAAATCGTACTTTTGGGTAAAATGATAAAAGGTACGGAATGGGTTTCATTATCAATTCCAAAAGGTGGCTCTTCACACTTTAACAAGATCATGTTTAAAAAGTCATAATGCGCATATACTATTTTAATAGAGGTTTCTGCCAGACAAGTTAACAACTCTGAATACCATCCCACCCGTTTTTTCAATTTCTCCCATACTGCATTTACTGCTTGCCAACCGGTACGGCAGTTTATGTACTTCCATTCCGTCGAATCATATAACATTATTTTGGATTTTGGCACTTGGTTTTTGGTGTTTGATTTCCGTACTTTTGCAGCTGCTTGGCGTCAAGCCGGCTTTTAATTTCCAACAGCAAAAAATAAAAATATGAGCAATTTCGATGTTATTGTTTTGGGCAGCGGTCCCGGAGGATATGTAACCGCCATTCGGGCCTCACAATTGGGACTCAAAACAGCCATTATCGAGAAAGAAAGTTTAGGCGGGGTATGTCTGAACTGGGGTTGCATACCGACAAAAGCATTGTTGAAATCGGCACAAGTTTTCGAATATCTGAAACATGCCGGTGACTATGGTCTAAAGGCCGATAGCGTCGATAAGGATTTCGGGGCCGTTGTAAAACGCAGCCGTAATGTCGCCGATGGTATGAGCAAAGGTGTTCAATTTTTGATGAAAAAGAATAAAATCGAGGTAATCAACGGCTTTGGAACGTTGAAACCCGGAAAAAAAGTATCGGTCAAAGATACCGACGGAAAAGAAACCGAATACAGTGCCGAGCATATTATAATTGCTACAGGTTCACGCAGCCGTGAACTGCCAAGCCTTCCGCAAGACGGTAAGAAAATAATCGGATACCGTAAGGCAATGACCTTGGAGAAGCAACCGAAAAGCATGATTGTGGTCGGTAGTGGTGCCATCGGTATCGAGTTTGCCTATTTCTACAATTCTATGGGCACCGATGTTACCGTAGTCGAGTACCTACCGAATATCGTTCCCGTGGAAGATGAAGACGTTTCAAAGCAATTGGAACGTAGCTTCAAAAAAGCTGGCGTGAAAATCAAGACTTCCGCCGAAGTGACTTCAGTCGATACCAGTGGGGAAGGGGTAAAAGCCACAGTGAAAACGGCGAAAGGCGAGGAGGTTTTGGAAGCTGATATCCTACTTTCTGCAGTGGGTATCAAATCGAATATTGAAAATATAGGTCTGGAAGACGTGGGCATTTCCACAGACCGTGATAAAATTTTGGTCAACGATTACTATCAAACGAACATCCCCGGATATTTCGCCATCGGTGACGTAACCCCCGGTCAAGCTTTGGCCCATGTCGCTTCTGCGGAAGGCATTCTATGCGTCGAAAAAATTGCGGGCATACATGTAGAACCTTTGGACTATGGAAACATTCCAGGGTGTACCTATTGTATGCCCGAAGTAGCATCTGTAGGTCTAACAGAAAAACAGGCCAAAGAAAAGGGATTGGACATCAAGGTCGGTAAATTCCCCTTCTCTGCGAGTGGAAAAGCGAAGGCTTCTGGAAATCCAGACGGATTCGTGAAAGTTATTTTCGATGCAAAATACGGTGAATGGCTGGGTTGCCACATGATAGGCGTAGGTGTTACCGATATGATCGCAGAGGCCGTAGTCGCTCGAAAGTTGGAGACGACGGGGCATGAGATCTTAAAGGCGGTCCACCCCCACCCGACCATGAGCGAAGCTGTTATGGAAGCGGTTGCCGCGGCTTATGACGAGGTTATTCATCTGTAAAAGAAAGTTTATCCGTTTATGGGCTTATACGTTTATTCCCTATAAACTCATCACCATTTTTAACCCATAATCTTTTCAAAATGCTAAATGCTTTTAGAATCACGGCCATCTTAGAAGGTATCTCATACCTATTGATTTTGGCGGTAACGATGCCATTGAAATATTTGGCCGATATGCCCATGCCCAATAAATATGTGGGTTACGCACACGGCTTCCTGTTCATTGCCTATATCATTCTGGCTATTGTTTTTTGGAAGAAAAAGAAATGTAGCATCAAAAAGGGCATCATCTTACTTCTGGCTTCCCTACTACCCTTTGCTACTTTTTATGTGGACAAGAAGTATCTAAAACCAGTTACGAAATAGATGGCATTATACAATTTTGTGCTTTACCATAAGAAATTACCTAAAATGCCGTGCCGACAAAAAAGTATAGACAAATCCCATAGTCACGGTCGACCAAGCCCCGTCATCATTATTTATGGCCGTATAGGAGAAGTTCAGCTCTGATTTAGGGCCCATTTGAAATCCGATCTGTGGGCGATAATAGAATCCGCCCTCATTGCCCTCGTTCAATCCAAAGGCCTGACCTATATCACCCCCAAAAGAAAAGGAACGCGATGGCCATAAACGAACCGATGCGGCGACGGGAACAAATTGAATACTGGGTAATTCTACGCTGACTGTTTCTGCTCGGAACTTTTCGGCAAACCCATGTATAATTCCCACCTTGACTCCTAAATCGAACAATTTGTTCGGTGCCCACATATAGCCAATATCGGCGCCAATTACGACACCGACCAAATCGTTATAATCGCCAAGGGGCAATCCCGCTTGTACTCCGATTTTGAATCCTTCTTGCGAAGCCACTGAAAAATAGGTTAAGCAACACGCTACCAGTAAAATTATTCGTTGAATCATTTGATTTCGCTTTAGTCCAAAATGGAGAAACGCAAAAACCGGCCATCAAGTATTAAACCATACGTTTTTGTTGTAAACGGAAGAAATTAGTTAGCGAAAATGAAGTATTTGGTACGCTGCTATTCAAGAAAACTCTGAATTGCCAAATCATAGCTTTGAAGCCCGAAACCTAAAATAACCCCTTTCACAACTGCCGAGATGTAAGAGACATGGCGAAACTCTTCACGCTTGTGGGTATTCGAAATATGCACTTCGACCACTGTAGTTTCAATAGCTTTTATGGCGTCACGGATACCTATTGAAGTATGTGTGTATGCCGCGGCATTAAGTACGATGCCGTCATATGAAAACCCTACTTGCTGTATTTTTTCTATAAGCTCACCTTCGATGTTCGACTGAAAGTATTCCAGCTGCACATCTTTGAACTTGAACTGCAAATCGGCAAAATAATCTTCGAAGGTTTTATTACCATAGACTTCCGGTTCGCGCTTACCCAATAGATTCAGGTTCGGACCATTAATAACGATTATCTTCATAGTGAACTCGTTTAAATCAAAATTACCTTTTTTCGGTGTATCACACACCTTACTTTTCTAAAAAATAAACGACCGCTCTAAGCCACCGTCCTGATAGTATCAAAATCTACTTTACAGAAAATAACATGCCCCAATTGAGACAGCCCCATTACGGCTTTTTGTAATATCACATATTTTCGAAAGCCCAAGCCAAAACGTACTTGAAAATATAAGTTTTCGTTCAATCGATAACCACCGCCAAAATTCAGCCGGGCATGTAATTTTTTGGCGTCCTGCCTTTCAAAATCCTCTTCCCAATTATCAACTATAAAAAACCGACTTGCGGGCCTAACTCGATCGCAATCTTACCAGTGATATGGTATTTCGCCATTACAGGTAGGTGTATATAAAACAGATTCACGTTGAATGGCCCTATTTCGGCCCCTTCCAAAGAAAAAAGTAGTTAGGGACGTAGTTAAAACCCGTCCATAAAAGTTGGTATTTCGGCAATACCACCAAAACAGGCACCAAGTCTAGGAGAAATACCGGTAAACCCATCACCGAGCCAAGTGGAAATATTAAGTCCGTATTGCCCCATACTAGCTATACCAAACCACTATATCTTCATAGTAAAAAATCTGCACAGGAAAAATTTGCATTGTTTACATTTATGGAGTGAACTTGTCTTGGGTTATTCTTTTACCTGCGTATTTCGCATTTTGCACCCTGATTTTGGTATTTTTAGCTTACGTAACTATGCCTATGGAATCTAAAAATACCAAAATCAGGACACAAAAGCCTACATTATCGGTTCCAAATAAAAACTCAAGACAAGTTCAATGAACTGGGAACAGGCATTACAAGACTATCGCCACTTTCTGAAAATCGAAAGAGGGCTATCCCTTAATTCAATTAAAAACTATGCTTGGGACGTTGAAAAACTAGTTCAATTCATAAATGAGAATACCTTAAACGAAAATCCGACAAAGATTGGCAAGGAAACTATACAACGATTTATATATGAAGTCGCGAAGTCGATGAACCCAAGGTCACAAGCACGTATTATTTCGGGCCTAAAAAGCTTTTTCAATTATTTGGTCTTTGAAGATTATCGCGCCGATAACCCATTAGACCTTATTGAATCTCCCAAAATAGGAAGGAGACTTCCAGACACTTTGTCTGAAGATGAAATCAACACGCTGATAGAGGCTATTGACCTTTCGAAACCTCAGGGCGAGCGTAACCGGGCAATGTTGGAGACTCTTTATGGATGTGGTTTACGTGTTTCAGAACTAGTGAACTTAAAAATATCAGATCTGTTTTTCAATGAAGATTTTATTAAGGTAACCGGCAAAGGCGACAAGCAACGATTCGTGCCTATCAGCCCTGTAAACAAAAAATATATTTCTATTTACCGACAAGAGATACGAGTGCACCAAGAAATTCAGAAAGGGTACGACGACATCCTTTTTTTGAACCGAAGGGGCAAGCAACTCACCCGTGCCATGGTCTTTACTATTATCAAACAATTGGCTGAAAAGACAGGTTTGAAGAAAAATATTAGTCCACATACCTTTCGGCATTCTTTTGCCACCCATTTGCTACAGAACGGTGCGGATTTAAGGGCAATTCAGCAGATGTTGGGCCACGAGAGCATTACGACGACAGAGATTTATGTTCATGTAGACCGCAGGCATCTGGCAGACGTGATGAACAAGTATCATCCCCGGAAGTAAAATGATGTTTTGTCAATTTAGAATTTATATTTTCCACACACGGAGAACAAATTAGGCGTACTATAATTTCCGAAATTAGCCTTGTTGAAATGTAAATCTTGAGCAGCTTCAAAAGTGAATTTTTCATTGAGATCATAACCGAATCCATTGATAAGTTTTACCCTTGGAGGAGGGGGCCGAAACCCATGTTTATCCTTTTCAGCTTCTATACCTATACCCGAAAACATATAAAGTTTATTCCCAAGATAATGCCTGATACGGAGCCTTGAATCCGAAACATCGTACAAACGATATGTATCATAGAAGCTCTGTAATTCAACCATAAGTTTGGAGTCGAACTCATAGGTAAGGATAAAGTTCGAATGAATTTCACCGTTAAAAAAAACCGGATAAGAGAAGTCTTCTATATAAAGTATATTATTGTTTCTACCATCGATATCTGTATTTTCTCTAGTAGAATCTTGGGCGTATAGTTGAATTACTGAAAAAAATATTAGGCTAGCATTTTAGATTGAATTCACGATTACACAGGTTTCTAGATTTAAAAATAGGAAGTTGTCGATCAGATTCATCTTATTTTCGATAAATTTAACCTTCTATTTAAATCAAAGACTATAAATTTTTGGTTCATTTGACTTTAAACTTCGAACTATTTCTGTAACAAAATTTGAACTTCATCTACTAATACTTCAACAACCTACCGACTTGGCGTGAACAAAGAACTGGAACATCAATTTGTGACGGAACTTGAGAACAATCAGAACATTGTTCACAAGGTATGTACCCTATATACTAACAATCGAGATGCGCATAAAGACCTTTTTCAAGAAATCACCATTCAGTTATGGAAAGCCTACCCCAAGTTTCGGGGCGAATCGAAATTCAGCACTTGGATGTATCGGGTCGCTTTGAACACGGCGATAACACTGTACCGTAAATCGAAAAGAACGATACAGACGCAAGACTACGAATCGGTAATTTTCAAAATAAAAGCTGACGAATATGATGCTACAGAAGAAGAACACTTAAAGTTGATGTACAAAGCGGTAAAACAATTGGGTGATATCGACAAAGCTTTGATCTTTCTGTATTTGGAGGATAAGGATTATCGCGAAATCAGCGAAACATTGGGGATAACCGAAGTAAATGCTCGCGTAAAAATGAATCGCATCAAGACAAAATTAAGAACCATATTGAATCCTTAGAAGGGTATGATGGACGAATTAGAACTATTAAAAAAAGACTGGCAAAATAAGGAAGAACATCTTCCTAAATTGACCTACAACGACATCTACCAAATGCTCTGGAAGAAATCGTCATCTATCGTGAAATGGATACTCATCATTAGCATTCTCGAGTTTTTATTACCACATCTACTATTATTGCTTCCCGGGGTGTCGGAGGGCTTTGAGACTTATGAAAAACTGGGAATAAAAGATTTATGGACTGTAATTTCTATAGGTAATTATCTAGTGATTTTTTATTTTATATTCCAATTTTACAAAAGGTATAAAGAAATCTCCACTTTGGACAATGCAAAAAAGCTGATGGAAAAAATTATCAGAACCAGAAGAACCGTTAAACACTATGTGGTTTATGGCCTCTCCATGGTTTTCGTGACCTGCATAGTGCTGATGATAGGCATTTACCTTAGCGATAATTTAATAGATGCGTTTCCATCATTAAATGATGGGGAGCGAAAGATATCTCCCGAAGAGTTCAAAAGTATTTTTTTATGGACTATGGGAGTCTTTAGTATTTTTATGGTAGCATTTATGGGTGGAGTGTACTTTTTGTTATACGGTTTACTTCTTAAAAAGCTGAATCGAAACTACAAAGAAATAAAGCGGTTGGAAGTTTAGTATCAGGTAAATTTAAAATGTCTTGACTCTAGATTTTCTTACTATTACGATATCGGCGCATTTCGTTTTCTTGCTCATAAGAGAGCAGTTCTCCTTTCGGAATTACCTTTAAAAACGATGGATGTTGCTCGATAGCATATTCCAATTTTTCGATAATGGCGTCAAAGGATTCGTTCTCATAATCGATGTCTAAAGGCTCTTTGATTACCATTGACTGTAGAATCCCCTTTTTCTTTATACGGAGTCCCTTTTTATCGAACGAACGCCGGAAGCCATCGATAACCACAGGTACTACAATGGGTTTATATTTTTTGATGATATGGGCAGTACCCTTGCGAAGTGGCTTCCAAGGGGTAGTTGTTCCTTGGGGAAAAGTAATGACCCAGCCATCCTTCAAAGCTCTTCCAATATTGGAAATATCGCTCATTTTTACTTGACGGTTTATATTCTGGCCTTCTGCCCTCCATGTGCGCTCCACACTTACCGATCCCGCGTAGGCGAATATCTTAGTCAGGAGGCTTTTTTTCATAGTTTCCGAAGCAGCGACATAGTACATATTCAATTTCGGATGCCAGATATAACCGATGTTTTTGATATTGTCATCGCGCCCGCTCAAGCTCGCATTGAATACGTGGAACATGGCCACCACATCGGCAAAGTACGTTTGGTGGTTGCTTACGAACAATACGTTTTTATCTGGTAGCGCACGTATGATTTCTGACCCATCGACCTCAAGGCTGTTAAACTGTTTGTAGCGCGAATGGGTCATTAGGCCCAAAATGCGGATGAGCCATTTCTTTAGAAATAAGATGTGACCGAAAGGATTTTCCTTAAATATGCCCATAGAGTGCTAAATTACGAAATGAGCATAGAATATTGTGAAAAGACGAAAAGAATAAAGACGAAAGATCTTTTTAGAATTGATAAGTCTTCTTCTTTTAGTCTTAACTTCTTTAGCAAAATAGTCCTTTTCTTTCGACGAAGTCGTCTCTACAAAACCTGATGCAATAGCATCTTGATTTCGCTCAACATCATACCGGTAGCTCCCCAAACAGTATAACCATTTAGTTTAAAGGCAGGTACGGCGACGTTCTCGGCATATGAAGTGGTCAGTTTTTGGGTAAAAAGATTACCCTCATCTAAAAAATCGGCCAAACGCACCTCTACCAAAGCCTCAACTTCGGATGTTTGAGGAACAAAGGTTTCTGGCTTTCTATAAAGACCGATGAACGGAAATACTTCAAAATTACTAGGTGGGATATAGATTTCGCTCAACGATTTTACAACTTCGATATTTGATGGAAGTACCCCGACCTCCTCGTGCGTTTCCCTTAGTGCCGTCGCCATCATATCGGCATCATCTTTTTCGACCTTGCCGCCCGGAAAGCCGACCTGGTTGGAATGCACATCTTTCGGATGGCTCTTACGTAAAATTAGCAAGAGATGCGTGATGTTATTTTCATCAGGATAAAACAGGGCCATTACCCCTGCCCTTTTAGGCTGCTTTTTTTTAAATCTTGCATTACGTAGTTCTTCTAAACGAAATTGAGGTGCCATTTTTAAATGCGATGTCTCACCCGGTAACGGTAGATTTTTTATTTTTGGAATCCGAATGGAAAAATCATCAAAGTTCATGGCAGTCAAAAAAGTCGTTTCAATCGCAATATTACCACTTATTTTTCTTGCTTCCTGTGGCGATAAAACAAAAGAACACGTAAAACCATCCACACAAAAAGAAATCAAAAAAGATTCCGTTGACATCGACTCCACTCAAATAAAAGAAGATAGTGAGGCCAAAGAATTCGTGTTGACCGAGGAAAATGCCATTGATTTTTTCTTCGGCTATCAGAAAAACTTGAAAGTAGACAAAGTAAAGATTACGACGCGTTTGGGTAGTTTTACCGTACAGCTCTACGACAATGTGCCGTACCACAAGGCTAATTTTATCTATTTGACCAGAAAAGGGTACTTCAACGAAACCCAATTTCACCGGGTCGTTAAAAACTTTATCATTCAAGGCGGTAATTCAGATGATAGGAAAACCGGGAGAAAGCGATCCGAAATAGGCCGCTACCTACTTCCGCCAGATACAAGAAAAGGCCATAAACATCATCGAGGCACTATATCAATGCCCAGTAGTGAAATCGATAACCCACATATGTTGGCCTCACCATATGAATTCTTCATTGTGGTCACCAACCCTGGGTCGTATCATCTCGACGGCGATTTTACCCCTTTTGGTAAGGTCATCGAAGGGATGGATGTGGTCGATAAAATTAACAATGTCGAAATCGGAGAAGGTGATTGGCCCCAACAAAACATCTATATTCAGAAAGCGGAGGTTGTTGAATAAACGGTAGACAGCAGACGGACGGTAGACGGACGGTAGACGGACGGTAGACGGACGGTAGACGGACGGTAGACGGACGGTAGACGGACGGTAGACGAAAAAATAGAAAACAAGAAAAAAAGACTAAAAAAAGCAGCAGTATTTAATACTCAAAATACTAAACCAATATACTTATAAACTCTTAAACCTATAAACCTGCCTCGCCGGCAGGCCGTTTTGTAAAATTTTTTTCGAATTTACTACCCGAAATTTTTACTTCTCTGAGTGATAAATATTCGGTAGGGCAATCTTGAACTTTACCGCTAATAAACGGGCAACAATAATAATGACTATTGCTGCGACATAGGCATAGGCTCCGTCAAACGGCAACAGTATCAATAGAAAATAACTGCTACCGCCCAAAATACAGGCCGTAGCATAAACTTCCTTTCGAAATATTACGGGAATCTCGTTACAAAGTATATCTCGGATAACACCCCCGAAACTTGCGGTAATCGTGCCCAAAGCGATACACATAATAGGAGAGAGTTCGGCTGCGAGCCCTTTTTCGATACCTAGCATAGTAAAAAGGCCTATACCAATAGTATCGAACAAGAAAAGTGTTTTTCTTAAATATCGCAACTGATTTACAAATAAAACAGCAATGATTACGGTTCCTGCAATGACAAAGACATAGGTCGTTTCCCGCATCCATAGCACCGGCGTATTACCAATAAGCATATCACGTAAAGTACCCCCGCCTACTGCGGTTACAAAGGCAATGATAAAAACGCCGAACATATCCAACTTTTTATCCATGGCGACCAGAACACCTGAGATGGCAAAGGCCATTGTTCCTAAGATATCGATGATGAAATAGAACATAAAAAGGTTTTGGAAGTTTCTATTATTTCGATTACATTCAACCAACATTGAATTTCGAACCATTTATTACCAATTTTTTAGAGTTGTTGTGTGTAAAAATTATAATCCTTGATAACGATATCTACTAAATCGACAGGTTTTAAATCTGCTGTAATATCGGCTACTCTTTTAATCTGGTCGCTCAAAGATACGATGACGTTGTGGTCACCATTGCGTTTTGCTGAATCGTATAGTTCTTTTATGGTCTGCATCTCGCGGTCTTTGAAAACCGTTACCTGCGGAAATCGAGGTTTGTAGTCTTCAGGTAATTCACGCAAAAGGGTGTCTTTTAAAGAAACCCGTTTCTTTTCACTGATTACAGTTGTTCCTGCCGCTATATCCCCTACCCTTTGTCCAGTTCCACGTATCAAGATAGTAAGCACGGCAATACCTCCTGAGGTCAGTACCACATCGATAATCCGGAGTATCCAACGGATAAAATAGCTAGCAAAACTTGGTTTAGAGCCATCAAGCTTTACGACACGAACCTGCATCAATTTTTTACCTACAGTCTGTCCGTCCATAAAACTTTCAAGCAGCACATAGTACAAAAAAGAGGGTAGGCTCAACAACAGATAAATGGCCCACATATCGCCAAAATCGATTTCCAAGGAAACCAGCAACATAATGACAAGTATCAGATAGGCCAATATTATAAAACTATCGACAAGGTAAGCCACCATGCGGTCTCCGAGATGGGCCGTATTCTGGCTTATCGCTATATTTTGGGCAGTTTCTATTTGAAATTGTTCCATAGTTTCGTTTCTTTGGTATAAACCAAAAGTTGATGCGCGAGGCCGCCTTCGTTAAGCAAAATAAAGACAAGTGGGCTACTTTTGAAAGTGCCCTGTCAAACAAAACGAGGTTGGCACCCAATAAATTGTCTGACCTCTACATAGAAATTACCGACCACCTAAGCTACGCCAAAACCTTCTATGCTGGAAGCAATACAGAGTTTTATCTGAACACCCTAGCTTCCCAGGCGCATCAGAAAATCTATAAAACCAAACGCGAGCCCAAAAACCTGATTCTCGAATTCTGGAAGACCGAATTCCCAACGTTATTCTATCACCACCAGCGCGAGCTGCTTATCGCCTTTTTAGTATTTGCATTTTTTACGGCGGTCGGTGCTTTTTCTTCGGCCAACGAAGGTGACTTTGTCCGCTCAATTCTAGGCGATGGTTATGTGAATATGACCTTAGAGAATATCGAAAAGGGAGACCCCATGGCCGTCTATAAAAAAATGGGCGAGTTCAATATGTTCTTGGGGATTACCATTAACAACATCAAGGTAGCGTTGATGGCTTTTGCCTATGGTATTCTATTGGGTATCGGTACCTTGTTTATTATGCTACAGAATGGCATTATGCTCGGATGCTTTCAATATTTTTTTTATGAAAAGGGATTGTTGTGGGAGTCCGTTCGCACAATCTGGATCCATGGTACCATTGAAATATCGGTCATCATCATTGCAGGCTGTGCAGGCCTTGTACTAGCATCCGGAATGTTGTTCCCGGGCACCTATTCCCGCCTGGAATCTTTCAAAAGAGGGGTCAAGAACGGATTAAAGATTATGCTTAGTACAGTACCTTTTTTCATCATTGCAGGCTTTCTAGAAGGATTCGTAACCCGCCGTACCGAAATGCCCGATGCACTCGCTATTTTCATAATTTTAGCGTCTTTGGCATTAATTCTGTTTTACTACGTTATATATCCGAGGCAGTTGAATACAAAGAAAATAGAATAAAGAGAAAAGAAGAAAAACTAAATGTCAGCAATCGGCCCCGAAGCTTCGGGGGTAACCAGTAATCAAAATAATTTTTTCCTAAGCCCATAAACTTTCTAAACCGCTAGGCTTCCATATGAAACTATATATAGAATTCAAAAAACAACGCGAACTAGGCGAAATTCTTTCCGATACTTTCGGATTCCTGCGCAGCGAGTTCAAACCTTTTTTTACAACATTTTTCAAGATTATAGGTCCCTATTTGATTGTGATGCTAATATGCTACGGGCTTTACATGTACCAATTTGGTGACCTTTTTAATTTTAATATGGAACGATCTGATAGCGTATCGAGTGGTCTGATATTATTTGCCGTAGGTGCTGCCTTTTTTATATCGATTATAGCCACCTATGTGCTATCTCAAGCAACGACATTATTTTATATAGCGTCTTATGCGAACAATAGGGGTGTGACCAATTTCGATGAAATCAAAAAAAATGTCTATGGGTCATTTTGGCAATTTATCGGTCTTGGTTTTTTAGTTGTGATATGCGCTGGGGTAGGTTTTATGTTCTGCCTGATTCCCGGTATATATCTTTACGTACCGCTCATTCTTTCTTTTAGCATTATGGTTTTCAATCGCAAGGGTGTGTCAGATGCTTTTAGCTATAGCTTCACCTTGGTTAAAGACCATTGGTGGACAACCTTTGCCTCTATCTTCGTAGTGGGTATAATCGTTACGGTAGCAAGCTATGCATTTGCTCTACCTTCAACGATTTATACCTACGCAAAAATGGGAATACTATCTGGTGAAATCGATGCTGAGAACTTTAATATTGTCGACCCGGTTTCAATGATTTTGGGCATTATCGGAATGTTGGCGAAATTTCTTTTAAATATTATTTCGGTGGTCGCCAGTGTGTTTATTTACTTTGACCTAAACGAGAAAAAGAATTTTACCGGCACTTACGAACGTATCAAAAACTTAGGGGGGACAGATTGATTTCTATGCGCAAACTGCTTCTCTTCTCCGTTCTGTTTGTGCTCTGTGCCAATTCGACAGTAGCACAGCAAGATTCTACACTAGTTACTTATGACTCGGCGCCTTTGGAAGTCGAACAAATCGATACCGAAGACTTACAGAAGTATCAAGATGATGAAGCGTTCAATTATGAAATTAAAAAAGGTGAGCCAAGGTGGTGGGGCGATTTTAAAACTTGGTTGGGCAATCTCCTGCTCCGCATGTTTGAAGGCATATTTGGCGTCGAAAAAGCTATAGGTTTTCTTGCGACATTTTTGCGTGTTGTACCTTACCTTCTTCTCGGCCTGCTTATTTATTTGCTTATCAAGTTCTTTCTCAATGTAAACGCAAGGTCGTTACAACAGGCTCAAAAGAATAACAGTCTAGTCTTCTTGTCGGAAGAGGAAAATATTATCAAAAACGAAGATATAGATGAACTTATCCGAAAAGCCCTTGCCGACAAAAACTATCGATTGGCGATTCGGTACTACTACCTCTACATACTTAAATTAATGAGCGAAAAGGACTTGATAACGTGGGAGCTTCAGAAAACCAATGATGATTATTTACAGGAAATTAAAAAAACAGTGTTAAAGCAATCCTTCACTAAGATTACCCGTCTGTACGATTATACCTGGTATGGAAATTTCCCCATCGACGAGGCTCGTTACAATACCGCAGAAAAGGCGTTTTTGCAGTTACAAAAAATGATCAATGCTAATGCGTAAAAAAGGGGGCATCTATATCGTTATTGCGGTTTTCACAGTTGTTTTGCTAATGGTATTGCAATACAACAAACCCAAAGAGGTAAATTGGTTTCCTTCCTATGTAGCCAACCATAAAACACCCTATGGCACGTTCGTATTGAACGATGTCATTCAGCGGCTTTTCCCTGATAAAATACAACACGTGGGCATACCTCCGTTCGAGTTTTTGAAGGAAAACACCACCGCCGAAGGCACTTACTTTTTCGTGAACAAAACTATCGAATTTGGGGAGGCTGAATTGAACAATCTATTGAATTGGACATCCGAAGGAAATACCCTTTTCATTGCAACAAATAATTTAGAACAACAACTTTTAGATACCCTCAATCTAGAAATAGGTAACCTCTACGGGGAATTTAATGAAGACCAATCACAACGGCATGAATTGGCAAATCCATTACTAAAATCCGAAACGGGTTATATTTTCCGAAAAGACAACTATGCTTACTATTTTCGAGAAATCGATACGGCCGTGACCAGTATAATTGGAACGGTTAACAATGTTACCGCAATTGATTCGGTACAACAACATTTTGATGTAATCAAGCAAAAGTTCGGAAACGGCGAAATCATCTTGAGCACCTTCCCCAAGGCATTTACCAATTATTTTATTTTAAAGGATGACAATAAAAACTACACGGCCGGGCTACTCTCGTATCTCGATGACACCCGTCCCATTTATATGGACAACCACCATAAATCAGGAAAATCGGTATACACCTCGCCGATGTACATTTTTCTCCATATAAAGGAATTCAAGTGGGCCTACTATCTCGTGCTCATTGGAGCGGTAATCTATATTATTTTTGAAGGAAAACGTAAGCAACGAGCTATACCAGTGGTTGAGCCCTTGAAAAATCAGACCTTGGCTTTTACCCGAACCATTGCAGATATGTACTTTGAAAAAGGAGAACAGAAGCAGATTTCCGAATATAAAATTTCTTATTTTTTGGAATACATCCGATCTCATTTCTATTTAAGAACGATTAAAAGGGACATCGATTTTTATCGGAACTTGGCATCACGTAGCTCCCATTCCTTCGAAGAGGTAGAACAGCTGTTCACTTTTATTGAACGCCTGAGAAACCAAGAAAACATATCAGATTCAGAGTTACAAAAACTGAACACATCCATAGAAAAATTTAAAACCAAAGCGCATGGAAAATAACGAAACCCCGAACGAAAGCTTGAATTTCGACAACCGAATTCCACTCGAGGACTTAAAAAATGCTGTCGCAGATATTAAAAAAGAACTCGCCAAGGTTATCGTTGGGCAAGAGACTTTTATTGAACTATTGATTGTTTCCCTGCTAGTAGACGGGCACGTGCTTATAGAAGGCGTACCCGGTATTGCGAAGACTGTTACGGCCAAGCTGTTCGCCAAGACCTTGAAGACCGATTTCAGCCGTATTCAGTTTACTCCCGATCTGATGCCCAGCGATATTTTGGGCACCTCGATTTTTAACGTGAAGAACTCAGAGTTCGAATATAAAAAAGGTCCGATTTTCTCAAATATCGTTCTTATCGACGAAATCAACCGCGCACCAGCAAAGACCCAAGCGGCCATGTTCGAGACGATGGAAGAGCGTCAGGTAACTATGGATGGTCAAACCTATAAAATGGATGTACCCTTTATGGTTCTGGCTACTCAAAACCCTATTGAACAAGAAGGTACTTATGCACTTCCGGAAGCGCAACTCGACCGTTTTTTGTTCAAAATTAAAGTAGATTATCCGTCGCTTGAAGAAGAAATTCAGATTATCCAAACACATCACGAACGCAAGGGCAATACCCCTCAAGAATTGATAAATGGCGTATTGGCCCCAAAACAGTTGGCCGACTTCAAATCGAAAATACAAAAAATAATCGTTGAGGAGAAAATCATCAAATACATCGCGGATATTATTACTAAAACCCGGAACCATCCGCATCTGTATTTGGGCGGGTCTCCGAGGGCTTCCATTGCAACTTTGAACACCGCTAAGGCATTTGCGGCCATAAGCGGGCGCGATTTCGTAATTCCAGAAGATGTGAAACGTGCCTTGGTACCCGTATTGAACCATAGGGTCATTTTGACCCCTGAACGCGAAATGGAAGGTATGACTACCGACAGCGTGATAAATATGATTACCGAGTCTGTGGAAATTCCTAGATAGCCCATGCAGTTTCTAAAATCGTTTTACATACATAATACGTTTTTTACGTACATTGCTTTTTTGGCGGCCTGCTTTGTACTATCATATTGGGTGCCGCTGCTTTATCCGATTGCGTGGTTGCTAATACTCTTGGTACTGGCGCTATTTCTGTTCGATATCTATTTGTTGTATACGTCAGTAAAGGCAATACATGCGGAACGGGTTTTACCAGGCAAACTATCGAACAGCGATTTGAATCCCATCCGCATCAAATTCAGCTCACAATATGATTTTTTGGCCTACCTCTCTATAATCGATGAGCTTCCGGTGCAATTTCAGAAGCGTGATTTCGAGCACAGTACTATCCTGACCAAAGGCGAACTGCGGCAATTTGAGTATACCGTGCGACCTATTGACCGCGGGGAGTATGTATTCGGTAACCTAATTATCTTTGCCTCTTCCCCTTTAAAAATCGTAAAACGCAAATTCGTTTTTCAAAAAGAACAATTGGTACCTGTATACCCGAGTATTATACAGATGCAGCAATATGATTTTTTGGCCATCAGCAATCGCCTTACTGAAATCGGTCTAAAAAAAATTCGCCGGATCGGACATACCCAAGAATTCGAACAAATCAAGGAATATGTGCAGGGCGATGATTTTCGTACTGTCAATTGGAAAGCAACAGCAAAACAGAACGCGCTTATGGTCAACCAATACCAAGACGAGCGTTCACAGCCCATTTATTCCCTAATCGATTCAGGGCGTGTAATGAAAATGCCATTCAACGGCTTAAAATTGTTAGACTATGCTATTAACTCCACACTAGCCTTTTCCAACGTTGCCCTAAAGCGCAATGATAAGACAGGTATGGTCGTGTTTTCAAAAAATATAGAGACGTTTGTACCTGCGGTTCAAAAAATCACCCACTTGAACACCATTTTAGAAAAGCTCTATAACATTACCACTGCATATACGGACTCTGATTTCGGCCTGCTCTACGCACACATAAAACGGAAAATAAATCACAGGAGTCTTTTGCTTTTCTATACCAATTTCGAGCATATCTCCGCTTTAAAACGCCAACTACCTTTTTTACTGGCCATTGCAAAAAAGCATGTTCTTGTAGTCATATTTTTCGAAAACACCGAACTTGAGACCTTGATAGCCAATGACGCCGAAGATCTTCAATCCATCTATCATAAGACTATCGCAGAAAAATTTTCACTCGAAAAACGTCTAATACAAAAAGAACTTCAGAAATATGGTATTCAAACAATACTTACCAAACCTGAAAATCTAACCATAAATACAATCAACAAATATTTAGAAATAAAAGCAAAGGGACTTCTTTAGATTGAACTTTCTATCCTTTGCTTGTGGCGTGCATCAAACTTCAAAGAAGGTTTTTCCTACATGCTTAAGCGAAGAATATCTAAGAAAACTTGAACGTACTAGCATTTACTGCATTGTTAATAACTTTTTGGGGTATTTATGAATTTTCCCCGCCTGACAATACCACTATACGATCGACCAACTGCACAATCCATATGTTCTTTTGAGGTCTACGTTTCGATGAACGGTCAAAAATTTCCGTATTAAATCTTTAATTTAGTAATCCCCCGAAGGTATTTTTTGTGCCGCCCTCAAATAGAATTTTGAACTAAACCTACCCAAAGGGAATGAAAGGATTATCTCTTTTGTATGCTGACTACTTTAATCTTTTTTCAAGACTAATCCACCGCAAATCGAAGCACCATTTTCGTTTAATAGATTTTAAGGATAAACAGCATAAGACCAATATTCTGCTTAGCCAGACCAAGTGTAATCTTGAAATTCTTCCTCAAGGTCTAATGGTTATGGGGAACTTTACGGAAAGAGATACCATAATTCCAGTTCTTAAGAATGAAATCGAATCGATTACCATAGTCCGGGGAAAAGAAATTATAGATACATTTTATCTGTCTCCCATGCATATACTTTCAAAGTTTGGAATACCGAACCACATATCGAAGTATCTAAAGGTCTATCCTTCGGAATATAAGATTACCGAGACCCAGGTTACAATAAAATGTGAAGACTTCCAACTAAAATTGATAACTAGCGGAAACAGGTTCGAAAAATTACTTAGAACCTTTAAAAAGAGGGGCTACTCAACTATGTTGAATCTCATCGAAAAGCCTAGTTTGAATCTTCTACAGTATAATACGTAAACAATATTACGCTCGATTAAAGTTATGTGCTTTTTTAAAACTTAATGAAACGTAAAAAATATCCCTATGTTTATCTGCACAAATAGTCTGTATAACTAGGTACCATAGCACTACAACAAAGTCTCCAAGAGTTTACTAACTTTAGCCTAAGCTAAAACACGACCATGCAAACTATTTTAGGTTCTGGGGGCATTATTGCCACTGAACTAGCCAAAGCACTTGTGTATTATACTACCGATATTCGTCTGGTCAGCAGAAACCCGAAAAAGGTGAACACGACCGACGAATTGATGTCGGCAGACCTACTGAACAGCCAAGCGGTCAATAATGCCGTTGAAGACTCTTCCGTGGTGTATGTCACTATAGGCTTTCCCTATAGTGCCAAGGTATGGGAAGAAATGTGGCCGAAATTTATCGGTCATGTTATAGCGGCCTGTAAAAAATATGGAGCCAAATTGGTATTCTTCGACAATATTTATATGTATGATGAAGACTATCTCCAAGGTATGACGGAAGAAACCCGGGAAAATCCCCCTAGCAGGAAAGGAAATACCCGAATGCGCGTCGTCGATATGATTCGAAGGGAAGTCAATTCTGATGGTCTCTCTGCCCTAATCGCACGTTGTGCCGACTATTATGGCCCAGGTATAGAACGTAATGGAATGTTACGGGAAATGGTCTTCGAAAAACTTGCCAACAATAAAAAAGCCAATTGGTTATGTTCCGATAAGTACAAACATTCGTTAACATACACCGTCGATGCAGGAAAGGCCACAGCACTTTTAGGCAATACCGAAGATGCTTATAATCAAATTTGGCATCTGCCTACAGCCCGAGAACCCTTTACCGGAAAAGAATGGATTGAAAATATTGCAAAGGCTTTAGCTAAAAAACCTAGATACCAGGTAGCACCAAAGTTTATGGTACAAATTATGGGGTGGTTCGTTCCCATTATGAAAGAAATGGTCGAAATGCTTTATCAATATGACCGTGACTATGTGTTCGATAGCAGTAAGTTTGTAAAGCGATTCAACTTTACGCCAACGCCTTATGCAGATGGTATACGAGAAATAGTTAAGAAGGATTACTCCTCGAAGTGACAACAGACCATTGAAACCCTTCTTTCTATTGCATCCTTAATTCTTTATTGAGACAAAAAAATTGATTCTTATTTGAAGTCACCTTAAGTATTCTATATCTCGACAAACTCTTTTTGGCGCAGGTTAAGCTTACTTCCAAATAAATATAGTATCTTTTGTTGGCATTCCGTCTAACCAATAGAATTCATATGAAAATAAAACAAATAGGGCTACTACTCTTCTTTTGTGCTTTTTTTACAACTGCCAGATCGCAACAATTGCATACTTTGGCACAAGATTTTTTGAACAGCTTATCACCTGAATTAAAAGATAAAACAGTTTTCGCAGTCAACGATGAGGAGAGGCGTAATTTCTATTACACCCCTGTGGTTCGGAAAGGTTCTTCCATGAGAAACTTCAACGAAGAACAACAACAGGCCGCATTAGCCCTTTTAAGTGCTTCAATAAGCAAAGAAGGTTACCGCAAAACAAAGGAGATTATGGCTTTGGAAAGCATCCTTAAAGTTTTGGAAAACAATCCTAAAATGCCTGACGGTTCAGTAAAACGAGACCCACTTAATTATCATTTTTGGATTTTCGGCAATCCATCAGAAGATAAATTTTGGGGTTGGCGCTTTGAGGGTCACCATGTATCCCTAAATTTTGTGGCCTCAAAAGGAATATTGATATCAAGCACACCATTTTTTTTAGGTTCAAACCCCGGTAAGGTTCTTTCTGGGAAACAGAAAGGCCATGAAGTGTTAAAACAAGAAACCGCCTTAGGTTTTGCCTTGGTAAATTCACTTTCCCAAGAACAATTGGCAATTGCTAGATTTTCAGATAAGGCCCCTGCCGATATGTTTACTAGCAACAACCGCGAGGCAATCCGATTAAAACATACCGGCATTAAGTACTCCGTTTTCACAAATGAACAGAAAAAGGCTTTTTCAGATCTTTTACAACTGTATTTAGACAATTATGAAACCAAGTTCTCAAAAGCTTTCAAGAAAAAAATTAAAAAGGCGGGCATGGAAGAGCTCTCTTTTGCATGGGCCGGTGGCCTACAACAAGGTGAAGGGCACTATTATAGTATTCAAGGCCCAACCTTATTGATTGAGTACGACAATACGCAAAACAACAATAACCATGTTCATACCGTGGTTCGAGATTTTACCAATGACTTTGGGGATGACTTTTTGAAAAAACACTACCAAAAAGAGCATAATTGATTCCCAAAGACACTTGGGATATTAACTGTACTTTAGGTTTGAGCTGACTTTGATTTGCATAAATTTTATGAGGAATCATCATTCAAAAAATCAAGTCGTGAAAAACCTATTACTTTCTATCCTTTTGGTTTGCTGCACATTGGCATACAGCCAACAAGACGAACTAATTTCAACCCTCGATTTTGTGCAAATTATACCTGGAAACACAGAGGAATCCCATTTTTAGCATCAGAATAATTGGAAACCGTGCCTACCGATGAGGCGCTTTTTCATCTCGTATTAATTACCAGCTATGCCAACATAAAAACCTATGAAAAAAGGGAAGACCGTTTCTCCGTACTGATCGAACAAGCAGGCGAACTAAAACTGTTGAACGGTAAAAAACCTTTTTAATAAAGAACAGGTCACGCATTCCAATGCAAAAATCAAATCGTGATTACCACAACAAATCGACTTCATATTGAGCAGGCCGATCTTACGGACGGGCATTTCTTCTTCAAACTGATGAACAGTCAAAGCTAGTTGACCCATATCGAAGATCATGGTATACTTTCAGAAGACAAAGCAAGAGCCTATATTCAATAAAGCCTTCCCAATAGCTACGAAGCCAATAGTTATGGCCTTATAAGATATCCATCAAAGAAACTTACGAGCTTATCGGTATCTGTGGTTTTGTAAAACGTGAATATTTGCAAGATGCCGATATCGGGTTTGCCATGCTACCCGAACATGAAGGTCATGGCTAAGTATATGAAGCGGCAAAGGCCATATTTGAATATGGTACGATACATTTAAAATTACATCCGATACTTGCAGTAACCACAGCAGAAAATTTACGTTCGCGAACGCTTTTACATAAAATCGGTTTACGGGAAATCGATATGATTAAACCCTCCGAAACCACCTTAGAATTTTTGCTCTTTTCGAATGTATAAAAAGCTGACCTTGTTCAAAAAAGTAAAATTCACTTTAATCATTTTTGTTATCTTGCACCACCTCCACATCTTAAAAAAATGGCCGAATTACCGATATCGCACTTATGTATACTAGGGTTTGATTTTCAGTTGAAAAGAAATAATATATTCGAATATGAGATTGTTATCAATCAACCGAAATTTTTATTTTTTCGGAATCTTCTTTGCTGTATTATACCTTTTTCTAAGTGTTTTTCAAAGCGTCTTGTACCTACAGCTTGGCATAAAGACAAAGTATCTACATTCGTTTCCTATCTGGTTTTTGATATTGAACATTGTAGCTTTTATAGGGCTATTCATTCTACTAAAATACTACTACTACAAAAAGTATTGGGCGGCTCTGATTGCAATTATACCTTTTATAGGCGCAAGTTTTTGCCACGAGGTAGTGGTCTATTTTATGCTTACGGAACAAAGGCTTGAAAGTCACTTTATCGGAACATACAATGTGCTATTGTTAGCTTCTATATGCTTTGGCCTAAGTCTACTGCTCTCACGTGCTCGAAAAAGAATTTGGTTAAGAGTAGCGGGTGTATCACTACTTATTCTTGGTCTGGCTTTGACGATTACATTTCATGGGAGTCTGAACGCTCAAGATTTTGAATTGAGAGGTATTTTGGATAAAGTACACAATGGCATTTCAATGTTAGGTAGTTTATTATCATTGCCTTTCCTATTAAATTTTCGTGAAGAATTACGAACCTTAAATACCACAAACGAGAAGCAGCCACTATCAAAAATGGTAAAACTCTCCCTCCTGGCTTTGACAATATTCGCTTTAATACCTAGTATGAATTTGACCCGCGATGGTATCGGCAATGTGCTTACCAAAAAAGAACCTTCCGAACGGGCAAAACTATTAGCTCACCCTTTTGAGGCACACACTTTTGTTAACAAAGAAGGTCAATCGCTATCCTATCGTTTGCTGCGACCGTTGAACTATAATCCCCAAAAAAAATATCCGTTGGCCGTGTGTCTTCATCATGGCGGAGGCAACGGCACGGAAAATGTTATCCAGATCGAAACCTCTGAATTAGCGCAGAGTCTGTCTAAACCCGAAAATCGTGAAAAATATCCGGCATTTATCTTCGTTCCGCAATGCCCACCGGGATCCAGTTTTGGAGGTATTCCCAACTACCCAAAAATTGATGATCTGGTTTTCGAGGCTATGGCCGATTTAGAAGCAGAATTCTCCATAAACGAAAAACGGCGCTATGTGATGGGCGTATCGCTCGGCGGTTTTGGATCTTGGAATTTTATCGGTTCACGACCTCAACTTTTCGCTGCCGCTATGCCTATCTGTGGTGGTGGAAACTCAAACCATGCGAAAAATATGGTCGACATACCTATTTGGGCCTTCCATGGTGAAATCGATACCAATGTACCCGTAAAATTATCGCGTGAAATGATAGATGCCATACGAAAAGCTGGTGGAAACCCTAGGTACATCGAATTTGCAAACAAGGGCCATAATATTTGGGGTATGGTCGATGAAACCCCAGGTAAACTGGAATGGCTTTTTGCGCAGCAGCGGGATTGATTTTTTTTTACGGAATACAGATTCGGTTACTGTTAATGAGAATTCGGTATTGGGTCAAACCACATTTTAAGAACCTTTTGCCGATACGTTTTCCTTAAATTTAGCGTAATTAAAAGTTAATCACTTTTAGTTTCTACCCACGATCATTATAGCTCCCCCGATTTAAACCTACTTTTCGCTAAAAAACGATGACCAAATGGTTCAAGGCCATTCGGGATATTCCAACTACGCTGGTGGTTCCCGCCAAAACTCGAAGATTAGCTCGGGTTTCAAAGGATTTACCAAATAAATGAGTGTCTTACGCAGGACAATTTTGTTACTAAATTTCTGTAACTTCAATGACCAAATTGAATTACTATGTTACGAAATTTTACTTTACTTTTTTTCTTGGCTTTCTGTATTGGCCTAGGGGCCCAAAAATCAATTATCGGTTTTGAGCAGGACGCTGTCGAGAAGCAATTGGCGCTTGAAAAGGCTTTTGAAGCTGAACTATCGACCAAAAACCTAGACCAGTGGATGCAATTTATGGCCGCCGAACCACATTGGGTAGGTACAGAGTATGGCAAAAAAATTGCAGAATGGATTCAAAAACAATTTAAATCGTGGGGCTATGAGACAAGAATCGATACGTATCAGGTGCTTTTTCCATATCCTAAGATCAGGGAGCTGAATCTTATCAGCCCAGCGACCTACAAGGCCAAGTTGACCCCAATACCCGTAGATGGCGATGAATTCACCGCTCAAGGTGATGCGCTGCTGCCAAGCTATAATGCCTTTTCCAAAGATGGTGATGTGGAGGCCGAACTTGTTTTTGTCAATTATGGAGTGCCCAAAGATTATGAGGAACTCGAAAAACTGGGTATCGATGTCAAAGGAAAAATCGTAATCGCAAAGTATTATGGGTCCTGGCGTGGCATAAAACCGAAATTGGCTGCCGAAAAAGGAGCTATTGGTTGTATTATATATTCAGACCCCAAAGATGACGGTTATGCAAAGGGAGACGTATACCCAAAAGGTGCCTTTAAAAATATGGCTGGGGTACAGCGCGGTTCCGTAATGGACATGCCACTATATCCTGGCGATGTTCTTACCCCGGGGTATGCAGCAACCGAAGATGCAAAACGGCTAGACCGAAAAGATGCACCCACGATAACCAAAATTCCGGTTTTGCCGATCTCGTACGAAGATGCACAACCATTTTTGTCTTCTTTAGAAGGTCCTGTAGCTCCAGAGTCTTGGCGTGGTGCCTTGCCTATTACCTACCATATTGGTCCAGGGCCGGCCAAAGTACGTCTGAAACTTGAATTTGATTGGGAGTTACGGCCAGCCTATAACGTTATTGCAATGTTAAAAGGAACAGACTTCCCTGATCAATGGGTATTGCGAGGCAATCATCACGATGCCTGGGTACATGGCGCGAGCGATCCTGTAAGCGGCATGGTTGTTTTGATGGAGGAAGCGCGTGCCATTGGCAAACTTGCCAAGAAAGGACAAAAACCCAAGCGCACTTTGGTCTATTGCGCATGGGATGCCGAAGAACCCGGTCTGATTGGATCGACCGAATGGGTAGAAGACCATATACAAGAATTACAGCAAAAAGCGGTGACATATATAAATACGGATGGTAACGGCCGTGGATTCTTAAACGTTGGGGGTTCCCATACGCTGCAGGCTATGGTAAGAGAAGTGGCCGGAGATGTAAACGATCCACAGAAAAATGTATCCGTTAAGGAACGGAAAATAGCCCGAAACTTAGTCAATGGAGGCGATGATAGTTTTGATCTATACGCTTTAGGCTCGGGTTCCGATTACACCCCTTTTATACAACATGCCGGAATTGCCTCTTTGAATCTTGGGTTTGGCGGCGAAAGCTCAGGAGGCGAATACCATACGATATTTGACACCTATTCACATTTTAAACGATTTAAAGATTCTGATTTTGCCTATGGAAAGGCATTAGCCAATACTGCAGGAAGAATTACCTTAAGAATAGCGAATGCCAATATACTTCCTTTCGAATTTAGACAGTGGCAGGTGACTATCTCGGGGTATTTGGATGAAATAATGAAAGCGACAGATGCCATGCGCGAAGAAATTCGCAAACACAATGAGCTCGTAGAAAAAAATGCGTATTCCTTGGCTTCCGATCCCAAAAAACCTTATCGGAAAGAAGAAAAGAAAAAAGGTGTTCCCTATCTCGATTTTACACCTTTACAGAACCAAATGAACGATTTAAAGGAAACCATCGAAACCTTTTCAAAAGAGAACTTAAAAAAACTTCCTCCTGAAAAACAACATCTTCTGAACCAAAAACTGATGATGGCCGAACAAATGCTGACCATTGAATCAGGGCTGCCACGGAGGTCTTGGTACAAACATCAAATCTACGCCCCAGGCTTTTATACCGGCTACGGAGTTAAAACATTGCCAGGAGTACGGGAAGCAATTGAGCAAAAAGATTGGAAAGAGGCGCAAGACCAAATCGAAGTATTAACCGAGACGCTTGAGCGGTTCAATTTGCATATTAAAGAAATGAACAAAATATTATAAGCTATGAAATCGAACTACACGAAAATCTATTCCGGAAATCGTTTTACTGCACAGCGCATTGAAGCTAAACTCAAAGAAATCGACATAGCCCCTGTAATCAAAGATGAGTCAAACTCTGCACATTTGGCCGGTTTTGCTGCCAATGTTGACGGTGAGTTGGAACTTTATGTGCACAAAGATGAAGTAGACAAAGCGATGATGATCGTAAGGGCAATATCGGCCCAACAAGAAGATTAATTCTTACTTTTTACTTATACCTATAATTGCCTATTTTTATAGGCTGTATATCCTTGTATCCAAAACTAAAAAATGGCAATAACTTCAAAGCTCGCGCATCTTCTTTCCTTTTTCATAATTTTCGTAAATATCATTTCCTGTGATTCCACCCCGGTGAAACCCAAAGAAACCCCATTGGTCATTCGCGAAGACTCTTTAAATGAGGTTACCAGGGCCAACGAAATCCGGCAGAGTATCACGCCAAAAATCGCCGATGGCCTCGAATTGAGTTTGTGGGCCTCCGATTCATTGATTCTTGACCCGATCGCATTACAAATCGATGATGAGGGAAAAGTGTATTTGACCCGTGCCAATCGTCCGAAACATTCTGAATTCGATATCCGTGGTCATCAAGATTGGATGACACCTTCTATCGCACTACAGTCGGTAGAAGAAAGGCGTGACTTTTTACATGCCACCTTTGCCCCTGAAAAGAGCGCTGAAAACGATTGGCTCACCGACCTCAACGAAGATGGAAGCCATGACTGGAAAGATTTGGCCGTTGAAAAAGAAGAAGTATGGATGTTGGAAGATACCAACGATAACGGTATCGCCGATAAAGCGACGCGCATATTAGAAGATTTCAATGAAGAAGTCACGGATGTTGCCGGAGCGTTGTTGGTTCGTGAAAACGATGTCTTCGTTGGGGTCGGCCCAGATATGTGGCGACTGACCGATACAAATGACGACTTGATACTTGATGAAAAAACATCTATAGCGCATGGCTTTGCGGTACATATCGGTTTTGGTGGTCATGGTATGTCGGGTGCCATAGAAGGCCCGGATGGAAAAATATATTGGGGAATCGGAGACCTCGGAATCAACCTGACTTCGGTAGATGGAGAGAAACACAAATATCCGAATCAGGGCGTTATTGTGCGTAGCAATCCGGACGGCAGTGATTTCGAGGTTTTCGCGAGGGGGCTCCGAAATACCCATGAATTCGTATTTGATGCTTATGGTAATATCATCTCTTCGGATAATGATGGCGACCACGCCGGAGAAAGTGAGCGTTTGGTACATATCGTAGAAGGCTCCGATGCCGGATGGCGCGCTAATTGGCAATATGGCAAATACACAGACCCAAAAAATAACAATTATAAGGTATGGATGGATGAAAAACTATTCGTTCCCCGATGGGAAGGGCAAGCGGCCTATATCATACCACCCATTCAAAATTTCCACAATGGCCCCACAGGAATGACCTACAACCCCGGTACGGCCTTGGGCAAAACCTGGTTGAATAAATTCTTTTTGGTCGAATTCGTAGGTAACCCCGACCGGTCGCATATTTGGTCTTTCGACCTCAAACCTAAAGGTGCTTCGTTCGAGTTGAATACCGATGTGAGTATTCTGAGCGGTGTACTTCCTACTGGTATACAATTCGGTCCTGACGGTGCGCTATATTTAGCGGATTGGATGACCGGCTGGGAACCCAAGAACTATGGAAGAATCTGGAAACTTGATGTTACCAAAGGAGAGAACGACCTGAAAAATGAGCGTAAAGAGACGCAACGCCTCATGACCTTGGATTACGAGAACCAATCGATCGACGAACTGGTCGATTTATTGTCTTATTCCGACATGCGTATCCGTAAAAAGGCACAGTTTGCCTTGGTACAAAGCAATTCAGGATTTAATGCTTTAAAGGATGTACTAAAGGAAGAACAAAATCAGTTCGCCCGAATCCACGCTATTTGGGGTATCGGCCAAATCGCCGCGAAAGATTTAGACAAGGCCGAACCGTTAGTGGAGCTTCTTTCCGACAACGATCGTGAAATCGTTGCACAAGCATTAAAAGTGTTGGGTGATGTAAAATATGTCGATGCGGGCTCGTCTTTTATATCCCTGTTAAAACACGAAGATGACAGAGTAAAATTCTTCGCTGCCCAGGCCTTGGGTAGAATACAAGATAAAGCGGCCGTACAGCCACTGATAGCGATGATCGAGGCAAATAATGATGTCGATGTCTATTTGAGACATGCAGCTGTTTTGGCCTTGTCCCGAATCGGAAAAACAGAGGCTATTGTCGCCTTGGCCGATAACCCTAACCGAGGTCTGCGTATCGCTGCCGTTTTAGTTTTAAGAAGATTACAAGATGCGCAGGTAGCACTATTCTTGAATGACGAAGATGAATATCTCGTAACAGAGGCCGCAAGGGCGATAAATGACGATTGGTCTATCGAAAAGGCTTTGCCAGCACTTGCTAACACGCTTACCGTAGAAAAATTTACTTCTGAACCCCTATTGCGCAGGGCTATCAATGCGGCACTTCGTGTTGGCGGCGAAAAGGAACTCGAAAGCCTTATCAAGTTCGCAAAAAGAAAGGATGTCTCAGGCGTACTTCGTGGCGAAGCTTTGGCGACCATCGGAACTTGGGCGAAACCTTCGGTTCTTGATAGGGTCGATGGACGATATCGAGGGAAAATAGAACGGGACCCCAATATTGTAAAAGAAAAAATCGAAAAGGATATTCCTGATTTCCTAGAAGATACTGATACTGAAATCCTGATCAGTATTTCAAAGACATTGGCAAATTTGGGTATCGAGAGTCATAATCTCGAATTATTCGAAATAATGAAGATCCACAAATCACCCCAAGTAAGGTCAGAAGTTTTAAAAGCCTTGGGAGAGCTCCAGTTCAAAAATATCGAAATGGCCATGCAATTGGGTATGCAAGATAAAGACCAAGAAGTTCGAACGACCGCAGTGGGATTAATTCCCCAATTGGAAATTTCAAGGGAAAACCTTCCTAGCATCGTAAATCCGATTTTTAAAAATAGATCAGTGCGCGAGCAGCAACAGCTCTTAACCGTCCTAGGGGAACTTCCTTTAGAAAAAAGTAGTGATGTTTTAGAACGTTTAATAGGACAGGCCAAATCGAACCGACTCAACGAAAGTGTTATTCTTGATCTTATCGAAGCAGTGGAAGCGACAAATTCTAAAACCTTGATTGCCCAACTGGATGGTATAAAGGAAACCGGAAATTCAATCGACGCGTACCGAGAAACTTTAGTAGGCGGAAACTATCAGGCGGGCAGAAGGGTTTTTGATCGAAACCCTACTGCACAATGCACACGTTGCCACGCAATTGGTGGGGCAGGCGGTAATGTAGGTCCTCAATTGGAGAATATCGGAAATATACTCTCCCGTGAACAAATTCTAGAATCACTTATCGAACCAAGCAAAAGATTGGCCCCAGGTTATGGTAGTGTTTCTTTGGTTTTGAAAGACGGTCAAAAGGTAAACGGTATTCTCGAAGAGGAAACCGAAGAGGAATTAACCCTCCGCACCTCTGAAGCCGAGCCTTTAGAAATCCCCGTATCACGAATCGAAAAACGAGAAAATATGCCTTCGGCTATGCCGGCCATGGGACGGCTTATCTCAAAAAGGGAGCTGCGTGATTTAATCGAGTACCTCGCCAGCTTGAAACAAGAAAAGAGCTCATGATATAATCCTCTTTTTTTTTCAAGGAGAGGTGCCCGCCCCTTCGGTGGGCGTGGTGGTCACCAAGGAACTTAAATGCTCAATTTCATACAAAATCTTCGACATATTGGCATTTTGGCCAGCTTGTGAAAACCCCTTCACCTTTCGGCACCTCCACTTGAAAAAAGGGGAGGCCCTAATTTTACAGCCTTGCTATAAATTTGAAATGCTATGCTTCGCGGCATGAAATTCGGTCATCATTTTGGTAACTATATCAGCTGCAGGTTTGATATCATGAATCAGCGCAGAAACTTGACCTATTTCCAATTCGCCGTCTTCCATATCGCCTTCGAACATACCTCGTTTGGCTCGGCCACGGCCCAAAAGTTCTTTTAGGTATTCTTTTGAAGCACCATTTGCATAGGCCTGCTGCACATCGTGGTAGAATTTATTTTTAATAAGACGAACAGGTGCCAATTCTTTTAGGGTCAAATGAGTATCACCCTCACTTGATTTTACAATTTTTTGCTTGAATGATTCATGTGATGAGGCCTCATAGCTTGCCACAAAACGACTACCTACCTGTACACCATCCGCACCCAAAACCATAGCAGCTAACATGGATCGACCAGAAGAGATTCCACCAGCAGCAATTATTGGAATAGCTATTCTTTCCTTTACCGCTGGAATCAAAGTTAGAGTTGTTGTTTCGTCTCTACCATTATGTCCTCCGGCTTCGAAACCTTCTGCAACTATGGCGTCCACCCCAGCGTCCTGAGCTTTAACGGCAAATTTGACACTGCTCACTACATGCACGACCTTGATTCCTTTTTCCTTTAAAAAGGATGTCCACGTTTTCGGGTTTCCTGCGGAAGTAAAGACAATTTTCACTCCAAGTTCTACACTAATCTCCATCAACTTCTCAATATCAGGATAAAGCATTGGAACGTTAACCCCAAAGGGCTTATCGGTGACCTTCTGGCATTTTTGTATGTGCTCTCGAAGCACTTCAGGGTGCATACTGCCTGCACCTATAAGTCCCAATCCTCCTGCGTTGGAAACGGCGGATGCCAATCGCCAACCACTGGCCCATATCATACCGGCTTGTATAATCGGGTATTGAATCTCAAAAAGTTGTGTGATTTTGTTTTGCATGGTTCTTAGTTCAATCGCAGTCAAATACTATTAGACAGTCGTATTGAACTCTCGACTGCGCTCGAGTGAGAAATACTAAGAAATAACCCCTGAGCCTATCAGTTCATCTTTAATGTACCAAGCTACGAATTGCCCCTCGGTAATGGCTGACTGCTTTTCTTCAAAATCGACATAAAGTCCAACATCGATTTTATAGAGCGTTGCCTTTTGTAAGGGTTGACGATAACGAATTCGAGCCATAACCTGCATAGTCTCATCTACCTGCAATGCCAAATCGGTACGGATCCAATGAAGCTCTTCGTTAGTTACGAACAATGTTCTACGGTACAATCCTGGGTGCGATTTGCCCTGGCCCGTATAAATAACATTTTCTTCGACATCGGTTTCGATAACGAACAAAGGTTCTTTAGTGCCCCCGACATCCAATCCCTTTCTTTGTCCTTTCGTAAAATAATGTGCTCCTTGGTGTTCGCCCACTATCCTACCATCATCGATTTGATAAATAGGCTTGGCGGAATAATAGGCCAATTCTTCTTTTATTGTGTTGAAGTGGGGCAATGTCTTTTGATACTGGGAAACATCAGATGGCACCTCAACAATGACTCCTTTTTTAGGTTTCAATTTTTGTTGCAAGAAATCAGGCAAACGCACCTTTCCGATAAAACAGAGACCTTGGGAATCTTTCTTATCCGCGGTAATCAAATTACTTTCAGCAGCGATACTTCGGACTTCAGGCTTTGTCAGTTCACCAATGGGAAATAACGTTTTTGATAATTGCTTTTGTGACAATTGACAAAGAAAGTACGATTGGTCTTTATTAGTATCGACCCCGGCCAAAAGTTGATAGGTGTTCGCTTCATCTTCATTTTGTAAAATCCCTTTACGGCAATAATGCCCTGTAGCTACATAATCCGCTCCCAATTGCAAGGCGATTTTCAAGAAAACATCAAACTTGATCTCTCGATTACAAAGCACGTCAGGGTTCGGCGTGCGGCCTCTTTCATATTCCAAAAACATATAATCGACGATGCGCTCTTTGTATTCAACACTTAAATCGACAGTCTGAAAGGGTATGCCTAGCTTCTCTGCCACAATAAGAGCATCATTACTATCCTCCAACCAGGGGCATTCTTCGGAAATCGTTACGGAATCATCATGCCAATTCTTCATGAAAAGACCGATAACCTCATACCCTTGCTTCTTAAGAAGGTAAGCGGCTACACTAGAATCTACACCACCTGAGAGGCCAACGACAACTTTTTTCATAACTATTGAATCGAACTGCAAAAATACAAAAAATGAAAATGGTGAAACAAGCGCATATTTATGAAAGAACAAAGTGAAGCCTATCTAAACTGAACATATTCCATCTTGGCAAGGATGCTTATTTGTTAAACATTTTATAAAAAAACATGAACAAACGCAACTTTTCACAAACACTACCATCTACTCTATGAAACAACGCAATATTGAATATCAGGCCTTTTATCACTTAAATTCAGTTTTTTATGATACTAAAATTTTCTTAAATTTTATATTTTTATTGGTCTGACTAAATATTTGTTTAAACTTTGCGTTACATTATTAAACAATTAATTTTAAAACAATTTTTATGAAAAAGCTCCTTATTTTCAAACCGATGCTCCTAATGACAGCATTGACTTTAATTTTTGCATCATGTAGTGATGATGACAATGCTACTGCCCCGATAGTTGAACCCGAACCAAATATTGTGGAATTAGCACTTGCCACACCAGAATTGACGGCATTGGTTGCAGCTCTTCAAGCAGCTGACGGCAATTTGGTCGAAGTTTTGAGTGGTGACGGGCCATTTACCGTGCTTGCCCCTACCAATGCGGCTTTCACTGCTTTTCTCACGGCCAATGGCTTTGGGTCTTTAGATGAAGTGCCCACCGATGTATTGTCGGAATTATTATTAAATCACGTAATTTCAGCAGATCTAACTGCTTCAGATTTAACTGGACTGGGTTCTGGGTATACCAGTACGAATGCTACAGGTGTTGGCGGAAATAATATCAGTATATATTTTAACACGGCTAATGGCGTTAGGTTTAACAACGTTTCTGCTGTTTCAACTGCCGATATTGACGCCTCTAATGGAACAATACATATTGTTGATGCCGTGATTCCAATCCCTTCAATTGTTTCACATGCTGTTGCTAACGAAAACTTCAGCAGTTTGGTAACCGCATTAGGAGCTTCAGACGTTGATCTAGTAGCATTATTATCAGCTGAAGGACCTTATACAGTTTTGGCACCTGATAATGCAGCTCTCGCAACCTTTTTAGATGGCGCCGATCTTGGCGGTATTAATACAGAAGTTTTAACTCAGGTACTCTTAAACCACGTTATGAGTACTACGCTTTTATCTACTGATCTTACGACTGCCGGTGCTGGCTATGGTAATACCAATGCTATGGGCGCCGGAATGAACCCAATGAGCATATACTTCGACACTTCAGCCGGCGTTGTTTTCAATGGCGTTTCAGAAGTAACTTCAGCTGATATTGTTGGAAGCAATGGTATTATACATGCTGTTGATGCGGTTATTGGCTTGCCGACGGTCGTTACTTTTGCTGCTGCCGATCCAATCTTCTCAACATTGGTAGAAGCCTTGACGACCTTGACCCCAGCTACGCCTTTCGAGACCATTCTCGCTCGCACAGAAGGAGATAATTTGGATGGTATCAATCCTGATTATACAGTTTTTGCCCCTACTAATGATGCTTTCGCGGCCTTACCGGAGATTCCGGGCGAGGTAGTTCTTACGCAAGTGCTGTTACATCACGTAGTTGGTGGAGCTAATGTTACTTCCTCAGATTTAACACCAGGTGGTGATACTGTGGCTCCCACATTGGAAGGTGATAATATCACTATAACGCTTCCTAGTGCCGGAGATAATATTGCCGATGTTACCGATGGTGCAGGCAATAGCGACATTGGAATTATAGCAGTCGACGTTCAGGCAGTGAATGGTGTAATTCATGTACTCAATAAAGTACTGATTCCTGACACGACAAATTAATTATCTCAAAGATTTCTAGAAATCTTTTACATGAAACAGTAATGAAGAGGCCGTCAAAAATAGACGGCCTCTTTGTTTAAAGTAAATACGGTTGGTCGACCACGACTATCACGTTATTGATTATAAAGCATCACTACTGTCCGGTTATAAGTCGAACATTTTCAGTTGGTTATGTTTACTCTTTGTTTCGTTTGTGTAATCTTTATTTTTAAACAGTT
>RCNB010000055.1_pt1 | contig 77392 bp, 67 predicted proteins | sample 2041321 | NCBI WGS metagenome assembly RCNB01 (sample SAMN09708232, study PRJNA481090) | Marine sediment metagenome, whole genome shotgun sequencing project. | reverse complement strand
TATCCTTGGCCGTATTTCCATTTAGCGCGGGAGCAGGACCATAATAACGGAAGATCATGTAATACCCATCTTCTGTAACAGGCATCCAATACGTGCCGTCCTTAGGGTCTTCCATACTGAAAGTAAATGTTACGTTACCGTTTGCATCCGGCTTTGTATTAAACGCGTTGTAGGCCTGAATATTGTTTCCTCCAATGTCTGCTGGATTCAAAGGCAAAAACGTGTCTTAACCATATCGAGTGACTGACCAAAATAGATCGACACCAGGCTTAAATGGAACAGTGACCACGAATGGGCCCAATGCACCGGTATGTGGTATTCCATTAATGTTGACTGGAATATTCTGGTAGTAGGCATGATGTACTGGGAATCCCAGATGACCAAGTAGGGTGCCAGATGCTCTAAATTTAGGACTTCCTCCAGCGGGGTCATCAACCGCTTCAAACATGCCTACATTACCACTAACTCCACCAGCTGCCATAAATGCTTTGATGCTTTCAAAGGTCACTTTGTGAGTCGAACACCTAATTGCGAAGCCAACCTTGCAGCAAAAAACGAAGGAGTGAAGATTTACCAGCTCCATTTTGCTGCCTTACCGAAGGTGATGGAAGTTAACCTTGACCTTGCGGCGGTATTTACCCAAAGGGCGCAAGACATAATGTCCCTTATACGAACACGAAGTGCAGCAAGGCTGGCGCATAGCGCTTTGTATAAGACGGTGTTATGTTACATACTGACCCACACAACACAAGAACCGTGCGCAGCACGACAATCAATAGCATCATGAGGTGATCACTGAACTGCTCAGTTACCACTGCACTAGCTGTATACGAACCGCAAGTGCTTGATGGTGGAACCATGAAGTACGCAGTGGTGAAGCGGCAGCGGTAAAGATGGGCTTTTACAAGCTGCTAAAGCAATTCAAGCAGGCAATACAAAGTCTCACCTATCTTACAAACTGTCTCTGCTCTTGAGCTTGATGTGTGCTGTTGCATTTAAGTGTGTAATTTAAAAACTTTAACACCACCGGTTAAGGTAGTGTTATTGCCAAGGTATTACTTAGGCTGCATCTAGCGCAGCTAATTGTTTAGTAAGTAAATGAACATTAGAACCTGACTCTAAACGAGTAGCAAGAGACAACTCTTCTGATATGGTACGTGCTGAATCTGTAACGAATTCTAATGACTCGAATACGTTAGATGTAGTGCCGAAGAATGCTACCCAAGAACGTTTGAAAGCTTGAAACATGGTGAAAACTCCTATGCATAGGTTGGCGATATTGCCATCCTTCCCCGATAGGGGGGGGTGGTATTTTAGTTTTCGACCTTCAGGAGTTAAGTTCTTCACTTGTACCCATTTTATAAATTTCCTCAAACCCTAAGTTCTAATATCAATTATTTTTACCAAAAACTTCATTTCAATTGTAAGCACCCTTTAGCTCCCGATAAAACACTTAAATTAAATAGATATTATTAGTATATATTTAATCTATGAACTGAAAACCCCCATGTCATTGGTTCAATTCTAGCTTATGATCCAGTTCTCATTTTTGTTTTAATTGGTAGTCCAATAAATAACTTGAAATCACATTTCAGTCTAAAAAAATCTTTGAGAAGACCAGCTATTCCACATAAAACACAGAGTAATGTATAAATTGGCATAAATAATGCTTAATATAAATTACAGTAGCTAATTCAATAAATATCAAAGGCAATAGTATTAAACATGGCGAGCTGTAAAAAGAAATTTATTACCCATAGTTATAAATGCAAAAATTTCTCCAACACACTGATTAATAAATAATATTATTTATATAATAATAGAAACACCTAAAAGAAAAGTATGCTTAAAATAACATCTAAAACTTACTTTACAAAGATAGGGATGACGTAAAAATGACACATGCCATTAATAATATAGTCTTTGAATTAAGAAGGCTGAAACATATATTTACTGCTAGCAAACCAGGAATGGTTGCAAATATTTTGTTGGCTACAATTGTTGCATTTATTCAATACGATGTCATTGAGCCTGAAATTGTGATTATTTGGTTTTCATTAATGTTAATTGTTACAATTATTCGCAAAATATTAATTATTCGATGTGAGCGCTCCCACCTTAATAAGGCTTCTGCTATACGTACTAAATTAATAGAATTTCGTTTTGGTGTTTTGGTGAGTGCAGTTTTATGGGGTTATGTCGGCTCCTTTATGTTTTCTATCAGTGATCAAGAACACCAAATGTTTATAATTTTTGTGTTGGCAGGGCTATCAGCCGGTGGAATGATTGCATTTTCAGCTGACTATATCAGCGCAATACTCCACTCTGGAGCAGTTCTTTTACCCCTCATAATCACCTTATTATTTGATAAAGGTAGCTTATCTCTTGCGATGAGCAGCGCTGGGCTATTATATTTCGGCTTTATTAACTTTAATTCTAAACAAATTTATAAAAACCATATTAAAAACATTTTACTAAATCTGGAGGCCTCAGAAAAAGAACAGCAAATTCTCCGCCATGCTGAGAATCTAGAGCTGAATAATAATATTCTTAATTTGATAAATCAGCACAAATCTTTACCTGAAATACTAAATATGCTTCTACTGAATTTTGAACGGCTGCACCCAAGTATGTTTTGTTCTATTCTACTATTAGATCATGACACCCAAACTCTAAATACTGTTGCTGCTCCAAGTCTCCCAATGTTCTATAACAAGGCGATTGATGGTACGAAAATTGGTAAAAATGTAGGCTCTTGTGGAACCGCGGCATTCCTTGGCGAAAACGTTATTATAGATGACATACAACAACACCCGTATTGGGAAAAGTTTCGTGATTTGGCTATAAGAACAGGATTTGAATCATGTTGGTCTTATCCACTCAAAAATAAAGATGAACTGGTGCTAGGAACTTTCGCTATTTATCAAAACAACAAAAGAATAAACACTGGAAATGAATTAAGCCTTATAGCTGACTACACGAATCTAGTTCTTCTTGCTATAGAGAGCAACAAGGCCCAAAACAACCTAAATCTTTCTGCAATCGCTTTCCAGTCTCAAGATGCTATATTGGTCATGGATGCCAATAAAAGGATACTTAGAGCAAACAGTTCTTTTACTCTGGTAACTGGTTACTCTGAAAAAGAAGTCCAAGGCAAAATACTGGGTATGAATATCCCTCAGCAACTAGATGTGAATATGTATTCATCTATGTGGAAAAACATTGAAGACATCGATGTTGTTACAAGTGAATTCAAGAACTATCGCAAGAACGGTGAAGCTTACTCAGCAGAAGTTATAATTACTAAAGTAAAAGACTCAAATGGCATTGTCATCAACTATGTAGCATCATTTAATGACAACACCTTAAGTAAAGCTGCTGCTGAAGAAATTAATACACTAGCATTTTATGACACCCTTACCAAGCTACCGAATAGGCGACTTTTGGGTGATCGTCTAAGACATGCGTTGGCGACTATCGCCCGTAGCGGCAAAAGTGGTGCTTTAATATTTCTCGATCTTGATCATTTCAAAATACTCAACGACTCGCTCGGTCATCACATTGGTGATTTGTTATTACAACAGGTAGCTGAACGACTTACAAACACCGTGCGGGAATCTGATACAGTAGCTCGCTTAGGCGGTGACGAGTATGTAATTTTATTAGAAGACCTTAGTGACAATATAACTGAGGCCAGCACACAGGCTGAGTTAGTCGCTTCAAATATCCTAACTAAACTCAATCATCCCTATCAACTCTCTGACAACGTATATGAGATCACAGCCAGCATTGGCTTAACTCTTTTTAACGAAAATAAACAATCTGCGGAAGAGCTTTTAAAGCATGCAGATATTGCTATGTATGAAGCTAAAAAAGAAGGTCGTAATAACCTACGTTTATTTAACCCTCAAATGAAAAAAAATATAAATGATCGTATAAGACTTAAAGGTGAATTGAATAAAGCACTGGAACTAAATCAACTAGAGCTTTACTACCAAAGTCAAACAAACCAATTTGGAGATACTATAGGCGCCGAGGCTTTAATCAGATGGCGTCACCCTAAAAAAGGTCTAATCTTCCCATCTGCTTTCATTCCATTGGCGGAAGAAACAGGATTAATACTTCCTATTGGTCAATGGGTATTAGATGCAGCTTGCGCCCAACTCAAAGCATGGCAGTTTGACAGCGCCACATGCAATCTTTCGATATCAATTAATGTTAGTGCTAATCAGTTTCGTGCAAAAGATTTTGTGGAAATAGTACTTTTTGCAATAAAGAATTATGGAATCAATCCTAATCTTCTTAGAATAGAAATTACTGAGAGTATATTGTTGGAAAATATCGATAATATTATTCAAACCATGAATACATTAAATGAGATTGGAATTAAGTTTTCACTAGATGACTTTGGCACTGGTTATTCATCTTTACAATATCTCAAATTACTACCTCTCTTCCAATTGAAAATTGATAAATCATTTGTGCAGGATATTTGTATTGGCAGTAGTGACAAAGCAATTGTCCAAACTATTATAGCAATGGCAAAATCTATGGATTTAGAAGCTATTGCTGAAGGAGTCGAGACGGAAGAACAACTAAATACTCTAAAGCATAAGGGTTGCATGAAATTTCAAGGGTATCTATTTAGCAAACCTGCACCTATCGAAGAATTTAATGCTGCACTTAGTGAGCCAAAACTTCATCTTCCGAATCCTTTAAAAAGAGTCATTAATGGCTAATAGTTGTGATCCAGAGGGTATAGGTTTGAATCTTTTCTAACGTGCCAGCCTATAAAAGCGCTCTGAAAGATCTAGTAATTTCACTATTATTGCATTCTCAATTATGGCTTTCTAAACTTAAGTGTCATGCGATCGCTCTCTCCAATCCCTAAATATTTTTCTTTTTCTTCACTACCTAACCGTAATGTAGGTGGTAATGTCCAAACACCCTTAGGATGGCTTTTAGTATCTTTTGAATTTGAATTAATTCCGGAACGCCCTTCCAAAATAAAACCTGCTTGTTCCGCTAATTTAATCACTAACTGTTCGGTCACGTAACCTGATTGCTTCATTGTTTTAATATCTGTATCCGCTTGGGCTCTGTGCTCCACAACACCTAGCACACCCCCAGCCTTAAGCACTTGAAAAAAAGCAGTAAACATTTTTTCCTCATATCCACCTTTTAACCAGTTATGTACACTTCTAAAAGTTAAAAGAGTATCGACACTATTATCTTTGCCTAACGCCCAAAAAGATGGAGGCCCTATTCCGACCATACTAACTTCATCATAATACTTTGGCATGCTACCAAGGTAATCTTGGTAGGCTTGTTGAATTTTTCGACGCCACTGCGGCCCTTCATGTATTGGGAAACCTGCTGCGACGAACCGTCCTCCTCCTTGCTTTAAATATGGCGCAAGTATTTCGGTATACCAGCCTTTACCTGGCCAAACTTCCATTACGATATCTTTAGCCCTTACGTCAAAAAATTCGAGGGTTTTTTGAGGGTGACGTGCTTTGTCTCTAGTTCGGTTTTGTTCACTGCGCTGTTCACCATTAATACTATCAAGTAGCATTTCATTCTGCTCTGCAAATGCTAAAGTATTAGAAGATACCGTTAACACTAAAATCATAAAAAACCGACAAGTAAATTTATGAGCCATTATTTTTTTCCTATATTTAAAGACATTAATACAATTATAAAATAAACCAGAGAGGTGATCTTAATATGAATGAAAATTTATATTGATTTTAATAATGAATAAAGAAAAATTAATCGAATCTGGGGTAAGTAATCTTATATTGAAGGTTTAAATAGTAAACAACGATTCCAGCATAAAGTTAATCTTCATTAGAATCCCATTTACTTTAATTTCCTCCAATGGTAAGTTAGTTCTACAATATTCAATGTTAGGTTCTATTGATGAAAGCACTAGTAAAAAAGTTTGCTAAAGAAGGTCTTTGGCTAGAAGATATGCCAATGCCAAAAGTTGGTAATAATGATGTATTAGTTAAAATTAAAAAAACAGCAATTTGCGGCACTGATATCCATATTTATAACTGGGATGAGTGGGCGCAAAAAACGATCCCGGTGCCAATGATTACTGGACACGAATATGCTGGTGAAATTGTAGAACTTGGCTCTAATGTAGATGACTTAAAAGTTGGTGATATTGTCTCAGGTGAAGGCCATATCACTTGCGGCCGATGCCGAAACTGCTTAGGTGGACGTATTCATTTATGTCCCAATACGATAGGCGTAGGCGTCAACCGAACCGGCGCATTTGCTGAATACTTATCGGTACCTGCTAAAAATATCTTCAAGCCGAGTCGCGAGATCGATACAGACTTGCTCGCTATATTCGACCCTTACGGCAACGCAGTGCACACAGCGCTGTCATTCAATATGGTGGGTGAAGATGTACTTATTACTGGTGCAGGCCCAATTGGCATGATGGCAGCAATAGTCTCTAGGCATGCAGGTGCTCGAAATGTTGTAATTACTGATTTAAACCAATACCGTTTAGATTTAATTAAAAAGATAGTACCTAGTGTGATCACCGTGAATGTAACAAAAGAAAAGGTGGATGAAAAACTGATGCGTTCCCTTGGTGTTTTTGAAGGCTTTGATGTCGGGCTTGAAATGTCAGGCTCACCAATAGCTTTTGGTGACATGCTATCTAAAATGATCAATGGCGGACGCATTGCCATGTTGGCGATCATGCCTTCAGGCTCTGGTATTGATTGGGACATGGTTGTGTTTAAAGGACTAACGATAAAAGGTATTTATGGTCGTGAAATTTTTGAAACCTGGTACAAAGGTTTGATGATGGTCCAGAGCGGTTTGCCTTTAGCAGAGATAATTACCCATCGTTTCCATTACACTGATTTTCAGCAAGGCTTTGATATTATGCGCTCAGGTGAATCAGGCAAAGTGATTCTTAACTGGGAAACGTAATTTTTCAAAACTAATACACACATTTTCAACACGCTAAACGCATTAAAGGATTCGAATGAGTTTTAAGTCAGCAAAAATAGGCATCGCAAACGATCTAGCAGAAATAAAGCAAGCAGGTTTATGGAAAACTGAGCGCTATATTAGTTCGGATCAGAAAAACAACATTACTTTAGCCGATGGTAGTGAAGTGCTAAATATGTGCGCCAATAATTACTTAGGCTTAGCTAATGATGCTGGTGTCATTAAAGCGGCCAAAGACAGCTTAGATGAGTGGGGGTTTGGATTAGCCTCTGTGCGCTTTATTTGTGGCACACAGACAATACACAAGACGTTAGAACAAAAGGTAAGTGATTTTCTAGGTATGGAAGACACCATTCTCTATGCCGCTTGTTTTGATGCAAATGGCGGCTTGTTTGAGTCTATTTTAACGGCTGAAGATGCAGTGATTTCTGACTCACTCAATCATGCTTCGATTATTGATGGTGTCCGCTTATGCAAAGCGGCACGTTATCGCTACCAAAACAATAACATGACAGACCTACGTGCCAGGTTGGAAGAAGCCAAAGCAAATAATGCACGTCGTATTTTAATTACTACTGATGGTGTTTTCTCAATGGATGGGACAATTGCACAATTAGATAAAATTTGTGACCTAGCTGATGAGTTTGATGCGATAGTTCATCATGATGATTGTCATGCGACTGGCTTTATTGGAAAAACTGGCCGTGGTGTGCATGAATATTGTGGTGTAATGGATCGCGTTGACATTATCACCAGTACTTTTGGAAAAGCACTCGGCGGTGCTTCTGGTGGGTTCACTTCTGGACGTAAAGAGATTATTGATATGCTTCGCCAGCGCTCTCGCCCTTATTTATTTTCCAACTCAGTGGCACCATCTATTTGCGCAGCATCTTTATATATTTTAGACATGTTAGGGTCATCAACCGAATTGCGGGATAAACTTGCAGAAAATACCCATTATTTTAGAAAAGGCATGCAAGCAGCAGGTTTTGAGGTTGATAATGGCGATCACCCGATTGTGCCTGTTATGTTGGGTGATGCCAATTTAGCACAAGACATGAGCAAGCGTTTATTAGAAAAAGGAATTTATGCGATCGGTTTCTTTTTCCCAGTCGTACCAAAAGGCAAGGCCCGCATTCGAACTCAGATTTCCGCTAAACATACCAAAGAAGACTTGGACAAAGCGATTGCTGCATTTAGCCAAACACGAGGTGAAATGGCAATTTAAAAAACTTATTACGTAAAGTAAAAAACAAAAATGCTTAGAACAAATTCTAAGCATTTTTATTTTTTGGTAGGGACTGCGGGGGTCGAACCCGCGACAAATGGATTAAAAGTCCACTGCTCTACCAACTGAGCTAAATCCCCATTTTAAAATTACTTTTTGAGTTGTTGCCCAAAATGCAAGAACGCGATTATGATGGAAACTTTCGGTTTGGTCAATATGGTTTTGGCTTTAAATGCCAATAAATAATTAATACTCGTGAGTTGAGAGTCGAAAGCATTAGTGGTGTTATCAAAGAAACAATGGAATTAACGTATTCCAGGCGTTTTCCCGCCCATCATACCACCCATCCCACGCATCATTTTTGCCATGCCCCCCTTGCTAAACATTTTCATCATTTTTTGAGTTTCGCCAAATTGTTTAAGCATGCGATTTATTTCCTGCACTTGTACACCACTGCCTGCTGCTATGCGTTTTTTACGCGTGGCTTTAATTAATTCTGGTTTACGACGCTCTAATGGCGTCATGCTATTAATCATACCTTCAATACGGCGTAACGACTTTTCAGCATCTTGACTATTGACTTGCGAAGCCATTCCAGCCATTTGCGAAGGCATTTTATCCATTAGCGCATCCATACCACCTATTTTTCGCATTTGAACCATTTGGGATTTAAAGTCTTCCAAATCAAACTTACTACCTGACTTTATTTTGTCAGCAACTTTTTTCGCTTCAGCTATATCGACATTTTTATGCGCTTGCTCAATCAAACCAAGCATGTCGCCCATACCTAAGACACGGTTTGCCATACGGTCAGGATGAAATGCCTCCAAACCATCAACTTTTTCACTTACGCCAATAAATTTAATTGGTTGACCTGTAACATGCCGAACTGAAAGTGCTGCTCCACCTCGTGCATCACCGTCTAGTTTGGTTAAAACCACACCTGTTAACGGTAAGGTATCGCCAAATGCCTTGGCGGTATTGACCGCATCTTGTCCTTGCATAGCATCGACTACAAACAGGGTTTCGGCTGGATTAAGCGTTGTGTGCAATGCTTTAATCTCTTCCATCATTGCTTCATCAATACCTAATCGTCCTGCCGTATCAAATATAACTACATCATAGTAGTTCTTTTTCGCATGGGCCAAGGTGTCAGTTGCAATTTCTATTGGCTTTTGGTCCGCGTTACTATCAAAGCAATCAACTTCTAATTGTTTAGCCAATGTTTGTAGCTGTGTAATCGCAGCTGGTCGATAAACATCAGCACTTGCTAACAACACTTTTTTCTTTTGCTCTTTAAGTAGCTTAGCTAATTTGGCTGATGTGGTAGTTTTACCTGAGCCCTGCAAACCTGCCATTAAAATAACTACTGGTGGCACTGCAGACAAGTTCAAGCTGACATTGGCTTTACCCATGAGCTCAGTCAGCTCGTCATTCACCACCTCAATCACAGCCTGGCCTGGCGTTAGACTTTGTAATACCTCGTGGCCATTAGCACGTGCTTTTACCTTGGCAATAAAATCTTTAACAACTGGCAAGGCAACATCAGCTTCTAACAACGCCATGCGTACTTCTCGCATTGCATCTGCGATATTATCTTCAGTTAAACGTGCTCGACCACGTAAGTTTTTAATGACGCCTTGTAAGCGCCCAGTTAAGTTTTCTAACATGCTTATAAATTACCTAGATTGAATAACAAATTATATTTGATCTAATTTTACATCAAGCTATGCGTTTTAGCTGACTTTTGACATAATTGAGTAATGAACCAATTTGGACACGCTTTGTGCAACATTTAATCCCTTATGCTGTTGTGGCATTTATTTATCTTGCCGTTGCTGCAGACTTTTGGCGTACCGCAAAATTAAAACCTGAAACATCAGAACGATCATTAAAGCTACATACCGCCATGATTGCCGTTGGGTTAGTGCTGCATGGTTGGTTGCTATATCAAGATATTTTCGCGGTCGGTAGTTTTAACTTCGGACTTTATTACGCACTATCTGCTATTTTTTGGTTAACCGCCCTAATATATTGGCTTGCCAACTTAAAACATGAACTACAAAGCCTACAAGCTTTTGTGCTGCCGCCTGCAGCATTATTTGTATTACTTTCTCCCATTAATATTCAAAGTTACGCAACGCCAAGTGATACAAGCCCTTTTTTATTCATTTCACATGTAGCTATTGCGATTCTGGCTTATAGTTTATTTACCTTTGCTGCATTACATGCATTATTAATGACCTTGGCAGAACGTAGCTTGCATCACAAAACTACACCAACTAAAGCACTGCGTTTCCCACCACTCATCGTCATGGAAAGTCTTTTATTTAAAATGATTGGAGTGGGCTTTGTTTTATTAACCCTTACTTTGATTAGCGGTATGCTATTTAGCGAAGAAATATTCGGGCAAGCCTTGCAATTTAACCACAAAGCGATTTTTTCAATTGCATCTTGGCTGATATATGCATGGTTATTAGCCGGACGTATTCGCTATGGCTGGCGTGGGAAAACAGCTATACGTTGGACGCTAGTTGGCTTTGCATTACTACTTCTTGCTTACTTTGGTAGCCATATTGTGATGCAAATCATCCTTGGTAGATAATTTTAGTTATTAGAAAAGCAGTCAAAACCTTAACGCAAACTGATTATTGGCCAACTTTTCTCTTTCGCATATTCGGTTAACACTTCATCGGGGTCTACTGCCACAGGATTAGTCACTAACTTCATGAGTGGTAAATCATTTTGCGAATCGCTATAAAAATAACTCGTTTGAAAATCACCTAAAGTTTGGCCTTTCTCGGCTAACCATGCATTTAATCGCGTTACTTTACCTTGCTGAAAACTTGGCTCGCCAAACACTTTGCCTGTGAACTGTCCATTCACCATTTCAGGGTCGGTACCAATCAAATGCTCAACACCATAAGCCTTCACTATCGGCTGAGTAACAAAACTATTAGTGGCCGTAATCACCATACATAAATCCCCACTGGCTTTATGCTCATTGACTAAAGCTTGTGCTTTTTTTGTCATCATTGGACGAATGACATTTCGCATAAATTTTTTATGTAATGTATCTAAAAATGTTTTTGGGTGTTGTGATAACGGTCGCAATTGAAATTTCAAAAACTCAACAATATCTAAAGTCCCATTTTTATAATCTTCATAAAACTGTTCATTTCTAGCTTGATGCGATTTTGCATCTAGTAAACCTTCTTTAATTAAAAACAAACTCCAATTATAATCAGAGTCACCAGCAAGTAGTGTGTTATCTAAATCAAATAATGCTAAATTTTGTATCATTTTATTTCTCTACATTGTCTAAGTTTTTAGAAGTTAAAATCAAAATTACGCCCAGCAATATTACTCCAAGCGCAATATAGTCATTTTGTGAAATATGCTCGTTTGCAAACCAAATACCAACTGCAAATGCAACAACTGGGTTAACGAAGGTATTGCTACTGGCTACCAAAGTACGTACTGTTTTAAGTAAATATTGAAACGCGCTATACGCGACTAAAGAGCCTAGCACGATTAAAAACAACATCGCACCCCAAGATTTGACAGATACTACTGACGGCCAAGACTCACCAAAGTAAGAGCTTGCTAACATCAGTATCACTCCTCCTGCCAGCATTTGACATGCAGCACCCATTAAACCTTTTGGCATTGCTAAATACTTGCTCCATACTGAACCAAACGACCAAGCCGCTGCTGCAAAAATTAACAATAAAGCACTGCTATAGTTGCTTTGTAAAGCACCACCAACATTTAGAAATACAATCCCAATAACACCAATTAAAATCCCTAACCACTCTTGCCACGTAATATGGTGACCCCATAGACTAGAAAAAATTGCCATCCAAATAGGGACCGTCGCAATTGTCAACGCCGCTACACTAGAACTCACCGTTTGTTGCACAAAACATACTGTGCCATTACCTAAGGCTGGTAATAATAATCCAACAATTCCAGCACCTTTCCATTCTGCATAGCTTGGATTAGGACTGCCTAGTAGTCGCATCACAATATAAAGAATAATACCCGCTATCGTAAACCGCACTCCGGCCAATAAAAATGGCGGGAAACTTTCGATCCCAAAACGAATCGCCAAATACGTCGACCCCCAAATAAAATAGGTACAAAACAAAGCAGCAACAATAAGTAAAGTTTGGTTTTTATTCGACATACAGAAAATGACTAAATAAGGGTTACCTTAATTTCTTAATGAGTTGTAGTGGACGCTCTAGTACCAACCTGTTGGGTATAAAATTTTTGTTTTTAGTCTAATTATTTAGCATAAACGATTACATTTAAAGAGCGTTTAAATGGTTTAATAGCTTCTTTGTTAAATTTGAGGGTTAAGTTTTTCAGACTTAGTATAAAGTTTATTTAATCCGTTTAAATAAGCCTTGGCTGATGCAACAACGATGTCAACATCTGCACCCTGCCCATTGACTACGCGACCACCTTTAGACAACCGCACGGTAACGTCACCTTGTGAATCGGTGCCACTGGTAATATTATTGACCGAATAGAGTAATAACTCTGCACCACTGTTGACAATGCTTTCTATTGCTTTAAATGTAGCATCGACTGGACCACCACCATCAGATTCTGCATTTTTCTCTATACCCTCAATAGATAAAGCAATCGAAGCAATTGGGATTTCACCTGTTTGTGAAGCGACTTGTAAGTAGAGAAATTTAAAACGTTCACTTGTTGAGCTGACAAATTCATCACTCACTAAAGCATGTAAATCCTCATCAAAAATATCAGACTTTTTATCAGCTAAATCTTTAAAGCGTGTAAACGCTGAATTTAAAGAATCTTCAGTCGCTAATTCAACCCCTAATTCTTTTAATCGGGTTCTAAAAGCATTACGCCCAGACAACTTACCTAAAGTTAGCTTGTTAGCGTTCCACCCCACATCTTCGGCACGCATAATTTCATAGGTTTCACGATGTTTTAACACACCATCTTGATGAATACCACTCTCATGCGAGAACGCATTAGCGCCTACAATAGCCTTATTTGGTTGAACAGGATAACCAGTGATGGTTGAAACCAATTTAGATGCTGGCACTATTTGCATCGTGTCAATCCGCGTATCTAAATTAAAATAGTCATTACGGGTTTTGATTGCCATCACAACTTCTTCTAGGCTAGCATTGCCTGCACGCTCCCCCAAACCATTAATGGTGCACTCAACTTGGCGAGCTCCATTAGCAACCGCAGATAAGGAGTTAGCAACAGCCATACCCAAATCATTATGACAATGCGTACTCCATACCACTTTATTTGAATCTTTCACGCGTTTAATCAACGTAGCCATGCGCTCGCCCCATGGCGCAGGAATACTATAACCGACTGTATCTGGCACGTTAATCGTAGTCGCACCTGCCTCAATGACAGCATCGAAAATACGTACTAAAAAATCCATTTCAGAGCGCACTGCATCTTCTGCAGAAAACTCAACATCTGGCGTATATTCCAATGCCCATTTAACCGCTTGCACTGCACGTTCTACGACTTGATCTTCAGTCATACGGAGTTTGTTTTCCATATGGATTTTACTGGTTGCAATAAAAGTATGAATACGCCCATTTTTTTCCACATGCTGCATGGCCGGTGAAATTGCCTCACCTGCACGACGCACATCTTTCTCACTCGCACGAGCAAGCGAACAGACTGTGGAATGGTGGATTAAATCCGCAATAGCGTGAATCGCATCGAAATCACCAGTACTTGCTGCTGCAAATCCTGCTTCAATAACATTCACGCCTAATTTTTGTAATTGACGCGCTATGCGAATTTTTTCTTCTTTCGTCATGGCTGCACCTGGGCTCTGCTCGCCATCACGTAAAGTAGTGTCAAAAATAATAACTTGATCTTGTTTCATTTGGTGTTCCATTTTTCAATAAACAAATTCTAACCGCTGAGCATAGGTTTTGCCACGACTATGTAACGTGAGAACACTCAGCGAGGGAAATAAAAATAGATAAGGTATGGTTAATGTGCGCTGGCGCGCAGGAGGTGTAGCAAGCCGTAGCTTGCTAATGAGAAGCTTGCGATTGCAGCTAATACATGATTTGATATTGCAAATAACATAACTGTATTATAAATATAAATTATTGTTTATTCAAGCAGTTAAGATCAATTTACGGCTAAAAGTTAATCCACATGATCAGCAGGCCCATTAGCATCACTATTAATGCTTGATTTGGCCCATAAATAATATCCAGAAAGTGCATAAACCAATACCACAGTGAACAGCACTTCTGGTGGGCTATAAGACACTAAAACGAATGCTAGTACAATCGCTAAAATAGCCACAAAGGGAACGCTTTCACGTAGATTAATATCTTTACCACTGTAAAACTTTAAATCGCTAACCATAGAACCTGCAGCAAATACTGTTAAGGCCCAAGCAAACCATTTAACTTGCAAGACGCCAAAAAATATTTCTTTTCCACTTACTCCATATTCATACGAAACCCATACAAAGCCGGCCAACAATGCAGCAGCAGCAGGACTAGGTAATCCTTGAAAATAACGTTTATCTTGAAAAGGGTCTTCTACTTTGGTGTTGAATCTCGCTAGCCTTAAGGCAGCACAAGCACAATAAATAAAAGCCGCAATCCAACCTAATTTATTGAGTGGCTTTAACGCCCACACATACATAATAATAGCTGGCGCAACACCAAAAGATACCATATCTGACAGGCTATCATATTCAGCACCAAAAGCACTTTGTGTGTTCGTCATTCGCGCGACACGGCCATCTAAGCCATCCAATACCATCGCCACAAAGATGGCAATTGCCGCATGTTCAAATCTAAAATTCATCGCTGAAACAATGGCATAAAATCCTGAAAACAATGCTGCAGAGGTAAATAAATTTGGTAATAAATAAATACCGCGCGCCCGTAGGCTTACGCTATCTGTTGAATTTGGATGGCGATTTTTCTCTGTGCTGCTAGTAGGTTCTGAATTTGGTTCAATCATAAATTTCTAAAAAAAAACAATACGGTTAAGTATAGCAAAGCTAATAAATTTAAACGTTTTTTATGCTTTATTTGTTACTTTTGTTGAATGTGTTGTTGTTTATCGTTCCTTAAAAAGACAAAAAGATATTGATCAAATGTATGAATTGAGGGCATAGGTCTCCGTTATTCCAACAAATGAATTCTCTTAATCTATTTGTATCCTAATAAATATTGTTCTAGATAATATGCCTACTATCAATTAGCTTGACCTGCTAGTGTATCCAATATCAACTGAATGTTGAGAATATGAAAAAAATAACTCGCCAGCTTCCGTAGCGCGTAAAGTACTATTAAATCTCGCCCAACGCAATCAAGATCATTCAACGTATGCAGCGTGCATTAACCAAAGAACTCTTTATGAACAAACAAGAGAAAATATTCATTACATTTTAGTGCCGGCGCGGCAGAATGAATAGATAATGAAAGTATCATTCCACGTGCAGATGTACCCTCTGTAATGCCAAAAATTCGGGCAGAAACCGAGTTAAGGGTGCAAAATAAAATCCATTATTAAATTAGTGAAAAGTTATACGAAGTTCGTTTTAATTTCTGTTTTATTTTTACATTCATCGTCGTATTAACTATCTTTGGCAGCAAAGATAAAAGCACGAAATATGATAGAATCTCGCTTTTAGCAATCAGGTAACTTTCACCCACTCGAAACATATGGAATTCACCTTACATAAGACCGATAGCCTAGCCCGCCGAGCCTCATTAAAGCTAGCGCATGGCACGATGCAAACCCCTGCTTTTATGCCAGTCGGCACGTATGGCACAGTCAAAGCCATGTCGCCATTAGAGCTTGAAGAAATTAATGCGCACATTGTATTAGGCAATACATTTCACCTTTGGCTACGACCTGGCTTAGAGGTCATTGAAGCTCATGGTGGTTTGCATCAGTTTATGGGATGGAACAAACCCATTCTGACAGATTCAGGTGGTTTTCAAGTATTTAGCCTAGGTGCAATGCGCAAAATTTCTGAAGAAGGAGTCAAATTCCGCTCTCCTATCAATGGTGACAGTTGTTTTTTAACACCTGAAGAGTCTATGCGTATTCAAAAAGTGCTGAATTCAGATATTGTGATGATTTTTGACGAATGCACACCGCATCCTGCTACACACCAGCAAGCTAAGGACTCTATGCAATTAAGTTTGCGCTGGGCACAGCGGAGCAAAACAGCGCATGATGGTAATTTAAATGCATTATTTGGCATTATTCAAGGCGGGATGTTTGAAGATTTACGTGACGAGTCACTCGCAGGTCTAGAAGATATTGGATTTGATGGCTATGCCATTGGCGGGCTTTCTGTTGGTGAGCCCAAAGAGGATATGCAACGCATACTTGCTCATACTGCACCCAATTTGCCACAAAATAAACCACGCTACCTAATGGGTGTTGGTACACCTGAAGATTTAGTGAATGCGGTATCAAACGGTATCGATATGTTTGATTGTGTCATGCCAACACGCAATGCGCGTAACGGCTGGCTATTTACCCAATATGGTGATGTGAAAATTAAAAATGCATTTTATAAGAAAGATTTAGCACCTTTGGATGTAGATTGCAGTTGTTATACGTGTGAAAATTTCACTCGCGCCTATTTACATCACTTACATAGAACCGGTGAAATCCTAGGCGCTCGCTTAAATACCATTCATAATCTGCATTATTATCAGGTGCTGATGCAAGGCATGCGAGATGCCATTGAAGCTGGTCAATTTGCATCGTTTAAACTAGATTTCTTCAACAAACGTAAGCAACTGCAATCCTAGCAAGCTTGTGGTAGAATTTCGTCCTGATTAAATCATTAACTTTTGAAAGAAACCACGCATGTTTATTACTAATGCATATGCAGCAGCTGCAGCTCCTGGCGTAGACTTAATGGGATTAGCGCCTATGATTATTATTTTTGTTTTATTTTACTTTATGTTAATTCGCCCGCAGATGAAACAAGCAAAAGAACACAAAGCGATGGTTGCAGCAATAAAAAAAGGTGATGAAGTAGCCACTAGTGGTGGTTTAGTTGGAAAAGTGGCTAAAGTAAATGAAAACTTTGTGAGTATTGAAGTCTCAACAGAGACGACAATTAATGTACAAAGGCATGCTGTGCAAACGTTATTACCTCCAGGCACTATTAAATCAATCTAATCAATTAATTAATTAATTGATTAATTTAAAGTTGCATTTACGACACTACCCTTAAAAAGGGTTCTAATTTATAACTAACATTAGCTTTAAGCGAGCCTCAACATGAACCGCTATCCAACGTGGAAATACGTACTCATTGCTTTTTCAATACTGATTGGGCTGCTGTACGCTATCCCAAATTTATATGGTGAGTCACCAGCAATCCAAATCAGCCCGGCAAAAACGTCTCTCAAAGCAGACCAAGCTTTACTTTCAAAAGTAGAAGCAGCTCTTAATTTAGCAGATATTAACTTTAATGGAATTTACTTAGATGCAAATGGTGTAAAAGTACGTTTTGACAATCCTGTGCAACAACTCAAAGCGAAAGATAATCTTACTAGCAACTTAGGTGATGGTTACACAGTGGCGCTGAATTTATTATCTCAAACACCAAATTGGCTATTAAATATCGGTGCTAAACCAATGTACTTAGGTCTAGATTTGCGTGGTGGCGTACATTTCTTATTACAAGTTGATGTGGATGCAGCGTTAACTAAATCAGCAGAAAGTAGCGTTGGTGACTTCCGTCAAAGCATGCGAAAAGAAAAAATTAATTACGTTGGCATTTCACGCATAGCTAAAAGAGTTGTGGTGAACTTCGAAAACCAAACTGAACTCGAAAAAGCACAAGAACTATTAAGCAAAGATTATCCAGATCTAACTTACAAGAATAGTGGTAGTGGCAAAGAGCTGAAGCTGATCGCCACATCCGGCCCTATAGCGCAAAAACAAATCCAAGAATTCGCACTAAAACAAAACTTACAAACACTCAATAATCGAATTAACGAACTTGGTGTGGCAGAACCAATTGTGCAACAACAAGGTTTAGACCGTATTGTGGTGCAGTTACCTGGTGTCCAAGATACTGCAAAAGCGAAGGAAATTTTGGGCCGTACGGCCACATTAGAAATTCGTATGGTGGATGAAGAAAAAACTGACATTGCCACCCTTGAAAAAGCTGAAAAGGGCCAAGTACCTTTTGGTGATGAGTTTTATAAAAACCGTGATGGTCGTGGCATATTAGTTAAAAAAAGCGTCGTGCTAACCGGTGATCGTATTACAGATGCAGGGCCTGGTGTAGATCAACAAAGTGGTAGCTCTGTGGTTAATGTGACTCTTGATAGTCGTGGTGCCGGAATATTCAAAAGCGTGACAAGAGATAATGTCGGTAAGCGCATGGCGATTTTACTGATTGAAAAAGGCAGCACAGAAATTATTACCGCACCTGTCATTAATGAAGAAATTGGTGGCGGGCGTGTGCAGATTTCTGGCATGGCAAGCCCACAAGAAGCAACCGACGTTGCCTTACTACTTCGTGCTGGCGCACTCGCTGCCCCAATGGAAATTATTGAAGAGAGGACCGTTGGCCCAAGTATGGGTGAAGATAATATTAAACGTGGGGTCAACTCTACACTCTGGGGGTTTGCTGCCATTGCTTTAATGATGGCACTTTACTATATGTTGTTCGGCGTAGTCTCAGTCACAGCACTAGCAATTAACTTATTATTATTGGTCGCTTTACTTTCCATGCTGCAAGCTACATTGACTTTGCCAGGATTAGCGGCGATAGCCTTAGCACTAGGCATGGCGATTGATGCGAACGTGTTAATTAATGAGCGTATTCGTGAAGAGCTTCGTAATGGCAACACTCCGCAAGCGAGCATTCGTGAGGGGTATGACCGCGCTTTTGGTACTATTTTAGATTCCAACATTACGACACTCATTGCTGGTGTTGCCTTGTTTGCTTTTGGTACAGGCCCAATTAAAGGTTTTGCCGTTGTTCACGTTTTAGGCATTTTGACCTCTATGTTTAGCGCTGTGATGATTTCACGTGGCCTAGTCAATCTAATTTATGGCTATCGACGCAAAATCAACAAACTATCAATTGGCCAAGTATTCACGCCAGATTAATTTAATTAGATTGCAAGTCTAATACGACGAAACAATCATTATCAAGATAAATATTAAGAGCCTATATTATGGAATTTTTTAGAATTAAAAAAGACATACCGTTTATGAGTTATGGTCGTTTAACCACTACTATTTCTCTTGTCACTTTTATTTTGGCAGTATTCTTTTTAGCCACCCGTGGTCTTAACTATGGTGTTGATTTTACTGGCGGCACATTGATGGAAGTTTCTTATCCACAATCCGCGAATATAGAAAACATCAGATCGGCCATTGACAGCATTGGTATTAATGACGCTACCGTCCAAAATTTTGGTACAAGTCGAGATGTGTTGATCCGCTTACCTATTAAAAAAGATATGTCGATTGCACAACTTTCTGAAGAAGTCACTACTGCACTAAGAAGTTCAGACGGTAGTGTAGAAATACGTCGCGTAGAATCTGTGGGCGCACAAGTAGGAGAGGAACTGTACGAAAGTGGTGCCCTTGCGCTAATGTTTGTACTTTTTGGCATTATGGCTTATTTAGCCATGCGTTTTGAATGGCGATTTGCAGTTGCCGCAGTGATTGCGAATATGCATGATGTGATTATTATTCTTGGTTTCTTTGCATTTTTCCAATGGGAGTTTAGTCTTACCGTATTGGCCGCTATTTTAGCGGTACTTGGCTACTCAGTGAATGAGTCTGTGGTGGTATTTGACCGTGTAAGAGAAAACTTTCGTAAAATGCGCAAAGCAGGTACTGTTGAAGTGATTGACAATGCTATTACTCGTACGCTTTCACGCACAGTGATTACGCACACACTCACCTTAACTATGGTGGGCTCTATGCTGCTATTTGGTGGTGAGGTACTCTATTACTTTGCGCTCGCCCTGACAATTGGCATTATGTTTGGTATTTATTCTTCCGTGCTTGTTGCATGTCCTGTCGCTATGTTGCTAGGTGTGAGTCGTGCGAATTTAATAGGCGACTTTGAAAAGAAAAAGAATGAGCAGGAAGAAACACTCCCATAAGAAAAAAAGCCTCTTATATCGAATATCGCTTAAATAAACCAAAGAATCAGATCTCTGCCCAACCTAAGTGTAAATAAATTAACACTTAGGTTGTTTAAGGTTACACTTGATATAAGCATACTAAAGACTTAACTAAGCGACAAAAAATAACATTGGAAAATATTCCTCTTTCTTGGCAAATTGGCACACTAATCGCGTTGCTGATGTTATCTGGGTTCTTCTCAATGTCAGAAACTGCATTGATGTCGCTCAATCGCTATCGCTTACGCCACTTGGTCAACCAAGGTCATCGCGGCGCAAAACTCACAAGCCTATTGTTATCAAAAACAGATAAATTGCTTGGTGTTATTTTACTTTGTAACAATTTCGTTAATATTGCCTTAACAACACTGGCGACGGTTATGAGCATTAATTTCTTTGGCGAGGGTGAGTGGGTACTCATGCTTAGCACCTTAGGTCTAACATTTGCTATTTTAATTTTCAGTGAAATATCGCCAAAGGTGATCGCAGCTGCACATGCAGAAAAAGTCGGTATATTTTGCAGTTATATTCTCTATCCTTTACTCAAAGTACTATATCCCGTTGTTTGGTTTGTTAACCTATTCGTCGAGGTATGGCTAAAGATTATTGGTATTAAAGTAAACTTCAGTGAAGGTGTTGAATCGCTAAGCATGGATGAGCTGCGAAGCGTGGTCAGTGACGCAGGCAAATACTTACCCAACAAACATCGTACAATTTTACTAAATATTTTTGAGTTAGAAAAAATTAGTGTTGATGATGTAATGACCGCTCATACTCAAGTAGAAGTGATTGATTTTGATAGCCCAATTGATGAAGTCGTAGAGCGTATTATTAGTAGTCATCATACGCGCGTTCCAGTTCGTGAAGGTTCTAAAGAGGAAATTACTGGAATTATTAATATTCGCAGAACGATGAATGAACTGCGTCTTCATATGCAAAATACAGATTTTGATAAGGACAGCTTACGCAGTACGTTTGAACCGCCTTATTTTGTACCTACTGGCACCCCTCTTTACACCCAAATTCAACAATTTCAAGAGCATAAATCGCGTATTGCAATTGTCGTTGATGAATATGGAGAATTTAAAGGCTTGATCACTTTAGAAGACATTCTCGAAGAAGTGATTGGTGACTTTACAACCCAAGCACCAAGCCGGATTAATAGCTATCATCAAGAACCCGATGGTAGCTGGCTAGTGGACGGGAGCAGCTTATTACGTGAGTTGAACAAGAAACTAGCTTTAGATCTACCTCTTGATGGCCCTCGCACATTAAATGGCTTAGTTCTAGAGCATTTCCAAGATATTCCTGAATCGAACACTAGCTTTAAAATTGGCGTTCACATTATTGAAATAGTGCAAACGCAAGATAAAGTTGTTAAAAGCATAAAAATCTTCCCTTAAATTTAATTTTAATTGAATCACTAGTCAATTGGGACTTGATATTTTTACCATTTGCCTCAAAATAAGCCTTAAGAGTTTATTAAAGAATCAGATGGCTAATCATTTACCTATAATCGATATCGCTGAAAAACCTAGCGAAGTTAAACCAAAGCTACCTGCAATGTATAAAGTTTTGCTAATTAATGACGATTACACGCCTATGCAATTTGTAGTAGACACGATACAACGTTTTTTTAAAAAAGATAGGGAACAAGCTACTCAAATTATGCTCCAAGTACATACAAAGGGCGCTGGAGTATGCGGCGTATATCCCAAAGATATTGCTGATACGAAAATGAACCAAGTACTAAATTATTCAAGAGAGTTTGACCACCCACTTCAGTGTGTTATAGAACCAGCAGACTAGCTAGGAAAGAGAATACTAAAATGATTGCACAAGAGTTAGAAGTAAGCCTACATATGGCTTTTATGGACGCGAGACAAAAGCGTCATGAACTTATTACAGTTGAACATTTACTATTGGCAATGATTGATAACCCAACAGCAGCTGATGTGCTACGTGCTTGTGGTGCAAAATTTGATACTTTACGTGCTGAATTAATTAATTACATCGAAGAACATACACCTACACTTGATGGTGAAGACGAAGTCGATACACAACCTACACTAGGTTTCCAACGTGTTATTCAACGTGCAATGTTGCATGTGCAGTCTTCTGGCAAAAAAGAAGTCACTGGTGCTAATATTTTAGTGGCCATCTATGGTGAAAAAGACTCTCACGCTGTATTTTTCCTCCATCAACAAGGCATTACAAGATTAGATGTAGTGAACTACATATCGCATGGTGTTGCAAAAATACCAGAAACAAATGAAAGTACCGAGGGTGCTGAAGCAGAAGTTGAAAACGAGTCAGCACCTAAAGGTGCACTAGATAATTACACAATTAACCTTAATCTTGAAGTGCAAGCTGGAAAGATTGACCCGCTTATTGGCCGTGGTCCAGAAATTGAACGCGTTATTCAGACATTATGCCGTCGTCGTAAAAATAACCCATTATTAGTGGGGGAAGCAGGCGTGGGTAAAACTGCGATTGCAGAAGGCTTAGCTCGTCGTATTGTTGAAAATGATGTGCCAGATGTGTTGGATAATGCCGTTGTATATTCGCTCGATATGGGTGCGCTATTAGCAGGCACTAAATACCGTGGTGATTTTGAACAACGCTTAAAAGCAGTCATGAAACAATTGGCTGAACAAGCAGGTTCGATTTTATTCATTGATGAAATTCATACATTGATTGGTGCAGGAGCAGCAAGTGGCGGCACATTAGATGCAAGTAATTTACTTAAACCTGCATTATCTAATGGCACACTAAAATGTATTGGTGCAACAACTTATCAAGAATATCGTGGTATTTTTGAAAAAGACCATGCCTTATCTCGTCGCTTCCAAAAAGTAGATGTGGCCGAACCAACCATACCTGAGACTATCGAAATTTTAAAAGGGTTGAAGTCAAGATTTGAAGATCATCATAGTGTTAAATACAACATTAATGCATTAACTTCTGCAGCAGAGTTATCAGCAAAGTATATTAACGATAGACAGTTACCAGATAAAGCTATCGATGTGATTGATGAGGCTGGTGCAGCACAACGTATTTTGCCAAAATCGAAACAGAAAAAAATTATTAACTCCAAAGAAATTGAAGATATTGTTGCCAAAATTGCGCGCATTCCCCCTAAGAGTGTTTCTAATGATGATCGCAATGTGCTAAAAACATTAGAGCGCAACTTGAAAGCAGTTGTTTTTGGTCAAGACAAAGCAATTGGAACACTTAGCTCTGCAGTAAAAATGGCACGCAGTGGTCTAGGCACAGGTGACAAGCCTATTGGCAGCTTCTTGTTCAGCGGCCCTACTGGTGTCGGTAAAACAGAAGTCGCTAAGCAGCTAGCTTACATTATGGGCATTGAGCTCATTCGCTTTGATATGAGCGAATATATGGAACGTCATGCAGTTTCACGCTTAATTGGTGCACCTCCAGGTTATGTGGGTTATGAGCAAGGCGGCTTATTAACTGAGGTGATTACCAAACAACCTTATAGCGTGCTGTTGCTCGATGAGATTGAAAAAGCACATCCAGACATCTTCAATATATTGTTGCAAGTAATGGATCACGGAACGCTAACTGATAATAATGGTCGTAAAACAGACTTTAGAAATATCACTATTATTATGACAACCAACGCTGGTGCGGAAAGCTTATCCAAGTCAAATATAGGCTTTACTAACAGCAAAGAAACGGGTGATGAACAAGAAGACATTAAACGTTTATTCTCTCCTGAGTTCCGTAACCGTTTAGACGCTACAGTTTCATTTGCTCCATTATCACAAGAAATTATTGTGCGTGTTGTTGATAAATTCTTAATGCAATTAGAAGATCAACTCCATGAGAAAAAAGTTGAAGTTAGTTTTAGCGATGCGTTGAAGGCATATCTTGGTAAAAAAGGATTTGATCCTTTAATGGGTGCAAGACCAATGGCACGCTTAATCCAAGATACGATACGTAAAGCTCTGGCAGATGAGTTGTTATTTGGTCGCCTCGCAAACGGTGGCAACGTTCAAGTAGATGTTGATGATAAAGATGAGATTTTACTTAAATTTCCATCAAAAAAACCTGGGAAAAAAGCTAAATTAGAAACTGAAACTGAATAGCTTGCGAAACCAAAACAACCAACTTATTCTTCATAAGTTGGCTGTTTTTGCATAACACTCTTGAATAACTCAGACTCAATTAAACCATTAAGCCAAACATTGAGATGATTATATTCAGAAGCCTCAAACCAAGGTCTATCTACTGCTGCAAATTGTCGTATAAACGGGAAAATAGCAATATCAGCCAGTGATAATTGTGAACCTAGTAAATATTGATTTTGTTGTAATAGAGCTTCTAATTCCTTCAAAAATATCTCACCAGCAACACGATGTGTTTGCTGCCTTTTTTCAGGATTTCTTTCATGATATTTGTAAGCATCTAAAGCTTTTTTAAAAACGCCATCATTTTCTGCAATCAATCGTTTTGTTAAGACATACTCGGTTGAATTTTCCGACTGTGATTTGTTACCAGCTTGCAACCGTGGATGGCTCGCAGATTGCGCCAATGCCCAATGCATGACATCTAAACTTTCATCTATTATTTTGCCATCTAAAGTAATAAGCACAGGCACCGTGCCTTTAGGCGAAATTGATAGCATATGTGAGGGCTTGTTACGAAAAGAAATCTCCCGAATTTGGACATCAATTCTAGCCTCTCTTAAAGCCATCCTAGCGCGCATTGCATATGGGCACCGTCTATAAGAATATAAAACAGGTAACATCATAGATAACGATTTAACCTAGGCTTTCACAAACATCTCTAATTAATTTTGGACCTTGGTAAATTAGCCCACTATATACTTGTACCAAGCTTGCACCTGCTGTAATTTTTTCAACAGCATCGGCACCGCTAAGAATACCACCTACACCAATAATAGGCAGTGAACCTTTCAAGTGCTTTGCTAACTGTTGAATAACCACGGTAGATTGTTCCTTCACTGGCGCCCCTGATAAGCCACCCATTTCGTATTCATTAGGTAAGCCTTTAACCTTATCTCTCGCCAAAGTAGTGTTAGTTGCAATCACTCCATCAAATTCATGTTGCATCAACAAACTGGCAATATCAATCACCTGTTTACTAGTGAGATCTGGTGCAATCTTTAAAGTTATAGGGACGTATTTTCCATGTTGTTGTGCTAATTTTTTTTGTTCTAATTTTAACTCAGCCAAGAAGCCCGACAAATATTCTTTTTCTTGTAAATCACGCAAGTTTTTGGTGTTAGGTGATGAAATGTTAACTGTAATATAACTAGCATATAGGTAAACTTTTTGCATGCAAAATAGGTAATCATCAATTGCTTGTTCGTTTGGCGTATTAAAATTCTTACCTATATTAATGCCCAAAATACCACGATAATTTGCAGCTTTTACATTTTCAATTAATTGATCAAGACCCAAATTATTGAAACCAAAACGATTAATAACACCTTGCACTTGCTTTACTCTAAACAAACGCGGCTTTGGATTTCCCGCCTGAGCGCGAGGCGTTACTGTACCAACCTCAATAAAACCAAAGCCTAATGCCGCCATGCCATCGATAACTGCTGCGTTTTTATCTAAGCCAGCTGCAAGGCCAATTGGGTTCTTGAAATTCAACCCCATCACTTCTCGTTGCTGACATTGCACTGGTGAAGGATAAAAACCTAATAATCCACATTTTTCTGCAAACTTTAGACTTTTCAACGTTAAGTCATGTGCATGCTCAGCCTCTAGCTGAAACAAAAAAGGCTTAGCTAATTGATAAATATTCATTCTTATATTCTACGCGAGAAATACGTAGTTTAATGCTAATAAATTCTTGAAATTAACACTGCGAGTTATAATTTCATCGCTTTTTTTATGGCGCCTAATCTTGCTTCAAATATAGCTTTTTTAATCTGTTCAGGTTGTTCGTGTTGTTTTGCAACCGCGCCTGCATTAACCGTCATTACAACTTCTAACATATTACGCATCAAAGCCAACTCTGGCAACGGTGTCTTTTCTAATCCAGTTCGCCCTCGTGAATCCGCTTCGCATGCTTTTAAAAATAGATCAAACCTTGTGGGCTGACGTATTGCATCAAGCTCCATTAGAAAATGAAGCATTGTAGCCGGCTTCATGTGCATGGCTTGATGTAACTTGCCATGACACTTAGCAACAATTTGTGCCAGCTCTTTCGGTTCATTGGGTGCGCGTAGACGCTGACTTACCTGCTTTACAAGATTCAAACTGCGCTGTTCATGCCCAGTATGTCTAGGAAGCATATCAGCTTGCGTAGTACCTTTACCTAAATCATGCATGAGCGCAGCGTAACGAACAGCTAAGCTAAAGTCATTTTTTGCAGCATAATCAATCACCATCATCACATGGACACCTGTATCAATTTCTGGATGATGTTGAGCTGGCTGCGGAACACCCCATAACCTGTCTAACTCAGGCAGCAGTATTTTCAGCGCGCCACAGGCACGAAGCGCCTCAAACATACGGCTAGGCTGAATTTCCATTAAGCCTGTGGATATCTCTTGCCAAACACGCTCCGAAACAAGTGAGTCGACCTCGCCATTAGCCACCATTTGTTTCATTAACGTCATGGTTTCAGATGCAATTGAAAAATTAGTGAAGCGTGCTAAAAAACGTGCCGCACGTAATATACGTACCGGGTCTTCTACAAAAGCATTACTCACATGCCGAATCACTTTGTTTTTAATATCAGTTAAACCATTATTAAAATCAATTAGGTCTCCATTAGCTGATTTAGCAATGGCATTGATTGTAAAGTCTCGGCGGCTTAAGTCTTCTTCCAAACTAACTTCTGGTGTTGAATGCACGATAAACCCTTTATAGCCCTTGCCCGTTTTCCGCTCTGTACGTGCTAAAGCATATTCATCACGTGTCTCGGGATGTAAAAATACAGGGAAGTCTTTACCTACAGGCCGATAACCAAGGTTTACCATTTTCTCAGCAGAACCACCTACAACAACATAATCTTTATCTTTAACTGGCAGTCCTAGTAACTCATCACGTACAGCACCTCCAACGCAATAAACTTCTAGTTCATTACCTAGTGACATTTATAGCTCGGCCTGCTGCACTTCTATATTTATCATATATTGAACGTGAGTTTTCATTTAACAAATACTCACCCACTATTGCTTCTAGTGGTGTTGGCTTAATGCCTAAAACAGGATTAATCGTCGACTTTGTTACGTTATCAACCTCCATAGAGCGCACATTATCTCTAGTCATTAGTTTAATTGGTAGCCATTCCATCATGAATGCTTGCATGTAGGAGAGCCTGTCATTCAGACCAATAATTAAACGTTGCTTGTTTAAGCAATTCATTACAATTTGGACCAATTGTTTCATGCTATAAATATTTGGTCCGCCTAACTCATAAGTTTGGCCATAAGTAGCATTATTTTCTATGCTGTTTAGCATTGCGTTAGCAACATCTTCTATCCAAATTGGTTGAAACTTGGCTTCAGGTTTAGCCAATACAACAACTGGTAAAAATTTAACAATATTGGCAAATAGATTTAAAAATCGATCTCCTCGCCCAAAAACCACAGATGGTTTAAATACAGTAATTGCTATTTTTTTACTATATTCACTAAGCGCAGCTTCCCCTTTAGCTTTGCTTTTTAGATACTGACTAGGTGCATTTTTACTTGCTCCCAATGCACTCATATGCATTATTCTTTTTATGCCTAATTTGCTACAAATTTGTGCTAAACGCCTAGGTATTTGATGATGCACTAGTTCAAAAGAATTATGCCGACTTTCGTGCAAAATACCAACTAAGTTAATCACAACATCACTGCCAGTGATACTAGATGACAGCGTCTTGGTATCTTTTATATTACAAGTTTCCACTTGCACATTAGGCAAAAGAATTAAATGTTTAGTTCGCTCTCTATGTCTTGTCAGCACTTTAACTTTATAGCCAGCCGCGTCGAGTTTAGCAACAATACTGTTACCTAAAAAACCTGTTCCGCCTAAAACACATATCTTTTTTTTAATCATTATTGCCATATTCCAAATAGTTAATATACTGCAGTAGTCACCGACTAATCTTTATTAGAAACATAAGTTAATTTACCCGGAACCACACCCATTCTTTGCTTAAGAGTCATTTTTTCTAAACCCATTTGCTCAGCATACTTATGTGCATTTGCCATCACACGCTGTACATAATTACGTGTTTCATTAAATGGTATTGTTTCAGCATAAATTGCACCTTCTAAAGGGAACTCTGCAATCCATTTTTTGGCCCGGCTTGGGCCAGCATTATAAGCAGCGCTAGCCACCGGCTCGAAACCGCCCATTTTATCTAATGTGTAGCTTAAATAGAAGGTACCTAAAGCAATGTTCGTCTCTAACTCATTAATCATACTTCGTTTATAATTAGTTAAGCCTGCGCGTGGAGCGGCCCATTTAGCTGTTGCCGGCATCAACTGCATCAATCCAGCAGCTCCCACACGCGATTTAGCGTAATGCATAAATCGACTTTCTTGGCGTGTTATGCCATACACCCAAGCCTCGTTTATATTACGTTGCTTAGCAGAAACATTAACCAAATCTCGATAAGGCATAGGGTATCTTAATGAAAAGTCATGCTCCCCTCTTGTTTCATCCGCAGCATAGATACTTATATCGAACCATCCCTTCTGATTAGCAAACCCTGCTGCCGCGATCAATTGTTTATCATCAAAGTCCTGAATGATCTGCATCCATTCTCTTTTAGCATCCCAACGTAAATCAACATTATTTAAAGCCTCAACACGTTTCACCGCAGGTATATCATTCATCAAGGCTACTTCTGCTTTTGATGCTTGATAATGTGGTTGCTCAACGGGGATGTTTGCCAAGCCATCATGAGCTAGCCAGCCATAATAATGACGCTCAGAAGATAAATCAGCTAATAGTTGGTTAGCTTCTTCAGTGTGTTGTTCCGTTTTATTCGGTTGCGCCGTTAGTGCACGTGCTTTCCAGTAACGCCAACGTGCTGCAACTGCCTGGCTAGGCTCCATTTCCTCAATGATACTTAAAATTTTAACCCAATCTTTTTGACGCAACGCAGATCTTGCATACCAAGCCATTTGCTCAGTATTTAATCTTGTATCACCAGCAAGACCAAACCAAGTTATTGCATTAATTTCATGACGTTTTGCAGCAACTAAAGCTAGTCTGCCATAAAAATAGGCACTCTCTTCTTTTGAGAAATACTGTTTAATTTTATTAAATTTAGCTAAAGCTTGATTTGTATCTTTCCTCGCAATTCTTGATAATGCAAATAAATACATTTCTCTATCGTAGACATCATTAAAAGAGATACTCTTTTTATTTAGGATTAAGGTGGGTGATTTAGATGCTAAAGTAATTTGTTTGATCTGTGCAGAGTCATAAAGTTTACTACGTTTAATTATAGATTTTGCCAAACGCACTTTATTAGCTGCTAAAGCTAATCGAAATCTTGCTCTTACATCATCTTCCGTAATCACATTGGCGTGTTGCATATGGTCAAATAAGCGTGAACATGCCTCAGGCTGGTCTTTACCTTGTAACCATACTAATCTTGATGGAATTAAGGCACCCGAGCCTCCAGTTACAAAATTGGCTTCGGCCTCATAGCAAGCAACGCTGGTGTTCTTTAATTGATATTTTGGAAACTCATCTGCAAAGCTGGCCCAATCTTGAATTTTTCCCATTTTCTTTAAATATGCGCCACGTAAACTATCAACAAATGGGTACGATTGATTCTGTTCAATAAAATTGATAATAGCTTCGTTACTTGTCGTTTTTAAATTTAGCAACATGAGCCAGTATTCAGCATATGGAGCCAATATATCTTGCTGGGCATTGAGCAGATTTACCTGAACAAATAATGCCTCAGTATTCTTTTGTTCGTATGCTTCACGCGCTTTTAATATGGCTTCTTCATTATTCAATGCATAAGCAATATTGATACTACTGCACAATACAATCAAGGTAATAGTAGAATATATTTTGTGTAATATTGCCATGATGACAACCCCCTAAATTCGCATCACTCGAGAAATTAAATATATCAGCCCGAGAACGATGGCAAACCAGAATAAATACCTAAAAATTTGTTTAATATAAGATAAATAAGCTTTATTACTTGTGAGTACGAACAATGCCAAAAGCACAAAACATACTATCATCGTCAATATGATCATAATCCGTGTAATGAGCAATGAGCAACCTTTACGCTAACTTAATAATGAAAGCTAATTTTAAACTCAAATTAGCTAAAATGTGGCATCAGCTTAGGCATGAAATTTTCACGCTGTTCTAAAAACCCTGCAGGTACTTTATCGAGCTGATCAAATGTCACATACTCCCAAGCACTTGTGTCTTGCATTAATTGACGTATTAATTGATTATTTAAACCATGCCCTGATTTATAGGCTGAAAAAGCACCAAGTAATGGATGACCCAGCATATACAAATCACCAATAGCATCTAAAACTTTGTGTTTTGCAAACTCATCCTCATATCGCAAACCATCTGTGTTTAATACGCGAAACTCATCTAATACAATCGCGTTATCCAAGCTACCACCACGAGCCAATCCATTTGCACGTAAATACTCAACTTCATGCATAAATCCAAAAGTGCGTGCGCGACTTATTTCTTTAATATATGAATTATCAGCGAAATCTATTTTAACATTACTTCCTGAATTTTCGAAAACAGGATGTGCAAAATTGATAGTGAAATCCATTTTAAATCCATGATAGGGCTCAAATTTCGCCCATTTATCATCATCTTTCACTTCAACCAGTTTTTTGATAGCAATAAACTTTTTAGCAGTACTTTGTTCCATGACACCAGCAGATTGCAGTAAAAATACAAAAGGGCCTGAGCTACCATCCATAATAGGAATTTCTGACGCATTAACATCGACAATAATATTGTCGATGCCTAAACCAGCAAGCGCAGACATTAAATGCTCAACTGTAGATACACGTGCACCATTTTGCTCAAGGGAAGAGCACATGCGAGTGTCTGCTACAGCCTCGGGTGTTGCCTTAATTTCAGGCATACCGGGCAAATCGGTACGCCGAAATAAAATACCTGTGTCGATTGCAGCTGGATGGAGCGTCAATGACACCTTCTCACCATTATGCAAGCCAACGCCAGCAGCTTTCACCACCTTTTTTAATGTCCTTTGCTTCAACAAGCTTTTTCCTTAATAGAATGACACTCACTAATTACTTCATACCAATACCTATCTAATTGATATATTAGCATATTTTATGTATTTTTATTTCCAACCCGCTATTGCTAATCTGCTTGTTTGCGTAGAAAAGCTGGAATGTCATATTCTTCGACACCTGACATTTTCATTGCTTCAACTTGCGCACGTCTATTGTTTTGACTAAACACTGCTGGTTCATTGTTTTCACTTTGATTCTGTGATTGATTTCCATTCTCTGAATATATTGGCATATCTGTTGTGCCATCTCGCACTGTTGTCATCATACGTAATTCAGTTTTTGGTTGGCGTTTTTCCATCGCATCATTTAATCCAGTGGCTACCATCGTCACACGTAATTCATCACCAATCGTTTCATCAACCACATTACCTACGATGACAGTTGCATCATCAGCTGTAAATTCTTTAATCGTATTCATAACATCGTAATACTCTTTCATTTTGAAGCTTGAACTCGCAGTGATATTAATTAAAACACCTCGTGCATTTGCTAAGTTCACATCTTCTAATAATGGGCTAGCTACTGCCTGCTCTGCTGCGATCATTGCACGATTCTCACCTGTAGCCTCGGCTGAGCCCATCATTGCCATGCCCATTTCAGACATGACCGTGCGTACATCTGCAAAGTCGACATTCACCAACCCTGGGCAATTAATTATTTCTGCAATACCCGAGACTGCATTGTGCAACACATCATTTGCAGCCCTAAAAGCATCTAAAAACTGAACGTCATCGCCAAGCACTTCCATTAATTTATCATTAGGAATCACGATTAGCGAATCTACGTACTGAGAGAGCTCTTCTAACCCTTCTTTAGCAACAGTAGTTCGCTTACCTTCAAAAGCAAATGGCTTAGTGACTACAGCAACAGTCAAAATACCCATTTCTTTTGCTACTTCCGCTATGATTGGCGCTGCACCAGTTCCTGTACCGCCGCCCATACCAGCGGTAATAAATAGCATATCAGCACCTTCTATCATCTCTGCTATTTGATCACGGTCCTCTAATGCCGACTCACGCCCCACTTCCGGTTTTGCACCGGCACCTAGGCCTTTTGTGATGTCTGCACCAATTTGAAGCGTTGTCGTTGCAGAACTTTTTTTCAATGCTTGCGCATCAGTATTTGCACAAATGAAGTCTACCCCATTTACATTTTTACTAATCATATGATCAACTGCATTTCCGCCACAACCACCGACGCCAATAACCTTAATCACCGCTTCTTGTGTATCTTTTTCCATTATTTCAAACATATTAACTCTCCTTTTTGCCTAAATTACGAGCCTAAACAAGCTCCACCCTTTTAATACAATTTGCTACTACTAAAAATTTCCTTGAAACCACAGTTTCATTTTTTCAAAAATTCGTACAGCTGAATTCATTTCCATTTCTCCTGAGATTTGACGCTCTAACTGCTGCTTACCCATTAACACTAAGCCAACGCCAGTGGCATATCTTGGATTGGTGATCACTTCAGACAATCCACCCACATAACGTGGCATACCTAACCTTACTGGCATGTGAAAAATCTCTTCCCCTAGCTCTACCATGCCGTGCATCATTGATGACCCGCCCGTGACTACAATGCCTGATGCAATCATTTCCTCCATGCCGCTACGGCGCAACTCTTGAAGCACTAGCTCGTATAGCTCCACCACTCTTGGTTCAATTACTTCTGCCAATGTCTGCACAGATAATTGCCTTGCTTCACGTCCATCCACACCTTGTACATCCACTACTTCTCGCGGGTCAGCCAATTGACGTAAAGCACAGCCATATTTCACTTTAATATCTTCAGCCGATTGTGTTGGTGTGCGGAAGGCAACAGCAATGTCGTTCGTCATCTGATCACCTGCAATTGCTATTACTGCTGTGTGAGATATCGACCCATTTTTAAATACCGCAATATCAGTCGTGCCCCCACCAATATCAACTAAACAAACACCTAATTCTTTTTCGTCTTCTGTCAGTACAGCTACACTTGATGCCAAAGGCTGCAAAATTAAATCGCTTACATCTAACCCGCTACGTTTTATACATTTCACAATATTTTGCGCTGCTGCCACTGCGCCTGTGACAATATGCACCTTCACTTCTAACTTCATACCACTCATCCCTAAAGGCTCTCTTACATCATCTTGGCCATCGATAATAAATTCTTGAGTAAGAATATGTAATATCTGCTGATCGGCAGGCAAAGCAATTGCACGCGCCGTTTCGACCACACGATCAACATCCATTTGAGTGACTTCGGCATCTTTAATTTTGACCATGCCATGCGAATTCAGACTTTTTACATGGCTACCAGCGATACCGGTATACACCGTGCTGATTTTACAATCAGCCATTAATTCAGCTTCTTCTAATGAGCGCTGTATCGCCTGCATCGTCGATTCAATATTAACAACCACGCCTTTTTTTAGACCTCGAGATGGATGTTGGCCTAATCCAATTACCTTTACTGTTCCATCAGCTAGCAATTCGGCCACTAATGTCACAATTTTTGATGTGCCGATATCTAAACCCACAATCAGATTTTTATCTTCACGTACTTTACTCATTCCCTACCCCCCTCTGTCTTGCATTAACTCGAGCCTTGCCTTTTAAGAGCCTCTATTGGCAGCTTGCTTGGTTTTCTTACTGCGAACCCATTTGGATAACGTAAATCTGCATATTTAATATCTACATTTAAATCACCTAATGTAGTCTGGTACGCGTTAGAAAACTTTTCTAATCTTGACTTTATATTTTCACGACCTAATGCGATCAATATGCCTTTATCTGTTTCAATTTCCCAGGCACGCCTTGCAGAAAGACTGACTTTAGTAATTTTCATACCTGTTTTACTTAAGGCTTTACTAAGAATCTCATATCTTTCAGTTAATTCTATGACGCTATTATTAGGGCCGTAAAATACAGGTAAGTCTGCATCACTTGCCGCATCAAATAATGCGCCTTGCGTATTGACTAAAGCAATATCATCCCAACGCGCTAGTGCCTTATGTTCTTTTATCGAAACCTCTAATGTGTCTGGCCAACGCCTCCTCATACTCACTGTTTGCACCCAAGGTAGCTTTTCAAAAGCATCGCGTGTTTTAATTAAATCTAATGTAAAAAAATTGCCATGAATATGTTTTGCTACAATCAGCTTCACTTGCTCACGGTTCACACGATGTGTTTCGCCATGCACATTCAATTCTTTAAAAGGAAAAATAGGCAAACTAATCACAGTAAATAAAATCCCATAAAGCAAAAGCACAGCGGCCAAGGAAAATAATAAGCTTGCTATCCAATTCAACAGTTGCGCTTTATGCCACATGAACCACCTCAATTGAGATTTCATCTAATGTATTAGTCAATACCCGCATAACAACTTCATCAAAGCCAATACCTGCAGCTTTAGCTGCCATCGGTAAAACACTGTGCCCCGTCATACCAGGCACTGTGTTTACTTCAATAAAATAATGCTGGCCTGAGCTATCCATGAGGAAATCTACACGCCCCCAATCTTTGCACCCAATAACATTAAACGCCATCAATGCCTCTGCTTGAATTTTATTTTCTTGAGCTTCGCTCAATCCGCAAGGACATAGGTATTCGGTATCATTTTGAATATACTTAGCCTTATAATCATAAAACTCATTTTTGACAGCTATATTTACGATTGGTAACACCTTCCCACCCAAAATAGACACTGTGTACTCGCCACCATCAATATATTTTTCAGCGATCACAATAGGGTCTGATTTTGCTGCTAATTCATAAGCCATTTGCAAGTCGGCTACATCATTAACTTTGCTAACGCCAATACTAGAACCTTCATTTGCTGGTTTCACGAATAGCGGCAAACCTAACTTTTCGACAATTGCCGCAAAATTACTTTCTGCAGTCAATAGTTCATCCTCGGGTGTATTGATGCCTGCCTCTCGCCATTTGATCTTGCATTGCCATTTATCCATACCTATTTTAGAGGCACTCACACCACTACCCGTATACGGCAATCCCATCAAATCAAGCTCATGTTGAATTCCTCCATCTTCACCAAAGCGGCCATGCAAAACAATAAATGCCCGCTCAAATGCCTTTAAATCGTTTAATACTTGCCTTGCTGGATCAAACGCATGCGCGTCAACCCCTTGTCTGAGCAATGCAGCCAGTACTGCCGAGCCACTTTGAATCGAAATATCACGCTCATACGAATCTCCACCAAGCAGGACGGCAACTTTGCCTAATTTGTTTGCAATATTTTTATCAGACTTTTTAAGCATAATCGCCCAGCACCTTAATTTCTTGTTGTAAGGCAACACCCTGCTTCTCAAATACCTGTTCCTTTACATACTCAATCAAAAGCTCGATGTCTAGTGCCGTACAATCACCCGTATTCACGATGAAATTAGCGTGCTTAGGTGATACTTGTGCACCACCGATTTTACGTCCTTTTAGACCGCTAGCCTCAATTAACCGAGCAGCAAAATCACCTTCTGGGTTCCGGAAGGTAGAACCCGCACTTGGCATATTGAGTGGTTGACTCGCTAAACGCGTGGCTAACAATTCTTTAATTTTTTTATTCCCTTGCTCTGCGCTACCATCTTCAAGCCTCAACCAAGCAGCTAAAAACCACTCACCAGGATTTTGCATTTCTACGCTTCGATAGCTAGTAATAAATTCTGAAGCATTTCGCACATGTGTTTTACCATTACGATTGATGGCTAACACTTGATGCACTACATCCCATGTAACACTCCCATAGCATCCCGCATTCATTGCTAAGGCACCACCTATAGTGCCAGGTATCCCAGCTAGAAACTCAGCACCTTTAGTATTTTGTGTGGCACTAAACCGCGCTACTTTTCCACATGTCACTCCAGCTTCTGCATAAATGAACTCACCATCTACGCGCAAGTCCTTTAGCGCCTGATGCATCACAACAACCGTGCCGCGCACACCGCCATCGCGGATTAGTAAATTACTACCCAAGCCCATGAAGAAAACTGGTTCTATTACATCTTGACTTTTTAAGAAGTCAGTTAAATTTTCCAAACTATCTGGAATAAATACTTGATCAGCTTTACCGCCTACACGCCAACTGGTATACCTTGTCATTGGTTCGTTCACAAGCAACTTAGATGATATCGTCGGAGCTACCATCACTTGGCTAACTCCTTTGTGTTAAATGCAACGCGACCAATGCTACCGGCGCCCATTACAATAACAACATCATCGTTTTTAACTATATTCAATATAGCCTCTGGCATTACGTTTGTATTCTCTACAAAAATTGGTTCCGATTTACCTACAATACGAATTGAGCGAATCAGCGTTCGCGTATCGGCTGCCACAATTGGCGTTTCACCAGCAGAATAAACATCAGTCAGCAATATAATATCTGTATCTGACAACACGCTTACAAAGTCTTCAAAACAATCACGCATACGGGTATAACGATGCGGCTGGAAGGCCATCACTAATCGTCGATTAGGAAAAGCATCGCGTGCAGCATTAATGACTGCGCCTATTTCAACAGGATGATGCCCGTAATCATCAATCAGGGTAAATGTTCCTTCATCAGCTGTTGGAATTGCACCATAATGCTCAAATCGACGGCTCACTCCTTTAAACTCAGCTAACGCTTTAACAATAGCTTCATCTGATACATTTAATTCGCTGGCAATAGCAATTGCAGCTAACGCATTACGGACATAATGATGTCCCGGTAAGTTTAATGTGACATCAAACGTTGTCGTCGCGCCATTAATACGCTCAACAGTAAAATGCATTTTTCCATTGTCTGCTTGAACATTTTTTGCACGAACTTGTGCATCTTCACTATAACCATAAGTCATGATTGGCTTAGTGACACTCGGCAATATTTCCCTAACATTTTCATCATCAATACAAACCACTGCCATGCCCCAAAAAGGTAGTTGCTGCAAAAACTCAATAAAAGCATTTTTAAGCTTATCAAAGCTATGTGCATAAGTTTCCATATGCTCACGATCAATATTCGTAACCACAGCCAGAATTGGACTTAAATGTAAGAACGAAGCATCTGACTCATCAGCCTCGACTACAATATATTCTCCCGTACCAAGTCGGGCATTTGCGCTGGCTGACTCTAACCTGCCTCCAATGACGAAAGTTGGGTCCATGCCGGCTTCAGCTAAGATACTGGCTATAAGGCTTGTCGTCGTCGTCTTGCCGTGTGTCCCAGCCACGGCGATACCTTGTCTAAAACGCATGAGTTCAGCTAACATATGTGCACGCGGAATTACTGGGATTTTATTTTCTCTTGCTGCAACTACTTCTGGATTATCTTCTTGAACAGCTGTTGAAACTACTACCACATCAACTTTACTCAAGTGATCGCTTGAATGTCCTTGATATATATTTGCGCCAAATCCTGCCAAGCGTTTGGTTGTTGAGTTACTAGCTAAATCAGAGCCACTTACTTGAAAACCCAAGTTAATCAGCACTTCGGCAATACCACTCATGCCAGAACCACCTATACCGACAAAATGTATATTTTTAACTTTATGCTTCATCAACTAGAGCCTCCTGCATTTGATTGCTTGCTAATTTGATACATATTTCTGCGACAGCTTCTGTCGCTTCTGGTTTTGCCAATGCATATGCCTTAATCGCCATTTCCAAGCACATCTCCCTCGTTAACTCTTCTAGTAATTCCGTTACTTTCTGAATGCTAAATGCAGTTTGTTGTATTAATATTGCCGCACCATTTCCACTCAAATATTGTGCATTCGATGTTTGATGATCATCGACAGCAAATGGAAAAGGAACTAACACACTAGCCACACCCACACAGGCTAGTTCAGCGATGGTAAGCGCGCCGGCACGACAGATGACTAAATCTGCCCAGGCATACTGACTAGCCATATCTTCAATATAGGCTTTTGTTTCAGCTACCACATTGCTGTTATGGTAATTATTTCCCAATCCTTCGATATGCTTTATGCCGGCTTGATGTATCACATTGGGTCTTGAGTCTTCAGACATGGCAGCCAGTGCTTTTGGTAATACTTCGTTCAATGCAGCCGCACCCAAACTGCCGCCAACAACTAATAAATTAAGCTTTCCTTTTCTTGTTTTAAATCGCTGTTCTGGTGGAGACAACTGTGTAATCGCTTGACGCACAGGATTGCCCACTAACTCACCTTTACCGTTGAAAGCTGAAGGAAATGCAACCAATACTTTATTGGCTATTAAACTCAATGTTTTATTGGTAAGCCCAGCTACTGAGTTTTGCTCATGAATGACCAATGGCCTCCTCATCATTCTTGCCATTAACCCCCCAGGGAAAGCAGCAAAACCACCCATGCCTAATACAACTTTAGGCCGGTGACTTATTAGTGCACTTACTGATTGCTTACACGCGATAGTTAATTTAAATGGCAAGAGTAACCAACCTATTAACCCTTTTCTCCTAACACCACGCATCGTAATCATGGCTTTACTGTAATCTTTATCTGCTATTAAAGTATTTTCCATGCCGCCTTCTGTCGCTAGCCAAACAATTCGCCAGCCCATGTCATGCAAATAATCTGCCACAGCCATTGCCGGATAGACATGCCCACCTGTACCACCAGCCATTACCATTAAAGTAGGCTTCTTTTTATTTAAAGGCTCGCTCATACAGGTAGCCCTTTTTGTAAGCGTCTGTTTTCAAAATCGATACGCAGTAAAATGCCAATAATCAAACAATTGGCTAAAATGCCACTACCGCCAAAGGATAGTAAGGGTAGCGTTAATCCTTTAGTAGGCAATATCCCCATATTCACACCGATATTTATAATAGACTGCACACCTACCCATACACCTAAGCCTTGCGCCAACAATGCGGCAAAGTAACGCTCATTTTCTATTGCTTCTTTACCTATTCTGAATGCACGTATAACTATCCAACCTAGCAAACCTAAGATTGTAATTACGCCAACAAAACCTAACTCTTCAGCAATCACTGCGAGTAAAAAATCGGTATGTGCTTCAGGTAAATATAGTAATTTCTCCACACTAGCCCCTAAGCCAACACCAAACCATTCGCCTCGTCCGAAAGCGATAAGTGCATGGGTTAATTGATAGCCGCTTCCGAAAGGGTCGGCCCATGGATCCAAAAAACCAATCACACGTTGTAAACGATATGGCGAACTCCAAATCAGAAAATAAATGGCAATAGGCAGTAAAATTAGCAAGCCAAGAAATATTCTGATATTAATACCGCCTAACCAAAGAATCGCAATAGCAATAGTTGCTGTAACAGCAAACGCACCGAAGTCTGGTTCTCTTAACAATAAAAATCCAACAATGAACATGACAATAACCATCGGTAAAAATCCACGCATAAAACTATCCATTTCCGATGATTTCCGTACTGCATAATCTGCAACATACATCGCAGCAAACAACTTCATAAATTCTGATGGCTGTACATTAATTACGATTAAAGATAACCAGCGCTGGCTACCATTTACATTTCTACCTACGCCTGGAATTAATACCAACACTAGCAAAAACATGGCAAACAGGAATAAATGTGGCGCAAATTTTTGCCATAGGTCGATTGGTACTTGAAATGCTGCATAAGCAGCACTGATGCCTATCACGATAAAAATAGCTTGGCGGAATAAATAGTATGTACTTTGATAGCCAATTGCTTTATCTGCCTCGGCAATTGCAATAGATGAGGAATACACCATCACCAAACTTATACCTAACAGAATCAGGCTAAGCCATAACAGCAGCTGATCATAGTTAGGGTTGTTCACGCGCACTTTAGATTGAAAAGTTGTCGCTAACATGCCGCCAACTCCAAACGCTTGATAGCGGCAATGAATGCTTCTGCGCGATGCACATAATTGTCATACATATCAAAACTAGCGCATGCAGGGGACAGCAGAACCGTGTCACCTGCTTTTGCTAATCGATTTGACATTGCCACAGCCTCTCGCATATCTTGCGCACGGTATAGTGGTACATCAGTGCTTAACAAAACTTCCTCTATTCGATTACCATCTTTACCAATTAGCACAACTGCTCGCGCATGCTCAGATACAGGCTTTCTTAGTGGTGCAAAGTCTTGACCTTTACCATCACCGCCAGCAATAAGGACTACGCTGCTTGATAAACCTGACAATGCAGCACAGGCTGCTCCAACGTTAGTACCTTTTGAATCATCGAGAAAATCAACACCACCAATATTTGACACCCATGTCATACGATGAGGCAGGCCTTTAAAAGATTTTAATACAGAGAGTAAGTCAGCATATTCCAAACCAATGGATCGACAGAGTGCAACTGCTGCCAAGGCGTTGGCTAAATTATGGTTGCCTTTTAATGTAACATCTTTGGCTTTAATAAGTCGCTCATTGCCATCTCCAAGATATACTTCATCATTCTTGTTGATTAAACAGAATTGACCCTCGTCAGCACCCAACCCAAAAGTTCGCGTATCCACTTCCGGCCTAAGCATTACCATGCTCCAAGCATCATCACGATTTAGCACTTGATATTTCGCATGATAAAAAATACGCGCTTTTGCTTGAGCATAAGCTGTTATGTCTGAATATCGATCCATATGGTCTTCAGTTAGATTCAGCATTGTTGCCGCATCAACTTCCAGACTTGACGTAGTTTCAAGTTGAAAACTAGATAACTCAATCACATACACATCTGCGGCAGGCATACTTAATGTGTCCAACACTGGCAGACCAATATTGCCAGCTACTATCGTATTTAATCCTGCTTTTTTACACATTTCGCCAACAAGACTTGTTACTGTCGACTTGCCATTCGAACCCGTAATAGCAATTACCTTGGCGCGTTCAGGTCTATACTGCGCAAACAACTCAACATCACCGACCACTAACACTCCTTCAGTAATCGCTTTTTGAATTTCTAGCGTTGCTAAAGCAATCCCAGGGCTTAGTACAATTAAATCTGCAGCACATAATCTTGCCGAATCAAACTCACCAAGCAAAATAGCTACTTCAGGCATTTCTTGTTTCACATCTTCAATACTAGGCGGCACTAATCTAGTATCACAAACACTTAAAATTGCGCCCTGCTTGCGCAGCCAGCGTAATGCCGAAAGGCCTGTTTCCCCAAGCCCCAACACAACAACATCCTTATTTTTAAGTGTAGTTTTCATTTAATAAATTTATATAAATAATTATCGAAGCTTAAGTGTCGATAATCCCACTAGAACCAACATCATGGTAATAATCCAGAAACGTACAACAACTTGTGTTTCTTTCCATCCTTTTTGCTCGTAATGATGATGCAATGGCGCCATCAAGAAAATTCGTTTCCCTATGCCTGTTTTTCTTTTTGTGTATTTGTAATACAACACTTGCATTGCCACCGATACAGTTTCTACAACAAACACACCTCCCATAATAAATAGTACGATTTCCTGCCTAATGATGACTGCAAGCGCACCTAAAGCAGCACCTAATGCAAGGGCTCCAACATCCCCCATAAATACTTCTGCGGGATAAGCGTTAAACCATAAAAATCCCAAACCTGCTCCTGCCATCGCTGCACAGAAAATCATAAGCTCACCTGCCCCAGCGACATACGGCACGCCTAAATATCCTGAAAAATTCAAATTACCTGCCACATAAGCAAACAAACCCAATGCTGCAGCGACCATTACTGTTGGCAAAATAGCCAATCCATCTAAGCCATCAGTAAGATTTACTGCGTTACTACTACCAACAATGACTAAGTATGCCAAAACAACAAAACTCACCATACCAAGGGGTAATGAAAAGGTTTTGAAAAATGGGATGATGAGCGATGTTTCAGCTGGGCTAGCTGCAGTTTGATATATGAACACAGCGACACCAAATCCGATCAAGCTTTGCCAAAAATATTTGGCTTTGGCAGATAACCCCTTTGGGTTTCTATGGACAACCTTTCTATAGTCATCGACCCAGCCAATTGCGCCAAAGCCTAGCGTTGTCACTAGCAAGACCCATACAAAACGATTACTTAAATCTGCCCATAACAATGTAGAAAGACCTATCGAAACCAGTATTAGCGCACCACCCATTGTCGGCGTTCCTGCTTTAATTAAGTGTGTTTGTGGGCCATCATCACGTACAGACTGCCCAACCTTATATTGCGTTAATTTTCTTATCATAGTCGGACCAACCATGAAGGAAATAATAAGTGATGTTAATGTAGCCAACACAGCACGTAAGGTGATGTAATTAAAAACATTAAATCCCCTTATGTCTTGAGCCAAGTATTTTGCTAATTCTAATAACATTTAGTTCAACCCCTCTAGCTTTGTAGATTTATTAGCTTGCCTGGCCATCACTTGCTTAATTACAATTTGATCCACTACACGCTCCATCCTCATAGAGCGCGACCCTTTTACCAATACAGCTACTGCTTCCTGCATATCTGATTTAATGGCATAAATTAAAGAGTCTAAGGATTGGAAATGCTTAGCATTTGTACCAAAAACATCACTAGCTAACTGACTTAAGTTACCAAAAGTATAAAATTTAGAGATATTTTTCAGTTTTGCATACCGGCCAATTTCTTTATGCATGCTAGCTGCTCCGTCACCCAGCTCTGCCATGTCGGCCATCACAAAAATACCCTTAACCGAATTAACCTCTTGCTGATTTGCTAATACGTCTATGGCTGCTTTCATCGAGTCAGGATTGGCGTTATAAGTGTCATCAATGACAGTGGCCCCTTGAAAACCAGGCAACCAAGTTAAACGGCCCTTGATATCACCCATTTCTTTTAACCCATTCGCTATCGAGTTATTTGATACACCCAATGCAAAGGCGACAGCACTTGCTGCCAATGCATTGCTTACGTTATGCTTACCCTGCATTTTTAAATCAAAGGAAATGCTGCCATTCGGCGTTGTTAAATTAATATTTAGGTGCTGGCCTTTAATTTCGAATGTAGCTGAAATATCTGCAACTACATTAAGACCAAATGTCATTATTTTATTTTGTTTATTTTTTCGCTTCCAATAATCTGCAAAATCATCATCTGCATTAATTATTGCAATACCATTTTCATCTAAGCTTTCAAAAATTTCACCTTTAGCGCGAGCAATGGCCTCAAGCGAGCCAACCTCTCCGATATGTGCTGAGCCTGCATTATTTACAATGGCCACACTTGGCATAGCAATATTGGTGAGATAACGTATTTCACCTTCATGGCTCATACCCATCTCAATCACAGCATATGCATGTTCAGTATTGATTTTTAGCAAGGTGAGTGGTACACCAATATCGTTATTCAGATTGCCTTCTGTATAGAGTACATTTTTTCCATCAGCACGCAGAATCGCTGCGATCATTTCTTTTACTGTAGTTTTTCCATTACTACCGGTAACAGCCACTAAAGGTAGATTAAACTTTTTCCGCCAAAAACGTGCTATCTCGCCTAATGCTAAACGTGTGTCTTTCACAACAACGGATGACTGGATATTCAAACTAGCATCAGAAACAACAACTGCAGAGGCACCATCTTTTATTGCTTTTGATGCGTATTTATTACCATCAAATCTCTCACCTTTTAACCCGACAAATAGCTGATCTTTTGCTATACAACGACTATCTGTACCAATACTAGATACAAACATGTCAGGACCAATCATATTGGCATTTAAAGCGTTCGCAATTTCAGACAGCAGCATCATGTTGAGATCATCTCGTAATGTTTTAATGCTTTTTGTGCTTGCTCTAAATCACTAAAAAATCGCTTTTCACCATCAACCTCTTGATACTCCTCATGACCTTTACCTGCTATCAAAACAACATCCCCAGGCATGGCGTTAGAAATTGCTAGCTCTATAGCCTTAGCTCGATCTTCTTCAACCGCATACTCACCATCTAAACCCTCTAGAATTTCTTGTATTATTGCAGCTGGCCCCTCAGTTCTAGGGTTGTCAGAGGTCACAACTACCGCATCTGCTAACCTATTAGCAACTTCTCCCATTAATGGACGCTTACCTTGGTCACGATCACCACCACAACCAAACAGACAGATTAACCTCTCTTTAGCTTGCAGCTTCAAAGCAAGCAACACATTTTCTAGCGCATCAGGCGTATGTGCATAATCCACTACGACTAGCGGCAAATGATCACCACCAATCATTTGCATACGGCCTGTTACTGGCGGGATACTAGCAATCACCTCTACCGCTTCAGTTAAACTCACTTTTGAAACCAGCAATGTAGTCAGTACAGCAAGCACGTTATATACGTTAAATTTACCTAACAAACTTGCATTGACCTGTGCTTGCCCATAGGGCGTACTCACCGTAAAATTAAAACCGTTCCCTTCATAGTTAATTTTCGAGGCTCTAACATCACCGGCATCAATGCCATAAGTCATGGTTTCCACTCTCAACCTAGCTAAATCTTTTTTTATTGTTTTACCAAATGCATCATCTTCATTCAATACAGCCACTTTCAAACTGTCACTTCCAAATAATCTGCGCTTTGCATTTTCATACTTTTCGATCGTACCGTGGTAATCCAGATGATCTCTAGATAAATTACTCAGCACTGCCACATCAAAGTGCACACCATTAACGCGACCTTGATCTAAGCCATGGGAAGACACTTCCATCGCCACCACTTCAACTTTTTTCAATACATATTGCGCTAACATGCCTTGCAATAACACACTATCTGGTGTGGTATTAGCAGAGGGCGTAAGCGCATTGGGTAAGCCATTACCCAAAGTGCCAATCACCGCCGCTTTCCTACTTAATGCATTAAAACACTGCGCAATCCATTGACTAATTGAAGTTTTGCCATTGGTGCCTGTAATACCTATTGTCCACAACTGCTTTGATGGCGCTCCATAGAATTGCCCAGCAATTCTGCTTGCCTGCTGTTTAAGATTAACAATAGGTATATGCTCGATTTTCCAACTAGGTCGCCAAGAAAAATCTTTTGAATCCCATAAAATTGCTGCAGCACCTTTTTGAATTGCAGTATCTATATAATGCCTACCGTCTACACTAATTCCTGGATACGCTAAAAACAAACTACCAGCAACAACCGCGCGACTATCGGTAACAATACTTGTAACGGGGGACTTGATTACAAACTTTGTCATATGATTTCCTTTGCATCATCGAGAGCACCAGGCAATATCACAACATTATTATTAGGCGCATCTTGCTGCACACCCAATATTCTTAACGAATCAGTCATGACGGCACTAAATACTGGCGCAGCAACAGTCCCACCATAATATTGGCCGGCAGTAGGCTCATCTATCATTATGGCCATAATCAGACGTGGGTTTGAAGCAGGCGCCATACCTACAAATGAACTCACATATTTGCTATCTTCGTACCCTTTTGGCCCTAATTTATGAGCCGTACCGGTTTTCCCTGCCACTCGATAACCTGCAACCTGCGCTTTAACTGCAGTACCACCAGGCTGCACCACTAGTTCCAACATATCCTTGACATCGTTAGCCACTTGTTCAGAGAAAACTGGATGACCCAGCGGCACTTCATCTAGTTTTTGCAATGAAACCGGCATTAACTCACCCTTATTGGCAAACACTGTATAAGCACGTGCTAACTGTAACAAAGTCACACTAATCCCATGCCCATAAGACATTGTCGCCTGCTCTATTGGCCGCCATGTTTTATAAGCACGCACTTTGCCAGAAACCTCACCAGGAAACCCAACATTTGTACGACCACCAAAACCAAGTTGATTATAAGTACTCCACAACTCTTCTTTCTTAAGGCTCAACGCTATTTTGGCTGCACCTACGTTTGATGATTTTTGCACCACTTGCGCAACACTTAACTCACCGTGCGAATGCACGTCGTGTATTGTTGCTGAGCCAATGCTCATATAACCAGGTGCCGTTTGAATTTTGGTGTAAGGTTTATAAGGACCAAACTGCATTGCTGCTGCAGCAGTAATTGGCTTCATGGTAGAACCAGGCTCAAAAATATCAGTTAACGCTCTATTACGCGTTTTGCCCCTAAGATTAACTGGATTATTCGGGTTATAGGTTGGAAGATTAACCATCGCTAGCACTTCACCTGTCTTAGCATCAAGCACCACAGCTGAGGCAGCTTTTGCTTGATGCATACTAACCGCTTTAGATAGCTCTCGGAAAGCTAAATATTGAATGCGCTGATCTAAACTTAACACCAAGTCTTGGCCATCTTTAGGCAAACTAACTGCCTCCAAGTCTTCCACTATTCGATTTTTTCTATCTCTAATCACCTTGCGATGACCAGCTTGACCAGAAAGCGCTTCATTTTGAATAAGCTCAAAACCCTCCTGGCCTTTGTTATCAATTCCAGCAAAACCAACAACATGTGACGCCACATCTCCTGCAGGGTAGAAGCGTCTGTATTCTCTTTGTAAATATACGCCAGGAACCTGTAAAGCCATGACTTTTTTAGCCGTTTTTGGTGGCAACCTGCGTTTTATGTAAGCAAAACTTCTTTTCTTATTCTTTATTTTTTTATCAATAGTTTTCGTTTTAATTTTAAGTAACCTAGCCAATTTTACTTTTTGTTTTTTACTTATCTGCACATCTGCAGGACTTATCCACACAGACTCTACTGGACTGCTAATAGCTAACAACTCACCATTCCTATCAGTAATCTTTCCCCTATGTGCAATCAGCTTGAGCAAACGCGTATATCGCGCATCACCTTTTTTCTGCAAAAACTCTTTTTGTAAGCTTTGCAAGTAAATACCACGTGCAACCAAGACCATAAAACCCATCAATATCAAGATAAGCAATAAACTTCTGCGCCAAACTGGCAGCATTACTATGTTATTTTTTGGATGTATATAAGCCATCTTATTTTGCTACTCTATCTAAAATAATGACTTGAATTTGCTTTGACGTTGGCACCTGCATTTTTAGCTGCTTGGTTGCCATTTCCTCCACCCGAGAATGCATCGACCAAGTGCTTTGCTCCAGTTGAAGCTGGCCGTATTCAATACTGTATTTTTTTGATATTTCCTGCAATCGCTCCAACTCTATATATAGCTTTCGTGCTTTATGCTGCGAGGTTACTACGCCCAAGCTGAGCAAAATTACAATTAAAAATAAACTGACGTTTAAATGCGTCATAAGGCTGCAGTCCTTTCCGCAACTCGCATCACTGCACTTCGCGCTCTTGGGTTATTTTCAACTTCTTGCACACTTGGCTTAACTGCTTTACCTACCGGCCTTAACCTAGGCTGGGGCAAGTCTTGCGCTTTGATTGGAAAATTCGCTGGAAACTCATCTCTATTTTGTTCACTTTTAATGAAGCGCTTTACGATACGGTCTTCTAGCGAATGAAAGCTAATCACGACCAGCCGTCCGCTCTCACTCAACAAGTTTATACATTGCGGTAGTATTAACGATAATTCCTCAAGCTCCTTATTGACGAAAATCCGGAGAGCCTGAAAGGTGCGCGTTGCAGGGTTCTGCCCCGGTTCGACCTTTGTGATTGCACTTGCCACGACCTTGGCAAGCTGGCCTGTAGTTGTAATGGGGCGCCCATCTGTGCGCTCCTTAATAATCGCCCTTGCAACCTGCTTAGCAAACCGTTCTTCACCATAATTTTTTATCACCTCTATTAGTTTTTTTTCTGTAATAGCAGCCAAAATTACAGCCGCTGTTTCACCGCGCGTTTGGTCCATTCGCATATCTAAAGGACCATCAAATCTAAAACTAAACCCTCGCTCACCTTCGTCTATCTGTGGCGACGATATACCAAGGTCTAACAAAACCCCATCTATCTCAGTAAGCTGATGCGCATCTACTAGCTCACTTAATGCTGAAAAAGGTAAATGATCAATATGGAATTGTTTGTTATTAATTAATGATGCTATCTTTATCGCTGCTAAATCTCTGTCAATGGCAAATAATCGACCTTTAGCATCAAGACGCTCTAGGATTTTTTTACTATGACCACCACGTCCAAATGTACAGTCTATGTAGGTGCCGCTAGGCTTAATTGACAAAGCATCTACTGCCTCATTAAGCATTACTGCTGTATGCGCTAGCGACTCCGACCCTACCGGCGGCATGACCGATGCAGTGGGTGGTGCAGCGCTCACTTTGGTCATGACAATGAAAAGCCCTCTAGCTCGGCTGGCATTTCTGAAAAATCAACCTCCTCATTTTGCTTGCGCCAAGCATCCGCATTCCAGAGCTCAAAATGCGTACCCATACCAACAATTCTTACTTCTTTTTCTATACCAGCATATTCTCGCAAAACATTAGAGACCAATAATCGACCTGCATTATCCAATACCACATCTTCAGCATGCCCCACCAGCCGGCGCTGCAAAGCAGCTGAGCGTTTATCAAAGCTCGATAAACTCATGATTTTTGCTTGGATAGGCTCCCAGGCAGATTTAGGATAAAGCAGAAGACATGTATCTAAATGCGCAGTCAATACCAACCCGTCTGGCGATTGCGCAAGCAATGCATCGCGATGCTTAGTTGGCACCGCAAGCCGCCCTTTAACATCTATATTTAAACTTGTTGCTCCACGAAGAAACATCGTTATGTTTTGCCTTATAATTTGATGATGTTATTTTTAAACTTAGTGAGCTAAAAGAGAGAAATAGCTAGCCCCCTTAGCAAAACTAGCTATTTCCCACAAAACACTACTTTTACCCACTAATTTCCACTATAGATAAAAAAAAAGTGCTTTGCAAGCACTTTTTAGTATTTTTTCTTTATAAGACAATGACTTATATCGTTTTCATGAAAAAACAATTATCATAATAATCATATAGATAGAAGATGTACTCAATGTAAAATATGAGAGATAAGCTGTATGCTTTTGAATTTTATCGCGAGCAAAAAAGGAAAAGAAAAAGCTGGCCGATAAGCCGGGTTCTGTCGTGTATTGCAACGCGCAACAGTCATTCATCTAGGCGCATTATTACTAATACGCTCGAGCAACCTACCCACTAACAGCGCGAGCAACGCCTGATTACTAATGACCTAGAAATCTAAGATTTAAACACCATTAAATAAAATGCTAGTCTATTTGGTCTTGCTGCGGATGGAGGTTGCCGCGTTTCACCGTAACTAAATACGCTCGTCTCTGTGGCCCTATTCCTCGCCTTATACCTTACGGCTTTCAGCGTCCGGCTGTTAGCCGTCATCCTGCTCTATGCAGCCCGGACTTTCCTCCCCCTGAAATTCAGGCGGCGACTGTCTAGCCAGCTTTAAATTATTTTAACATGCAGAATAAGCAAATCACCTAATATTATTTATGTACTTAGTAAGCGCCAAGCAATGTCTTCACCTGCCCTAAATGGAACGACTACTTCATCTCCGAATGGTATTGTTTCTGGCACTTGCCAACTTTGCTTAACCAACGTAATTTGATCGGTATTTCTTGGCAAGCCATAAAAGTCAGCACCGTAAAAACTCGCAAAAGATTCGAGTTTATCCATGGCGTTCACAGATTCAAACACCTCAGCATACAATTCTATTGCCGCATGCGCGGTATACATACCTGCACAACCGCAAGCCTGCTCTTTTGCATTCTGCGGATGTGGCGCACTATCTGTCCCTAAAAAGAATTTAGGGTTGCTAGAAGTAGCTGCTTCAACCAATGCCTGGCGGTGCAACTCACGCTTTAATACTGGCAAACAATAATGGTGTGGCTGAATTCCACCAACCAACATAGCATTACGATTCATGAGTAGATGGTGCGCGGTAATTGTTGCAGCGACATTACTAGGCGCTTGCATGACAAAATCTGTGGCATCTTTGGTCGTAATATGCTCAAAAACAATTTTTAAAGTTGGGTAGTCAGATAGCAACTTGTCCATGTAACGCTCAATAAAAAAAAATTCACGGTCAAAAATATCAATCTCACTATCAGTGACTTCACCATGAATAAGTAATGGCAAGCCAACTCCAGCCATGGCGTCGAGCACATCGCCGCAACAATCTAAATTAGTCACGCCAGATTCACTATTCGTGGTTGCGCCTGCAGGATATAACTTAACCCCATAGACAATACCGCTGGCTTTAGCCTTCAAAATATCCTCCACTGTTGTATTGTCAGTCAAATACAAAGTCATTAAAGGCTGAAAACTCAACTCAGTAGGCAAAGCTTCAAAAATACGTTCATAGTAAGCATTTGCCAGAATGATATTTACTATAGGTGGACTTAAATTAGGCATAACGATTGCGCGCGCAAATTGCTTGGCGGTGTCGGGAAGCACTGCTTTCAAAGCATCACCATCACGTAAATGCAGATGCCAATCATCAGGCCGAGTAATCGTTATTTTTTCAGTCATTTTTAATACTTAATGCTTTCTCATAAAGTCGGTTTTTCTTTTCGCCAGTGATTTCAGTTGCTAACATTACTGCTTGTTTTAATGGCAATTCTGCTAAAAGGGTGGTTAACACCTTCAAAACATTTTCGCTTAAGTCATCATTTTCTACGATAGCTTGAGGCTCAACCAACAATACAAACTCCCCGCGCTGTTGATTCGAATCAGCTTTAAGCCATTCTAAAGCTTCGGCTAAATGACCACGAAAAAAAGTTTCAAACGCTTTAGTCAGCTCACGTGCTATCACTATTTTTCGGTCGGTGCCAAAAATACTGCTCATATCACCTATCGTATCTAATATACGATGCGGCGCCTCATAAATTGCTAATGTAAAGATATGTGTATCTAACGCATTCAGTGCTTTTCTACGCTGACTATTACTTGCGGGCAAAAACCCGATAAACGTAAAGCCATTACTGGAAATACCACTAGCGGCTAATGCTGTGATGATTGCACTGGCTCCAGGTACTGGAACTACCTTAAAACCGGCATCGCGTACTGCAGATATAACTATAGCACCAGGATCACTTATTGCCGGGGTGCCCGCATCTGAAACCAATGCAATACTTTCACCAGCGTGCAAACGCTTAATTAGCTGCGCAGCAGATTGTTGCTCATTATGCTGATGTACAGGTAGGCATTTTTTTTGAATACCAAAGTGATTGAGTAAGCCAGCAGTATGTCGGGTATCTTCGGCAGCAATCACATTTACGCTTTTTAAAATCTCTAAGGCGCGAAGCGTAATATCACCTAAATTTCCAATTGGGGTAGCAACCACATATAATATTGATTCTGACATGACTTGAATTTTAACGCTAAGACCGCTTAACAGCTATCAATATAAGCTTAAATTTAAAACATTTAAATCTTTATTACTAATGAACAAAAATAATGCCGGCTTTAATGCAAAGCAATTAGCTGCAACTTTTTTAATTAATAATGGCCCAAAACTAGTGACACGAAATTATCACTGCAGTTTTGGGGAAGTTTATTTAATTATGCAGGAAGCCAAAATATTAGTTTTGGTTGAGGTTAGATTGCATAGTAACAATCATTTTGATAATGCTGGCGCTAGCATTACAAAGAATAAGCAAAAAAACTCATCGTAACCGCAGAGCATTATTTGCAAAAATATGGTGAAAAAGCTTGTCGATTTGATGCTGTTTAGTGACTAGAAATGACTTAAACCACATTAAATAGGTTCGTAATGCATTTGACACATAATAGGCGTATCATTCGCAACATTAAAATAATTTAGTTTAGGAGACCTCGATGACAACATTAAAAGTAATATCTGCAAAAACAGTTTTTAATATAGTTCTTGCGACAATATTTTCTTCGCTTCTTGCCTCTTGTGTGCCAGCTGTAGTTGGTGGCGCTGCTGTAGGTGGCTCAGTTGCTGCAGATAGCCGTACCGCAGGGATATATCTAGAGGACGAAAACATCGAATTAAAAGCGCTCAGCCAAGTGGAGACTACTTTAGGCAAAGAGGCCCATATTAATATTACCAGCTACAATCGCAACGTATTATTAACTGGCGAAGCTCCTAATACAGAAGCTAGAAATAAAGCTGAGAACTTAATTAAAGAAATTCCAAACGTACGCAACATTACGAATGACATTACCGTAGGGGCTAAAACTTCTCTTAGCTCGCGTGCTAATGACTCTTACATTACTTCAAAAGTAAAAACCAAGTTTCTGACTGAAAATCAATTTAACGCAAACAATGTCAAAGTAGTGACTGAAAATGGTGTAGTTTACTTAATGGGTCTAGTCACTCAAGATGTAGCAAATGCTGCCGTAGAAATTACTAGGAACACACAAGGGGTAGCTAAAGTTGTCAAGGTGTTTGAATACACCAATTAATTCTTATCACTTAAATACAAAGGGCTACGGAAAAAAGAACTATGGAAAACAGCACGATAACAGCAGAAATTAAAGAGATTTTTATTCAAAGTCTAACTCGCGAAGGTAAAAAATTTCGCCCAAGTGACTGGGTAGATCGTATTTGTAGCAGTTACGCTACTTTTGGTGAGGATCGCAAACTGCGTTATTCTCCATACCTCAAACCAGAAATGGTGGATGGTATACGGTGTCTAGCTGTCGATATGCAATTAAAAGCAAGTAATCCTGATGGTTTTGAGGAACTAATGCAATTCGCCGAAGAGAACAAATTAATGATTTTAGATGGAGCGAGCAACCCAATCAACTTACCCGCTTAAATCAATTTTAATCAACCATTGCTAGCAATATTGTGGCGCAAAAGCTTTATCAATAAAACTCGCCCTAAGTAATGTTGATTAGTCAGGCCACTATTAATGTTGTCCAAGTACTCTTCATGGTTCCAAATGTAAGTTGTAGGTAAAACTTCAGTAGATCGAGTTTTCTTAGCGATGTGATCATTACCTAAAGTAACAGGATATCTAATCCATATAATTTCCTACCGTCTTAATACTTTCATAGTCGAATACCAGGCCCATAATCGTCGTACCTTTAGCGCTAACATTATCTACTGTACAGGCCGCCGCTAACAAAAAGTGCTGAACCACGAATGTGTACAGAAACAAGCAATCCGTTTTTCACCATAAAAACACCCTCTCAATAACCCGTCAATTCAAAACGCCAAATATAAGTGACAAGAACACGAATAAACGATAAGATCATTCATTGATTACGGAGTTTTTATGCCACCAAGTCTTAAGCTACCAGAAATAGATGACAACCCAATTCTATTGGCTGAAACACGGTCAAATAAGATCAATTCATTTATTGAAAACCTGCCTTATGGCGACCCAATTAGCGCGAGTTCTGCTTTAATTGAAGAATTACGAATTCTTAATAGCCAAAAAGTCACCTTTTCTAATAGAGTTAACGCACTCGAAATTTACCGTAAATCAGCCATACAAGTTCATACCGCTTTATTACCGCATTATAGTAATGCTAGTTTACCTATCTCAAAGAATGACATGGGTTTTTCTAGTGCCGCAGAGCTAATGTGGCAAGAGCTAGCTTATGGCTACAAACTTGCTCTAGTCGATTTACAAAATAAAATCATCAATTTAAATATTGATAAATCTACTGCGCTCACAGTACAGCGTGCAATTCATGCACTTAAAGAAATCGTGTTTATCAAGTTTATTACTTATCGAACACCACCCGCTATCCTATGGGCTGAAATACATCAGCTTTATTATTGCGCAGTAAAGCAATCGGCTGAATCGCTGGTTGTTACTGAAATGCTACCAAAAGCTAAGGAAAGCACAGTCAATAAAATATATACGCAAGTTTTATTGTTGTCTCTAGCAAACCCACACCGCCTGTCTAATTTAGATATTGTAAAAACAGATGCTTATTTAACAAGCATCTCAGATCAAGCAGAGCTAAGAGGCCTCGGCTTTGTAGAAAGTGCAAATGGGGTATTTTTAGTCGAACTTGATAGCGATAAACCACCCACTAGTTATGCTAAAAATAGAACATCTCCTAAAATTGAAACAGATATCTTGTTAGTAACCATTAAGGTAGCTAGACGTATTGATACCCATTTAAAACTATTAAAAGACGGCGTTGTACCAAATGATGGCAGCCTACCAAGTAATGCAATAATAGATCGATACGAAGATCTTCTTTCACACCTCATCATGCATTTTGGACAATCACCACTGAGAGTATTCACCAGAACGCATCAACCAGACGGCATAGAACTAGGTATTGGTATAGACGAAGCACATTATTTTATTCCTAAAATTGGTTATGACTTCAAAGACTTAGCGGGACATAATGCGTCAACTAAGCCTTCAAGATGGCAAGTGCTAAATACCAGTGCTGGTGGATTTGCATTGCGCAAATTCAACTCATCACAAGTCGCAATATACATAGGTGATATTGCTGCAATAAAAAATAATAAAACTTTATTGTGGGAAATAGGTGTCGTACGTTGGGCAAACATCAATGAACTAAACCAATTAGATGTTGGTGTTGAGTTAATCTCGCCAAGCGGAAAATCAGTCAGCCTTAAAAAAGATAAGTTGCCTATAAAAGGTAAAGCAATACTATTGCCAGAACTTAGCGCTCTAAAACAAATTGCCAGCCTGATTGTGCCAAGAGATGAGTACTCAGTTGACGACACGATAACTATGTTTAAAGACAATGTGCAAATAAAAATAAAAATAACAAAAATGACAGAACGCACAGCAACTTTTGAGCGTTATCAATATCAATTGGTTTAGGCTTACCGAGTTTGCAATGAACAACTTTGGGCTTGCTATACTGTGCTAGTGATATATAATTGCTTACAATTAAAATTACTTGACAGAATCTGTCACACCTAATCCAGTAAGTCGAATGCTAGATTTATTAGCATTTTGCATTCCACTTACGCTTTATAATACAACAAACCGTTGAGGTCACCATGAGCGAAAAAATTACCCATCTTAGCGATGCGAGTTTTGAACAAGAAGTATTACAATCACAGCTGCCAGTTTTAGTTGATTACTGGGCAGAGTGGTGTGGTCCATGCAAGATGATCGCACCTATTTTAGAGGAGATTGCTCTAGAATATGATGGAAAAATGACTGTTGCTAAACTGAATATTGACGACAATCAAGCAACGCCGCCAAAGTTTGGCATCCGCGGCATACCAACTTTAATGCTGTTCAAAAATGGTAATGTTGAAGCAACTAAAGTTGGTGCTTTATCAAAATCTCAACTTATGGCATTTATCGATAGCAATATTTAACTAATCCAAAGCTGTCTTATTTCTAACAATAAGTCAGCCTCTTATCCATTAACACTCCGTAACTCCCATCAAGCGAGCATACTCATGCACTTATCAGACCTTAAGCATTTACCCGTAACCGAACTAGTGGATATGGCTATTGCCGATAAAATCGACAATGCCAGCCGCATGCGAAAACAAGATGTTATTTTTGCTATTCTAAAAAATAAAGCTAAAAATGGGGACAGCATTTTTGGTGACGGAACTTTAGAGGTGTTACCTGATGGGTTTGGTTTTTTACGCTCTGCTGATACATCATACCTAGCAGGACCCGACGATATTTATGTTTCGCCCTCGCAAATTAGACGTTTTAATCTGCATACGGGTGACAGTGTACAAGGTGAAGTCCGTACACCAAAAGATGGAGAACGTTATCTTGCGCTAGTTAAGGTCGCAATGGTAAATGGCGAGGAGCCAGAAAATACTAAACATAAGATTCTATTCGAAAACTTAACCCCTCTTTTTCCAACTGAACCCCTTATTTTAGAGCGTGACATTAAGGCTGAGGAAAATAAGACTAGTCGTGTGATCGATATGATCGCTCCGATAGGCAAAGGCCAACGTGGCTTGTTAGTCGCTAGTCCAAAAAGTGGTAAAACAGTAATGATGCAGAACATTGCACATGCGATTACATCCAATCATCCCGATGTATTGTTAATTGTATTACTGATAGATGAGCGCCCAGAAGAAGTGACTGAAATGACTCGATCTGTCCGTGGTGAAGTTGTAGCATCAACATTTGATGAGCCAGCTACGCGTCATTTACAAGTTGCTGAGATGGTATTAGAAAAAGCAAAAAGATTAGTAGAACACAAAAAAGATGTGGTCATTTTACTTGACTCAATTACCCGCTTAGCCAGAGCCTACAATACAGTCATTCCATCATCGGGCAAAGTATTAACTGGCGGTGTAGATGCCAATGCTCTGCAGAAACCAAAACGTTTCTTTGGTGCAGCACGTAATGTTGAAGAAGGCGGCTCATTGACTATCATTGCTACAGCACTCGTTGATACAGGCTCTCGTATGGACGACGTAATTTACGAAGAGTTTAAAGGCACCGGCAATATGGAAATCCATCTTGATAGACGAATGGCAGAGAAACGCCTATATCCTGCGATTAACGTAAATAAATCAGGCACGCGACGTGAAGAGTTACTCATAGAGAAAGATGTGTTACAAAAAATATGGGTATTACGAAAACTCCTTTATCCAATGGATGATGTCGACGCAATGGAATTCTTACTAGATAAAATTAATGCCACCAAAAATAATGCAGACTTCTTTGATAGCATGCGTCGTGGTGGATAAGGCTGAAATACATTACAAATTAAATAATTTTTAAATACCAGCACTTTTAGCTTGCTAAGGTCAACAAAAACTCATAAAATGCGTGGTTGTTATAAATATTACCACCAATCATAGATTGGCAACAGAATAAGGTTATTATTATGAAAGATGGCATCCACCCAGATTACCGTGACGTAGTGTTTCAAGACATCGGCGCAGACTTTAGTTTTTTAACACGCTCTACAATTAATACAAAAGAAACCATTAAATGGACAGATGGAAATGAGTACCCACTCGTTAAAATTGAGGTTTCATCGAAATCTCATCCATTTTACACAGGCAAACAGGTTATTTTAGATACTGCTGGCCGTGTTGATAAGTTCCGTAAAAAATATGGCATGTAAGTTTTACTTATATGTTAAAAAGGCAGCTTAGCTGCCTTTTTTATTTTGATCCCTCCGTAATATGAGCAACATGCTAGAATCAGCCTACTTAGTAAGCAAATCATAATAATGCGCTTTGAACTCAATCATGACTGGCAAGGTAACATGTCAACGCCCAGTGCAAAAGTGGGCGAGCGTGCAAAAACACGCTTATTGATTATGCTATGTGCTATATGGTTATTTATTGGCTTAATCGGCCATAACCCATGGAAACCATTTGAATCGCACACAATTAGCATTGTTAAGACTATTATGGAATCTGGTAACTTTGTCAGCCCGATGGCTGCCAGTGATAATCAAATCAGCAGCCCACCCCTTTACTATCTTAGTGCTGCGCTAACTGGGGTTCTGTTTAAGGGGATACTACCCTTACATGATGCAGCTCGATTAATTACTGGCCTTTGGATGCTGATTACATTACTCATGGTAGGTATGACGGGCCGTGAATTATGGGGTAAGGGCGTTGGTAGACAAACTACTTTTGTTTTTATCGGGTCTCTAGGTTTAGTACTCAGCGCTCACTTACTAACACCTCATGTTTCCTCACTCACAGGGCTAGCCACAGGCTTTTACGCCCTAGCACTTAGTAAAAGACGGCCTTATAGAGCGGCAGTTTTATTGGGCCTCGGCATGGGAGTCAGCTTCTTATCTAAAGGTTTACTACCTATTGGTATATTGTTAGCCACTTCTATTGCGCTACTCATATTTAAAGAATGGCGAATTAAAAGATACATTGTCACATTACTACTTTCATTAGTATTTTTAAGTCCATTTTTAATTATTTGGCCTTTGCTTTTCCACCTTAAAGAACCAATAATGTTCGAACAATGGTGGCAATTATCATTATTCAAATTCACAAACCCTAATGCCTACCATGGTTACTTTCTCAACTTGCTACTTTGGTATGCTTGGCCAGCTTTACCATTAGCTCTTTGGGGTTTATGGCGTTTCCGAAAAAAGATATTAACTCAACCGGAGTTTCAATTACCTATTGTTTTCTTTATTGTAACCTTACTGTTAATAGGTTTTTCTGGGGAAAGAAAAGACATTTATGCTTTGCCATTATTAATACCTCTTACTGCAATAGCCAGCACGAGTATTGAGACATTAAAACGTGGAGCAGCAAATGCACTTAATTGGTTCGGACTAATTTTATTTGGCATCATGACTAGTTTAATATGGCTAGGATGGTCCGCAATGTTTACTAATCACCCTGCTAAAATTAAAGAAAGAATCACTTTCTTATCCGGCTTAACTGAAATTAACTTTAGTATGCTAGCAGCCGTAATTGCTGCATTCGTTACTTTAATCTGGTTATCTTCAATACTAAGATCAAGGCATACCAACAGGTCAAGTGCAACAAACTGGGCTGTCGGTATTACTTGCGTATGGACCTTGCTGATGACCTTATGGCTACCTTTAATTGACTCTGCAAGAAGTTATGGCAATGTATTTAATAGCCTAAAAAGTGCATTGCCTTCAGAGTACGCATGCATCACTAGCACTGGGCTAGGCAGTTCACAAAGAGACTTACTACATTACTACACTGATATTAAAGTCTATAATTTTGAAATTTACCAACGCATCAATTGTGATTTATATTTGGTGGAAGATAGTCGCGGAAAAACTAAAATCACGCCGAGTGAGAATTGGAATTTAATTTGGCAGGGTAAGCGTATTAGTGATCGAAAAGAAAGTTACAGACTCTTTCAACACACTTATTAAGACTAGTTTCTTATACGATATGTTCCTTAATTGCTGCTAAAACACAAGGGTGTAAACCCTGACCTTGATGCTCGTTAACGTGTTTAATAATCGATTTAATCATTATAGAATTCCAAAAAGAAACTAAATGTTTTGCAATGCCGCGCTTAGCATCTTCAACATTTGGCTCGGCTTCATAAAAGTCGCCAATTTGGTTTGCCATCTTAATCAGTTTTTCTGCTTCCATATTTACTCAACACTCAAATTTTTCATGATTAATTACTTATTATTCTATTGCTGTGACTATAAGCAACGTATTGTTTATCGCGTACAAAACCTATTAAAGTCACGTTATAGTCTTCTGCAATCCTAACTGCAAGTCCTGTAGGCGCTGAAATTGCAGCCAAAATATTAAAACCTGCCATTACTGTTTTTTGTACCATTTCATAACTGGCACGACTTGTCGTTAAAATAAAACCTTCAACTAACTCAGCTTTGACTAATGCACCTATCAGTTTATCTAGTGCATTATGCCTACCTACATCTTCTCGCAATATACGAATATTACCCAACTGATCTGCCCAGGCACACGCATGGGTAGCTCCTGTGGCTTGTTGTAATTTCTGCAAGCGTTTTAACGCTTGCTGCGCTTTCATGATGCTATTTAAATTTAGCTTTTGCATCGAATTTTGGTCATAATTCGGCAATCTAAAAACCTGCTCTAAACTTTCGGCACCACATAAACCGCATCCGGTGCGCCCTGCAATGTTTCGTCTACGTTCCTTTAACTGCAAAAACGATTCTGTAGATACATTCAAATGGACTTCAATACCATTCTTTTTTTCTTTAACCTCAGTCTCATACAAGTCATGCTTATTTTGCAAAATCCCTTCCGTTATCGAAAACCCTAAAGCAAAGTCATCTAAATCTTGCGGGGTTGCTAGCATCACCACATGTGATACGCCGTTATACACAAGCGCAACTGGTACCTCTTCTGCAATTTCGTCATGCACTGTTTTAAAAACACCATCACGCCATCGCACAACTTCAAATGAAGTAGATACTTTATCTGTCACTACATATGGAGGTTTACCCATCTGGGTCTATCAAAGAATCACTACTCAACGGCAATGTTAGACGGATTAGTAGCTTTTTCGGTAAGATCAATTTGCTCTTCGCTGAACGTTTTATACTTTTTTTGCCAATCAGATAATTGGTTCACTCGCGTTAACTGAACTGCCGTTACTTTAAACTCAGGACAGTTGGTTGCCCAGTCTGAATTATCAGTCGTAATCACATTAGCACCAGATTCAGGATGGTGGAACGTTGTATACACAACCCCAGCCTGAACACGTTCAGTCACTTTTGCTCGCAATACAGTTTCACCTGCGCGACTTGAAATACCAACCCAATCACCTTCTTTAATGCCACGGTCTTCAGCATCATGCGGATGAAGTTCGATTAAGTCCTCCTTATGCCATACTACATTCTCTGTACGACGCGTTTGAGCACCAACATTGTAATGAGACAATATTCGACCTGTTGTTAGAATAAGTGGGAATTTTTTATTTACTTTTTCTGTTGTTGGGACATATTGTGTAACAAAGAACTTTCCTTTTCCACGAACAAATTCATCCACATGCATAGTCGGCGTGCCTTCGGGCGCTTCGTCATTGCAGGGCCATTGAATACTGCCTAATTCATCAATTTTCTTAAAGCTCACACCTTTGAAAGTAGGCGTTAATTCAGCAATCTCATCCATAATTTCAGAGGCATGCCCGTAGTTCATTTCATAGCCCAGTGCAGCAGAAAGTTTGGTTGTAATCTCCCAATCTTCCATTCCATTTTTTGGCGCCATCACACGACGTACTGGTGAAATACGACGTTCAGCATTGGTAAAAGTACCGCTTTTTTCTAAGAATGACGCACCGGGAAAGAACACATGGGCATACATTGCGGTTTCATTTAAAAATAAATCTTGAATAATCACGCATTCCATACTCTCTAAAGCATGCGTCACATGCTGCGTATCTGGATCAGATTGTGCAATATCCTCACCCACACAATACAAACCTTTAAAGCTACCTTCTGTGGCTAAATCCAACATATTTGGAATTCGCAAACCTGGGTCGGTACTTAATTCAGTTCCCCAAGCAGCTTCAAATTGCGCGTGAGCTGCTTCATCGGAAACATGACGGTAACCAGGATACTCATGTGGCATTGAACCCATATCACATGAGCCTTGTACATTATTTTGTCCACGTAACGGGTTTACACCAACACCTTCACGGCCAAGATTACCTGTCGCCATCGCTAAATTAGCAATACCCATAACAGCCGTTGAACCTTGGCTATGTTCTGTTACACCTAAACCATAATAAATTGCTGCATTCCCACCAGTTGCAAATAAACGAGCTGCTTCACGGACTTTTTCAGGGTCTATGCCTAAATCGACAGCTAAACTTTCTGGTGAATTTTCAGGTTGCGAAACAAAATCGCACCATTTTTCAAATGAATCCCATTCACAGCGTTCTTTTACATAATCTTCTTTGACCAAACTTTCTGTCACGACAACATGTGCCATGGCAGAAACCAGCGCGACGTTTGCACCTGGACGTAAATTTAAATGATAATCTGCACGTATATGCGGTGAGCTTTCTACAAGGTCTATCGCACGTGGATCAGCAATAATTAACTTTGCACCCTCACGCAACCTTCTTTTCATTACCGAACCGAACACTGGGTGTGCATCTGTAGGATTTGCACCTATAATGAAAATCACATCTGACTTCATCACAGAATCAAACGTTTGTGTGCCCGCAGACTCGCCTAAAGTTTGTTTTAAACCGTAACCTGTAGGGCTATGGCAAACACGCGCACAGGTATCAACATTATTAGTTCCAAATACAGCCCTAACTAGTTTTTGCGTGACATACACTTCTTCATTAGTACAACGAGAAGATGTTATCCCACCCACTGCGTCTTTACCATATTTAGCTTGGATGCGTTTAATCTCACTAGCTGCATAATCAAATGCTTCATCCCAACTGACTGGCTGCCATTCATCATGAATACTTTTTCTTATCATTGGCGTTGTAATGCGATCTTGATGTGTGGCATAACCCCAAGCAAAACGACCTTTCACACAAGAGTGACCATGATTTGCACCACCATCTTTATTTGGCGTCATGCGCACGACTTCGTCGCCTTTCATCTCAGCATCAAAGCTACAACCAACACCACAATAAGCACAAGTCGTTGTGACTTTATGTTCTGGCGTACCTGCCTCAATGACTGTTTTTTCCATCAATGTAGCGGTAGGACAAGCTTGCACACAAGCACCACACGAGACACATTCTGAATCTAAAAAGTCTTTATTGCCTGCTGATACTTTACTTTCAAATCCACGCCCCTCAATTGTCAGTGCAAACGTACCTTGTGTTTCCTCACATGCGCGTACGCAACGTGAACAAACAATGCATTTGCTTGGATCGAAAGTGAAATACGGATTCGATTCATCCTTTTCAGCATCTAAATGATTTTCTCCCTCATAGCCATAACGTACTTCTCGCAAACCTACAGCCCCTGCCATATCTTGCAATTCGCAATCGCCATTCGCTGAACAAGTCAAACAATCTAAGGGGTGGTCTGAAATATACAACTCCATTACCCCACGTCGCACATCCGCTAATTTGTCAGTCTGGGTCTTAACGTTAATACCTTCAGCAACTGGCGTAGTACAAGAAGCAGGCATACCACGACGCCCTTCGATCTCAACCAAGCATAAGCGACACGAACCAAAGGCTTCTAGTGAATCTGTCGCGCATAATTTCGGTACTGTTACACCGCTAATTTGCGCAGCACGCATGATAGAAGTACCCTCAGGTACTGTCACATCAACACCGTCAATATTCAAAGTGATTTGTATTTCACTTTTAGATTCAGGAGTGCCGTAATCTTTATCTGCATCATGCTTTAATGCTTTTGGTTTAACAGTAGTGTATTTAATATCATCCATATTAATTATCCTTAACGCTTTAAGCGTCAGCCTCTTTTTTGTCTAAACCAAAATCTTCAGGGAAATTATTAATTGCACTTAACACAGGATATGGCGTCATGCCACCCATTGCGCACAATGACCCATTCAACATAGTATTGGAAAGATCTCGCAATACTTGAACATTCTTTGTAAGGTCCTCACCTGAGGTAATCTTATCAACTACTTCAACGCCACGTACAGAACCTATCCGACATGGCGTACATTTGCCACAGCTTTCTATTGCACAGAACTCAAAAGCGTAACGCGCCATTTTTGACATATCGACACTGTCGTCAAAAGCCACAATACCTCCATGACCTAAGACTGCCCAAATTTTAGAAAAAGCTTCATAATCTAAAGGCGTATCGAACTGGCTTTCTGGCAGGTACGCACCAAGAGGGCCACCAACTTGCACAGCACGTATTGGCCGGCCTGTGGCAGAGCCACCGCCAAAGTCATAAAGTAATTCTCTCAATGTAGCACCAAATGCCAATTCTACTAAGCCGCCATTTTTAATATTACCTGCCAATTGTATTGGCAAAGTACCGCGTGAGCGTCCCATGCCATAATCGGCATAAAACTGACCACCTTTATCCAAAATAATTGGTATAGTCGCTAAGCTTATGACATTATTAACGACAGTTGGTTTCCCAAACAAGCCTTCAATTGCTGGTAGTGGTGGTTTAAACCGTACTAAACCTCGCTTACCTTCTAAGCTTTCAAGCATTGAGGTTTCTTCTCCACATATATAAGCACCCGCTGCTCGCCGCACTTCTAAATTAAATTCAAACTTAGAACCACATATATTCTCACCTAAGTAACCCGCAGCGCTTGCCTTGGCAATAGCCTCATTTAAAATAGCCAAGGCATGCGGGTATTCACTACGTAAATAGATATAACCTTGTGTTGCTCCAACAGCAACAGCTGCAATGGCCATGCCTTCAATCAATACATAAGGATCATTTTCCATGACCATACGGTCAGAAAATGTACCCGAATCACCCTCATCAGCATTACATACTATATATTTTTGATCTGCAGGCGCATTTAACACGGTATTCCATTTAATGCCTGTAGGAAAAGCTGCACCACCACGCCCACGTAAACCAGAATCCGTCACTGCTTTTACAATATCAACTGGCGTCATTTTGAGTGCATTATGTAAGCCTTTATAGCCATCATGCTCAATATAGTCTTCTAATGAAACAGGATCAGTAATACCAGCACGTGCAAAAGTTAGGCGTTGTTGTTTCTTAAAATAGGGAATTTCTTCTGTCAAACCTAAACTAAGCGCAAAATCTCCACCAGCTAAAAAATTAGCATCAAATAATTCCCCAACATCTTTGGGCTGTACTGGCCCATAGGCAACACGGCCTTTTGCTGTTTCAACTTCGATCATCGGCTCTAACCAGAACATACCGCGTGATCCATTACGGATCAGGTCGATTTCAATACCACGATTTTTCGATTCGGCAGCAATTGCATCCGCCGTTTTATTAGCGCCTAGTGAAAGCGCACTAGAGTCTCGCGGCACATATACTTTAACCATTAGTTAGACCTCGCTTCACTAATTAATTCAGCCATTTTTTCTACATCGACTCGTCCATAGACCTCCTCATCCATCATCACCGCAGGCGAAAGTGCACAATTACCTAAGCAATAAACTGGCTCTAAAGAAATCGTTTTATCTATAGTCGTTTCATGGTAGTCAATCGCTAACATTTGTTTAATTTTCTCTTCTAGCTTACTGCACCCCATCGCTTGGCATGACTCTGCACGGCAAATTTGAAGCACATGCTTACCTTTTTGATGCGTTCGAAAATGATGATAAAAAGTCACAAAGCCATGAACTTCTGCCACAGATAAAGCCATTGCACTTGAAATGTTAGGATAAATGCTTTCAGGCACATATCCAATATCATCTTGAATGGCATGCAATAAAGGTAACAGACCGCCTGGCACATCCTGATGTGCGGAAATATGTATTTCTATACGTTCTAGTTCTTGACTTTCTAATTTCTGCAAAGTAGTTTCCATGTCTCAATTATGTTTCATAATTATGCATATTCTGACGTAATATAATATACTGAATCTAATTGTTGTTAAAGCGTAAAAAGCGCATAGAATATAGCTTTATCCACTTTTTTTTAAAATTATTGCCATATGCAGCATATTAATCCGAAAAAACCATCACTTGTCGATCAATTTGGTCGCACAGTTGACTATATTCGTCTATCAATTACTGATCGCTGTGACTTCCGATGCGTTTATTGCATGTCAGAAGAGATGACATTTTTACCGCGTGAAGAAGTCTTAACTTTAGAGGAGTGTGCGCGACTTGTTAATGTGTTTGTCCAGCTTGGTGTTAAAAAAGTTCGTATTACAGGTGGCGAACCGTTAGTTCGTAAAAATGCGATGTGGCTATTTGATCAAATCGGTCAACTTGACGGTTTGCAAGAACTAGTCATTACAACTAATGGTAGCCAATTAGTGCAACATGCCGCAAACCTAAAAAAAGCCGGGGTTAAACGAATCAATATTTCAATTGATAGCTTGAAAGCAGATCGCTTTAAAAAGATAACGCGAGTAGGTAGCTTAGATAAAGTACTTGCAGGTATTGATGCTTGCATTAAAACCGGCTTTGAAGGCATCAAACTTAATGCAGTGCTAATGCGCGGTGTTAACGATGACGAAGCAACAGATTTAGTTGAGTACGCGATAAGTAAGAATATTGATATTAGTTTTATTGAAGAAATGCCATTAGGTGATGTGAATCATGACCGTGATGATACTTACGTTAATAATTCAGATACATTAAAACTATTACAAAGCAAGCACTCACTTACATCAAGCACACATAACAGTGGCGGGCCAGCACGTTATTGGCAGATAAACGGTAGTAAAACAAAAATTGGTTTTATCTCACCGCATAGCCATAACTTTTGCGAGCAATGCAATCGCGTTCGCATCACTTGCAAAGGCGAATTATTTTTATGCTTAGGACAAGAAGATAAAGTGGGCTTAATGCCTCTATTACGTGCGCACCCAAATGACAACCAACCTGTTGTTGATGCAATTTTGAATAGCATGCACATTAAACCCAAAGGACATGACTTTGACTTAAAGCGAGCTTCACCTGCTGTTATAAGATTTATGTCACACACAGGGGGGTAGCAAATGACTATTACTGCCATCATTATTTCTGGCGGCCGAGCGAGTCGTATGGGCGGAATTGATAAAGGCTTAATATCGCTCAATGGCAAACCCTTGGTCAAGCATGTTATTGAACGCATCTCTCCTCAAGTTGATGAAGTGTTAATCAACGCCAATCGAGAACTTACTCAATATAAAGCATTTGGCTTACCTGTATTAAAAGATGAAAATGCTGACTTTATTGGGCCATTAGCAGGTTTTAGCTTAGGTTTGCATCATGCAAAGCATGACCTAGTATTAACTGTCCCATGTGATGTGCCATTACTACCAGAAGATTTAGTGGCAAGACTATCGATAGAACTAACTAAACATGACGCTGATATAGTAGTAGCTAATAGCGAAGAAAATGCGCATCCCATCATCTCTCTTTGCAAGAAAAATATATTACCGTCCCTAATACAATATATCGATGATGGAGAACGCAAAATAAGCACTTGGCAAAAAAACCAACATTATAGAGAAGTGGAATTTAATGCTTTTGGGCACGCTTTTTACAATGTAAACACCCAAAGCGATTTAGTAAAACTTGCAAAGTTAATCAATAAAGCATGAGTTTCAGTGAGACATGAATTACCCATACTAGGCATTTGTGCTTCAGGCAGTAATGCGGGGAAAACGACTCTTATTACGCAATTAATTCCTGAATTAAAAAAAAGTGGAGTGCGTGTTTCGGTGATTAAGCATGCGCATTATAAATTCGATATTGACCACCCTGGTAAAGATAGCTACCAGATTCGTGAGTCAGGAGCAGTACAGACCTTAATCGCATCTAGTAAGCGCTGGGCGCTAATGACCGAATCCAAAGAAATTGGCGAAGAAAGCAAAGCCCCAGAGCTCAAAGACTTAATAAAAAACATTGATGCTAACTTTGCTGATTTAATTCTCGTAGAAGGTTTTAAATTAGCTACTATCGTCAAAATTGAAGTTTACCGTCCTAGTCTAAATATGCCTCTGCTAGCATCTAATGACAATAATATTATCGCTGTTGCCAGTGATGAAGCAATTAACAGCTCAGCCGGTATACAAATACCTGTTTTAGCTTTAGATAACATTGAACAGATTGCAAATTTTATTCTGAAACAATTTATTCTTTAATCAAATTAAATATCAATGATCAATAACGAATTATGAATACAAAACTTTCTTTATCTCAATTAGCCAACGATCCTAGCTGCATGGATGATTACGACCCTAATGCCATGTCAGTTAACCAAGCGCGTGAATTCATTCAACAGTTTTTAAGTCCTTTATCCACTTCAGAAAAATTAGGTGTAATGAAGTGTTTAGGCCGTGTTTTAGCCACCAATATCATTTCGCCGCACAATGTTCCTAATCATAATAATTCCGCAATGGATGGCTTTGCATTTAAATTTAAGGAAGCCAATAAACCTCTAATAATCATAGGCACAGCATTTGCAGGCCAACCGTTCACTGGAAATATTAATGCCGGCGAGTGCATAAAAATTATGACCGGCGCCGTGATTCCTGACCAAGTTGATACAGTAGTGATGCAAGAACATACCAAAGTAGCCAACAACTTACTCAGTATAAACAAGCTACCAGACCAAGCCACTAATATACGCTTGGCTGGTGAAGATATTGCTTTAGGTAAAACAGTTTTAACAAAAGGGCATATTATCCGCCCCGCAGATTTAGGATTAATCGCGTCATTAGGCATTGGTGAAGTAAATGTTTATCCAAAATTAAAAGTGGCATTTTTCAGCACAGGTGATGAGTTAGTTGGGGTTGGCAACCCGCTCAATGAAGGACAAGTTTACGACAGCAATCGTTACACAATTTATGCCATGCTTGAACGACTAGGTGTGGAAATCACAGACCTTGGCATAGTGCCGGACAAAATAGAGCTACTTGAAAACACTTTACTCAAAGCTGCTAGATCAAACGATGTCGTTATTACTAGTGGTGGTGTTTCAGTTGGTGAAGCAGACTTCATGAAAACCTTATTAGCTAAATATGGCGAGGTACTTTTTTGGAAAATCAATATGAAGCCAGGCCGGCCGTTGGCATATGGCAAAGTAAATATTGATGCTGAATATTCAGCACATTATTTTGGCCTGCCTGGGAACCCTGTTTCAACTATGGTTACATTTTACCAATTTGTGCGTGATGCATTGCTTAGCCTCATGGGGGCAACACCAAAATCCAGCCCAACATTTAAAGTTAAATGTGTTGATGCCATCAAAAAAATGACCGGTCGTACCGAATTTCAACGTGGCATTCTGTTTGAAGAAAATGGCGAATTAAAAGTCAAAACCACAGGCAGTCAAGGTTCTGGTGTACTAAGTAGTATGAGTAAAGCCAATTGCTTTATTGTATTAGATGAAAGTATAGGTAATTGTGAAAAAAACACCATTGTCAACGTGCAGCCGTTAGAGGGATTAATTTAACATAACCTATTTAATCTGGCTTATTTAAAGCATAAACTTGGCTTAGTGTCACCTCTCAAGATATTGTATAATCAAGGGCTTAGAAAAATATTTAGTAGGTTTTTAATTTAACGCCTTTAGAATTTAATAATCTTGAACATAGCCGCTACTCAACACCACTACAACGAAAACAAACTCATATGGGCAATCATTGCCTCCATAGTGTTGCATCTGGCATTTGTATGTTTTATACCAAACTTTAAGCTTGATATACCTAAAAAAAGTCCTGTACTAGAAATTGAAATACAGAAACTAGCACCTGTGGCACCAGAAATTTTGCCTGAATCTGAGTTTATTAAACCAGAGCCACCTAAACCCATCGTAAAACCTAAGCCAAAACCAAAAAAGAAAAAACCAAAGCCAAAACCGATTCCTAAACCAATACTAGAACCGGAACCAATATTACCACCAGAGCCTCAAGAAGAAATATCGCCACCACCTGTGCAAAGAGTGATTGCCGTCACACCAAGCATAGAAAAGAAATCGCAAGTGGTTGCACCTCCTCCTCCACCTGTGCCAGTAGAACCTCCACCTCCAAGCCAAGTCGATATTGATAACGCATTAGGGCAGTATGGGGGTTTATTAGGTCGTGCTATTGCTAAGCAAAAATCGTATCCTAAAATAGCAGCCAGACGTGGCTGGCAAGGCAAAGTACTGCTTGATCTTAAAATTGATGGAAATGGTAATGTACTTTCTGCAAAAGTAAAAGAGAGTAGCGGTCACAAAGTGTTAGATGTTCAGGCGGTTAAAATGGTTAAGAGAGCTGCTCCATTTCCAAAACCCCCTTTAGCATTACGTAACAGTAACTTTAATCTTACGGTGCCCGTTTCATTCAAGCTTGATAGCAGATAACAATGATTAATTCTCCGAAAGAAAAGCAATCTTTAGGAAAAACCAAGTCACTCCGTGATTTATTACTTGCACACGAATTAATTTTTATTACATTAATTATCGTAGCAGTTGCAGGCGGTAGCTATGGCATTTATCTTTGGGACAAATCATCCAAAGAGTCAGAACGCATAAATTTAGTTGTGCAAGAAATTCAACAAACTCGCGGCGACTTATATAGGCAGATGAAAGAACTATTTGATGCCACATTCTTAAATGACCAAGATGCGCGTAGCGAATACAACGACTACACATCTTCTATATTGCAACATTTCAATCAGTTAAAGACTTTGATCGAGGGCGAAGAAGAAAATCAAGCGATTTCAGATTTAGAAATAAATTATAAGGTTTTTGCTAACGAAGCTCCTGAAATTTTTGAACGGTATCAAGCCAGTCCAAATGCGGATTCTAGAAAAGCTATTTATCAAGATATGGAAACAGGTATTTTTAGCCGTTATGAATCTGTATCGAAACGTGCTGAAGATTTACTCACCCTAAAACAAGATGATCTTAAAAAAAACCTACTAAAAGCCAAGCAAATCTCAATCGTTTTATTAGTTATCCCTATCTTACTTGCCGGTATATTATTAACGATGTCCCGAGTCTTACTTAGGCGCAAAATAGTCGACCCTATTAATGCAATACAACAGGCGACAAGTGAAATTAGTGCAGGTAATTTATTCCATCATGTCCCTGAAACAGGCGCTACCGAACTCGCTAAACTAGCCCAAGAGATTAATCGAATGGCAGAAGACTTAGCAAAGAGTCGCGATGCGTTAGTACGTTCTGAAAAACAAGCAGCATTTGGTTTATTAGTGCCTATGTTGGCTCACAATATTAGAAACCCATTAGCAAGCATTCGTGCCACCGCTCAAATTATAGACATTCCATCTGAAAACAATGACACACAAGAATCAGTCAATGGCATTATAAATACTGTAGACAGATTAGAGCGGTGGACTGGCGCACTGTTAACTTATTTACACCCTGTTCAAGTGGAATTCAATAGCGTCTCACTGAGCAATATTTTAAATGGCGCACTGCTCCCATTAAACCAAAAAATAATAGATAAGAAGATTCAATTCAGTAGTGAGATTGCATCAATACAAACAAATATTCTTACCGATCAACCTCTTTTGGAACAAGTGTTATACAACTTAATATTGAATGCAATTGACGCGTCTGCACAGAATGCTAAGGTTTCTTTTGACGCCTCCTTAAAAGATGGTTTTTTAGAAATGTTGATTTCTGATCAAGGCATAGGAATGCCCTTTAGTCCTGAAGCCAAGTCAATGACACCTGGCCCAAGCACTAAGAGATTCGGCACCGGCCTGGGGATTCCTTTTGCATTTAAAGCCTGTGAAGTACTCAATGGAACAATAGTATTTAACAAACAATCACCTAATGGTACGCAAATAAAAATAAGATTACCTCAAAACCTATCCACATTAGATGATTAATTATTTTTAAAGACTCATCATCAATTAAATACTGTGCATTTTCTGAATAATTATACTTGCTTTAATTCTCATTTCTTACAACAATGGTGTTGTTTATAGGAAAATTATAAAATGCTGAACCAATCTGTTGAAGACTTTGAACTACCTGCCACAAGTGATAAAACATTTAAATTATCAGACTATATTGGCAAAAATTTAATCATATACTTTTATCCAAAAGATTCTACGCCAGGCTGTACAACACAAGGCATGGAATTTAGGGATCATTATGTTGAATTTCAAGCAGCAAACACAGGAATAGTGGGTGTTTCACGCGATAGTATTAAATCACATGAAAAGTTTAAAGAAAAATTCAGCTTCCCATTCGAATTATTATCTGACGTTGAAGAACTTGCTTGTGGAATTTTCGATGTGATAAAAATGAAAAATATGTATGGAAAACAAGTGCGCGGGATTCAACGCAGCACATTTATCATCGATAAAAATGGTGTTCTTGTTCATGAATGGCGCGGCGTAAAAGTGGCAGGTCACGTTGAAGAAGTACTATCATTCATCAAAGAAAATTAATATCAATACTCTCTAGATAAGACTTTTAATGGCTAAAAAACATAGCACTAATAACAAACTTTTTGTACTAGATACCAATGTTTTAATTCACGACCCTTCATCTCTGTTCCGATTCGAAGAGCACGACATTTACTTACCAATGGTGACATTAGAAGAGTTGGACAATAATAAAAAAGGGCTCACAGAAGTCGCGCGCAATGCTAGGCAAGCAACTCGTTATTTAGAAGAAATAGTTGGTTTTAATTTAACGGACCTAGAGCTTGGTTGTCCGCTAGCTATTCAGGGGAATCTGCATGTTGCAGGTCGATTGTTTTTGCAAACTAATCAAATCAATACTGATTTGCCCGGCCTTGCAAGTAGTAAGGCAGACAATCAGATCATTAGCGTTGTATTACACTTGCAGAAAACACAACCAAGTCGTGAAGTTACCTTGGTCAGTAAAGACATTAATATCCGAATTAAAGCACGCGCAATGGGTGTGCCTTCGGAAGATTACTTTAACGACAAAGTATTAGAAGATAGTGATTTACTTTACACCGGCTGCAAAGCACTACCCAAAGAGTTCTGGGAAGAACATAGTAAAGATATGGAGTCTTGGCAAGAAAGTGGGCGCATGTTTTATCGTATTAAAGGACCCTTGGTTAATACTTTTATTGTGAATGAATCTGTCTATTATGAGTTCGAAAAACCGTTTCACGCCACTGTACAAAAGATTGAAAACAATACCGCCGTATTAGAAGTAGTGCAGGACCATACTAGCCCTAAACATAATGTTTGGGGTATTGTGGCACGCAATCGTGAACAAAATTTTGCACTTAATTTACTGATGGACCCTGAGATTGATTTTGTGACCTTACTCGGCCAAGCTGGTACAGGAAAAACATTACTCACATTAGCCGCTGCCCTGACCCAAACACTCGATAAAAAAATCTATTCAGAAATTATTATGACGCGGGTGACTGTCTCAGTCGGTGAAGATATTGGTTTCTTACCGGGAACTGAAGAAGAAAAAATGGCACCTTGGATGGGCGCCTTGGAAGACAACTTAGACGTACTAAATAAAACTGATGAAGATGCGGGAGAATGGGGCCGTGCTGCAACACAAGATTTAATTCGCACAAGAATTAAAGTCAAGTCACTCAACTTTATGCGTGGCCGTACATTCCTTCATAAATTTATTATTATTGATGAAGCTCAAAATTTAACACCTAAGCAAATGAAAACACTTATTACTCGTGCTGGCCCAGGTACAAAAGTGGTTTGCTTAGGTAATATTGCTCAAATTGATACGCCTTACCTAACAGAAGGTAGCTCAGGTCTAACTTATGTTGTCGATAGATTTAAAGGCTGGGAACACAATGGCCATGTCACTTTAGTGCGGGGTGAACGATCTCGCTTGGCAGATTTTGCAACAGAAATACTATGAGTGTTTAGCTCAGCTCTAGCTTTTTACATCAACAATATATACCCACTATGAATCATGAGATGCGCACCTACACATAAGCCTAAATTAGTATTATGAAATCTACATTTTATATCTTACTAATTTCCCAGTTTCTATCTGCATTAGCTGACAATGCTTTACTCTTTGCTGCTATTGCATTACTCGCATCGATGAATGCGCCGGAATGGCATACGCCACTACTTAAAGAATTATTCGTGATTGCCTACATTGTATTAGCACCATTTGTTGGTCCTTTTGCTGACGCATTGCCAAAAGGCCGTGTGATGTTTATTAGTAACGGTATTAAATTTTTTGGCTGTCTGTTAGCCTATCTAGGGCTACCACCAATCTATGCTTATGCAATTGTGGGCATTGGAGCTGCTTTTTACTCGCCAGCAAAATATGGAATTTTAACCGAGCTGTTACCTTCAAATTTATTAATTAAAGCCAATGCTTGGGTAGAGGGCACAACAGTGCTAGCTATTATTTTAGGGCCCATTATTGGCGCAACACTCGCAAAAAATAACCCTTATTATGGCATTGCCATTATCACTAGCATTTACTTGCTGGCTGCTGCATTTACATACTACATTCCCAAGTTGCCTGTTGACCATAAAATGCCTAGCCGCACAATCCCTTTTCTATTGAAAGATTTTTGGCATGCATTTACCACATTGTGGAAGGACCCACAGGGTCAAGTGTCGTTAGCGGTGACTACTTTATTTTGGGCAGCTGGCGCTACTTTACAATTTGTTATATTACGCTGGGCTTCTTTAGTATTAGGTTTTGATGAGCAGAAAGCCGCTATCTTGATCGCTATTTTAGCTATTGGTGTAGCTGCAGGCTCTGTATTAGCCTCTTTTTGGGTCAGGCTAGAGGATTCTGTAAAAGTATTACCAGCGGGCATATACATGGGGTTTCTAGTCATTGGTATGACACTAGTTAAAACCCCTGAAGTAGCTGCAGGCATATTGTTTTTAATTGGCGTGCTTGCTGGTTATTTCTTAGTGCCACTGAACTCTTTACTGCAGCATAGAGGCCATCATCTACTTGGCGCTGGTCATTCAATTGCAGTACAAAATTTTAATGAAAATTTAGGCATTCTCATTATGCTTGGCATTTATACCTTAATGCTGGGCTATGGTATTTCAATCAATTGGATTATCATTATTTTCGGTGTTTTTATCAGTGCCAGCATGGCCCTAATCGCCCATTTGTATTACCGACACCAACATAGTAATGCTAAAAAATAATGTTTTATTTTTAGCAATTCAGTTAAATTAGAACTTAGTGCAATTTAACTTGCGGTTCAGATCTCCTTGCAATAAAACGTGCTATTGAATGGAAGAACACAGATACAAACCCATGCAAAGCAATCAGATGCATTTTATAAAGTGACCGGTACATTATTCTTGCAACTAAACCTTCTATGTACATAGAGCTGCCTGTAAGCGCCCCCATCAAACTACCTACTGTCGTGTATTGTCCTAAGTTTACCAAAGAGCCATAATCTCTATATTTGAATTTAGGCATATTGGCTTTACCTGACACTCGCCTCTTTAATGACTTAACAAGCAATGACGCTTGTTGATGCGCAGCTTGTGCACGTGGTGGTATATTTCCCTCTTGACCTTCCCAAGCACAAGCACTGCAATCGCCGAAGGCAAATATATTTTCATCTACCGTCGTTTGTAATGTTTCACTAACCACTAGTTGGTTAATTTTATTCGTTTCTAAACCATCAATATCTTTCAGAAAATCTGGTGCTTTAATTCCAGCAGCCCAAACCACCAATGATGACGGGATACGCATGCCACTATGCGTCAGTATGCCTTTTTCACTGACTTCAGTTACGCGTTCCCCTGTGAATATATTAACACCTAATTTTTTTAATTCCAGCTCAACTGCAATCGCTAGTTTAGGCGTTAAAGCAGGTAGCAAACGATCACTTGCCTCAATAATTGATAATTTAATATCACGCTCAACGTCGATATTATCTAAACCGTAAGCAGCTAACTCTCTAGTTGTGTTGTGTAGTTCTGCTGAAAGTTCTACACCTGTTGCACCAGCACCTACAATAACAACTTCTAGTTGCCCTTCTTTAACCGGAGTATTCTGTGTTTGTGCACGTAATAATGCATTATGTAGTTTACGATGAAACATTTCAGCTTGCTCTTGGGTATCAAGTGCAGTTGAAAACTCTCGCGCACCTTTAACACCAAAGTCATTGGTAGTACTGCCAATAGCAATAACTAAAGTGTCATAAGGTATTGATCTACGAGAAATAATCTCATCGCCACTTTCATCATGATAAGGCGCTAATAGTACTGTTTTATTCTCTCGGTCTAAACCATCCATGCGCCCTATACGAAAACGAAAATTATGCCAATGTGCTTGGGCAAGATAATTCAGCTCATGCTTTTCAGGATCCATACTGCCTGCGGCAATTTCGTGCAACAAAGGCTTCCATACATGCGTCCTACTACTATCAATCAGCGTTATCTCAGCTTGTTTTTTCTTACCTAACGAGTCACCTAGACTTGTAGCCAACTCCATACCTCCTGCGCCGCCACCTACAATTAAAACTTGATGTAATCGGTTTTCAGTCATATCAATTTTCTTTTAGCCTCGTTGTATTAAATAACGTGCTTGCTTAATGGTAACCATCTAGTTTAACACTTGAATAATATTATTCGTTTTTAGTTAATTGTTTTGATCCTTATACTCGTAACGATATAAACAATTGCGGCATTCCAAATACTGTAGAACATATCTTTCAATTACTTAAATACCAACCCAACTTATCTATATTGTATCCAGTTTTGTTCATCTGGACTCAGTAGATTTATTGTTTAGCTGAACGCTAACTGTAAAGTTTAAATTTCTATGTTTAACTTCTCGAAACATGTAATAAGAATACTACATATTAGAAATATACCGATTCGAAAGATTAAGGATTTTAGTAGAATTACTCACTAACGCTACAACATATCAAGCCAAACTGCAGGCAGAATATACTCGTTTTGTATATTCTTTGCTCAAAAAAGTGGCCACACAGTTTATGTGTAGCCACTGATTTTAATAAAGGTAAAAACTAGAAACTAATTTAGCCAAAGCTTCTCTTCATCACCATAATATTCAGTGCGAATATAGCCGATAACTTTAAGAATGTCATCTGTACTTAAACCATCGCTTACATGACCTGCTACGTCAACATGCCATGCTGCCATTACACCGCCCGCATTACCTGGTGTACCTGCTGCGATTGTTTCAAACATACCCTTATCTGTTGCATTCTTAGCATATGCCCATCTTGTATCATAAGCACCTTGGCCACCGTCTTTTCTAAGACTTGGCGCCATAATGCCTTCTAATTTACCACCATGACAGCCAGAGCAACCATTGTATGTAAATACTTTTCTACCTAATTTCTTAGCCGCTACGGCATCAGCAGCAAATTCTTTTGTGTATGGGTTCTTACAAGTTTTCAAGAATTCTTTTACCTGTGGTGTGTCGCTTGCGCTAACCTTGATTAGTAATGGGCTGCCGTCTTTGGTCGATGTAAAACTACATCCACCACCGCCATTAGAATCTATAGCAGTGATTGCGTTAGCATCTGTTGGAACATCAGCTGTTTTTTCTCCGCATGCGATTAACATTACACTCGCCAGTAACACAGAACTTATTTTAAGTTTATTCATTTCAATTCCTATAGTTAGGTTAAATTCTTGAGTGCATAATTATTAAATGAGAGCACTTTAAACAACAATTATTTTACTCTGAATTGTGAAATTTCTCAAAAAAACGGCCACACAAAATGTGTAGCCGTTGTTTAATCCTAAATATCAGAGCTTGAGGCTTAATTTTCCCAAAGTTTCTCTTCGTCACCATAATATTCAGTGCGAATGTAGCCAATCACTTTAAGAATATCATCTGTACTTAAACCATCACTTATATGATTTGGCACGTCAATATGCCATGCTGCCATTACACCGCCCGCATTACCTGGTGTACCTGCTGCGATTGTTTCAAACATACCCTTATCCGTTGCATTCTTAGCATATGCCCATCTTGTATCATAAGCACCTTGACCACCGTCTTTTCTGAGACTTGGCGCCATA
>RCNB010000156.1_pt1 | contig 78608 bp, 70 predicted proteins | sample 2041321 | NCBI WGS metagenome assembly RCNB01 (sample SAMN09708232, study PRJNA481090) | Marine sediment metagenome, whole genome shotgun sequencing project. | reverse complement strand
TTTTATCGTATATTATACTGAATTGTCGGCAACATTATCAGAAACAAGACATTTTTTAATCTATTAATTTTAACAACCACAAACAACTGCAGTATGAAATCAACTTCAAAAATTTTAATGGGTGTTGCCCTTATCGGAATGCTATTTCTAAATTCATGTGGTAGTGACGACAATGCTCCTCCAACGCCGAACGCCTCGGATATAACCGTCACCATTGACGAAAATCCAGCTGGAGGGTTATCCATTGGGATCGTCACCACGAATATTACGGGTACCTTAGCTTATAGTCTTAGCTCACAATCTGCTAGCAATGCTTTAAACATTGATGCCACAACAGGTGCAGTGACCGTAAACGATGCTGCTGTTTTCGATTTTGAAACTAATCCGTCTGTAACTGCGGTCGTTTCAGTTACCAATTCTACAGATACAGCTACAAGTAATGTCACGGTAACATTAAATGATGTTGACGACATTGCCTCATTCTTAACAACCTCAGAAGCCGCATATACATCTGCTGTAGATGGCGATTGGATTCAAATAACGTCTGCTGAGTATGATGCTCTGGCAATGTCGCTCAACACTACTTTCAGGTCTGGAACAACAGAAGGCGAATACAGTAACCCTTCTGCAACACTATCCGCAGGTACAGGGTTATATACCATTACAAACTCTCAGCAACCTCCAATGCCAGATGGAAGTCTAGTTTTTGCATTTAGGTACTCAACTACAAATATCACAGGTATTGCAGGAAATAAAGTTAAGGTTTCCAGTACAAGTGTGATGAGCGGATTTATGGATTTAGGAATAGCCTTACCAACTCATGACGGTGTAAATAATGATGTTTTCTTTGTTTTAAAAGGGAGCAATACGCCAACTACTGCTGCTGGATATATAGCAATTATGATGGCCTCTGGCAACAACATGGGATATAAAGTATTGACTGGAAACGACACTTACAACGTAGGTTTTGCTGATACAGGAGATTTACCAACCAACGACACAGGTGCTAAATTCTTATTTCAAGGATTAAGTTCGACCCAAAAACAATGGGATTAAGTAATAGACTTTGATTAATCTTTGATTCATTTTTAAAAAGGCAAGCTTCGACGTTTGCCTTTTTATAATTCTAAAATCAAGAATTCGTTTTGTAGAGGTTTTAACACCTGAACCAGCTTCGGTATCAAGGCAGCACCATATTCCAAATAAACCTCAGAAAAATTAAGGTTACGTTCTTGAAGGCTTTGCCCAGGGAACAATTGATTCTGCAACTCAATGATTCTTTTGGTATGGTCTTTTAATTTACGTTTTTGAGCCTTTAGTAAACGCTTCTCCAAATGCTCCAAGCCTTTTATTTGTTTGCGTTCCTGAGCTTCGACAGCGCCTAAGAATGATCTGTCGGTTTGCTGTGCCAGCTTATGCAAATCTTCAAATTGCTTTTTAAGATATTTTTTTTGCTTCGAGAAATCGATTTCAAACTCTGATAATTCATTAACCTTCTTCACTATCAATTCTTGCTGCTTCATGAAAAGTTCTGTCACCGAAACATTCAATTTATCCATTTTTTCAGATTGCTTTCCAGTTTTGATCAACACTGAATTACGAAGTAATAAAATTGGGAATGGGACTTTATGAGCTTGAAAATTAGATTTTAATTGAAACCAATAGGCCAATTCACCACCGCCGCCTATATAACATAGATTAGGCAAAATAACTTCTTGATACAGCGGTCGTAGAATGACATTAGGACTAAACCTTTCTGGGTGCTCTAAGAGCACTGTTTTTATCTCACTCAAACTCCAGGTAATATCTGTGTTGACTACTCTATATCTTTCATTTTCATAAATGATACGCTCACGCAAGCCATCGGTAATATAAAATAGATTGATCTCACGCGGATTTACCTGAATTTTATAATTATTTGATAATTTGTTGATTAAATGATTTGTTTTGGAAACTTCTTTGTAGGACGTTTGATCTATAAGCTCATCTTCCATAAAAGGAATGAACAAACGCTTCAATTCAGGATCATTGGCATCAACTATCACCAGTCCGTATTCCTTGAACAATTCGTTAGCCAAATATCTTGTTGCATCAGACAGATTACCTTCTCTAAGATAGGCATTCTTGAACATGGCCTTTAATTCTTTGGCATTATTACTATTGCCTAGTTGTTCAGAAAAAGCTTCAAATACCTTGTCCAACCCTTCAAGGTCAAGTTCACCAACGGCACCAGAAGATGCGCGATTCCACTTTACTTTCTTGCCGTCGAAATTGAAATAGTTGATCTCTTCGAAATCGTGATCTTCAGAAGCCATCCAATAAATAGGTACGAAATTGTAATCTGGAAATTCTACTTTGAGTTCCTTGGTGAGGTTTATGGTTGAAATAATTTTATATAAAAAATATAATGGACCAGTAAAAAGATTTAATTGATGTCCAGTGGTAATGGTAAACGAATTCACTTTTGCCAATACATCAATATTGGATAAGGTTTTCTTAGAAGTATCTAAAGTAGCGTATTGCTTTTTCAGGGTTTCTGAAAGCACCTTTCGACTGCGCTCTAGGTGACCGCTTTCAGATTCCTTTTTTTCATCAATCTGTGCCTTGAAATTCTCGATATGTGGAAAGCGGTTGTAAAACGACTTTAGTTCAGGCTTTTCATCTAGATAGTCGCAGATAAGTGACGAAAAATAATTAGTATCTCTAAACGCAATACAGTCGTTTGGCATAGTTAGCATTGAATTGTGTTGTAAATATAATGCTCTTGAAGATTTTAATTACTAATTTTTAGTTAATTCGTTTCGGCTTGCTATCTTTACTTTATACATTCAGCAAAAACTAATCAATCATGCAAAAATTCTTAAGCGCCCTCTTCGTCGTTTTCACATCAATCTCTGTTTCAATTGCACAACAAATTCAATCACCTAGTGATTTTCTAGGTTATGAGATAGGTACTAAATTTTCTCGTCATCATCAGGTGGTCGACTATTTTAAACATGTAGAGTCTCAAATGCCAAATCAAGTCAAAATGGAGCAATATGGCTCCACGTATGAGCGAAGACCATTATATGTGACGTATATATCTTCAGAAGAAAATATCAGGAATATTGAAACCATAAGACAAAACAACCTCAAAAATGCCGGAATAATGTCAGGCGAAAATACCAATCCTGAGATTGCAATTGTTTGGATGAGTTATAATGTACATGGCAATGAAGCTTCGAGTACCGAAGCATCTATGCTAACCCTTTATAAACTTCTAACCGAAAAACAAGAATGGTTGAAGAATACTGTTGTCATTATTGACCCTTGTATCAACCCTGATGGGCGTGATCGCTATGCTAACTGGTTCAATACAACTGCCAGTACTCCATACGATATAAGTCAGCAAGCGAGTGAACATAATGAACCATGGCCAGGAGGAAGAGCAAACCATTATCTTTTTGACCTAAATAGGGATTGGGCTTGGGCATCACAAATTGAATCTCAATCGCGATTGAAGGTCTATAATAAATGGATGCCACATATTCATGTTGATTTTCATGAGCAGGGTATTAATGAACCTTATTATTTTGCACCAGCCGCAGAACCTTATCATGAGATCATTAGTGATTGGCAACGTGAATTCCAATCACAAATTGGTAAGAATCATGCTAAGTATTTCGATGCCAATGGTTGGCTTTTCTTCACTAAAGAACGATTTGATCTTTTCTATCCAAGTTATGGTGACACCTATCCTACCTTTATGGGCGCCATAGGAATGACTTATGAGCAAGGAGGGCACAGTCGAGGTGGATTGGGGGTCTTGAATGATGAAGGAGATGTTTTGACCTTGATCGATCGCGTGACACATCATACCACAGCTGGATTGTCGACCGTAGAAATATCGTCACAGAATGCTGCCAAACTCAATCTAGAATTCAAGAGATTCTTTGATACTTCTGGATTGAAATATAAAAGTTATGTCATGAAAGGTAACCAGGATAAAGTGGAAGCCTTGAAAGAATTACTAGATAAACATGAAATTACATATGGCAACGCCTCGGGCAGTCGTGTTAGTGGTCATAGCTATCAATCCAATACTGATGGAAGTATGACTATTTCTTCAGATGCATTAGTAGTTAGTACAAATCAGCCAAAAGGAAAAATGGTCAAAGCCTTGTTTGAACCGGATGGGAAATTAAGCGACTCTTTGACTTATGATATCACGGCGTGGAGCTTACCGTATGCTTATGGATTGGAAACAGTGGCAAGCACAAGTTTGATTTCAACGCAATCTGTCGGTACAACACCGATTGAAAATACAAAAAACACCAATGCAACCGGATACATGCTGAATTGGAATAGCTTACAAGATGCTGAATTCCTTGCAGATCTATTGAAGCAAAATATTAAAGTTCGCTTTACGGAAAAACCTATGAATACTGCAGGTCAAGATTTTGACAGAGGATCCTTGATAATTGTTAGAGGAGACAATAAATCAGTTGCTGATCTTGATGACATTCTTTTGAATTCGGCTAATAAATTTAACAGACGATTACATGCGGTAAGTTCTGGATTCTCAACGCGTGGTCCTGATTTTGGATCCCCAGACATTAAATTAGTGAACAAGCAAAAAGTAGCTATTTTATCAGGAAAGGGGACGTCCTCATTGAGTTATGGCGCGCTTTGGCATTTCTTCGAGCAACAATTACATTATCCTGTAACCTCTATAAATACTGCTAATTTTAGTAGAATTAATCTAAATAAATTCAATGTGTTGATCATGCCAAGCGGCTGGTATAGTGAAACACTAAATGAAAAAGGGATGGAGAAACTCCAAGCTTGGATTCGCGCTGGCGGGAAAGTAATTGCCATTGATCGTGCCCTTAATAGTTTTGCCGGAAAAAAAGGATTTTCCTTAAAACGTGTAGAAAATGATAAAAAAGAGGAAGAGAAAAAGAAAAACCTCATTCCATATGCAGATAGGGAAAGAGAGAATGCAAAGCAATTGATCACAGGCGCTATTTTTAAGGTAAAAGTAGACAAAACCCATCCTATGGCCTTTGGTTATGACGATAGTTATTACACGCTTAAATTAGGAAACTCTGCTTATAGTTTGTTTGAGAATAATTACAACGTCGCCCATCTCGGTGATAAACCACTGAAAGTCTCTGGGTTTGCCGGCAGTGAGGCAATGAAGAAGTTAGGTAACACACTTGTTTTTGGAGAAGAACGCATGGGTAGCGGAAGCCTGATCTATATGGTAGATAATGTTTTGTTCCGTAGTTTCTGGGAAAACGGCAAGCTATTTTTGGTGAACTCTATTTTCTTTGTTAATAATAACGCATTTGAACTGTAACCAAATTTGTCATAATTCTTGCTCTTTCCGTAAAGGTTAATTATCAACTACAACCTGTTAATGAGCGTTAAAAATTTAGGATTTCAGATGGATTTTCTGTATATTATCAGGTCATAATTTAACTTTAGATTGCCATGAATAAAGAAATTCAAATCAACACGTCGAGATTCGTGATGATCTCATTTATAGCCCTTTTTTTCTTATCTACTGCGTACACAAATCCTGTATACGCCCAAAATGATCAAGATTACACTGAGTATAAAGGCAAGGTCATAGATAGTAATACCAAAAAACCATTAATATTTGCAGATCTAAATATCGATGGCACCAACATAAGCACGGTAACGAATACAGAAGGAGATTTTTCATTGAAAGTACCTAATAATTTAACGAATGGTACAGTAACCATATCATTCTTAGGCTATAAGAAGAAATCCTTGCCACTTGCACAATTACAAGGAGCTAATATTAAGATCTCTTTAACACCCTCTGTGACAAAATTGACCCAAGTAAATATAAATGCCCCTAAGAATGCAGTAACACTGGTAAAAGCGATGCTCGATCGAAAAGGAGACAATTATTTAAATGAGCAAGCAATTATGACTGCTTTTTATAGAGAGACCATTAAAAATCGTCGAAAAAACGCCTCTCTTTCAGAAGCTGTTGTTGAAATATACAAACAACCTTACCTGTCGCGAAGAAATGATGCCATCAAGCTCATTAAAGCTCGTAAAAACACTAATTATTCACGATTAGATACAATAGCCCTAAAACTGCAAGGCGGCCCTTTTAGTGCCTTATATGCCGATATGATCAAGTATCCAGAATTCATGTTCAATGAAGAAAGTATGACCTATTATGATTTCAGTTTTGCTAAATCCACTGAAGTAAATAATCGTCAAGTATATGTGGTGGACTTCAAACAAAAACCTGAAGAAAGAGATCCCATGTACTATGGAAAGCTTTTTATTGACGCAGAGACTTATGCATTGACAAGTGCCGTGTACAGTTTAAATGTTGAAAATAAGGAGCGCGCAGGCGCAATGTTCATACGTAAGAAACCTCGAAAGGCCATTGTATACCCTACCCAAGCATCTTATAGGGTAGATTATCGAATGACGGACGGTCGCTGGTATTACGGCTATAGCAATATACAACTGACATTCAAGGTTAATTGGAAGAACAAACTCTTCAATAGTGTTTATACTTTACAAAGCGAAATGGCCATCACTGATTGGGAAACCAATACCACTGGTGAGAACAGACCTAAAAAAGCGTTGCGTCCTACCGTTATCTTGGCCGATGAAGCTTCAGGATTCTCAGAATCGGAATTCTGGGGGAAATACAATATTATCGAACCTGAGAAATCTATTGAAAATGCCATCCGTAAAATAAATAGGCAATTCAAGCGCGATAATATGCAAGCTGGGGAAAACTAGTTAGAAATACTCGATTCAAATAACTTCAGCATACAGATCGAAATCTTCTGCTTCAGTGATTTTTACATTAGCAAATTCACCTGTTTTCAAGTAATTGGAAGTAGCATCTATCAATACTTCATTGTCAACATCTGGAGAATCAAATTCTGTGCGACCTACAAAGTAATTACCTTCTTTCCTATCGATTACAACCTTGAGTTCTTGTCCTATTTTTACTTGGTTCAATTCCCATGAAATCTGGGATTGGATTTCCATTATCTCATTAGAGCGTTGTTGCTTTATCTCTTCTGGCACATCATCTTCCAGTTTAAAAGCGTGCGTATTTTCCTCATGTGAATAGGTGAAACACCCCAAACGTTCAAATCGCATATCTTGAACCCAGTTCTTCAGTATTTGAAAATCTTCTTCGGTTTCTCCAGGATAACCAACAATTAGTGTGGTACGAATCGTCATTTCTGGAACGCGCTCCCTAAACGCTTTCAACAACTTCGTAGTTTTTTCTTTTGTAGTACCTCGACGCATACTTTTTAAAATAGAATCTGAAATATGCTGTAATGGGATATCGATATAATTACAGATCTTAGGTTCTTTTTTCATTACATCCAATACATCCATGGGAAACCCTGCAGGGAATGCATAATGCAAACGAATCCATTCAATACCTTCAACCTTTACTAAATGCTGTAATAATTCTGCAAGGTTTCGTTTTTTGTACAGATCTAAGCCGTAATATGTGAGATCTTGTGCTATGAGAATCAATTCCTTGACACCATTCGCCGCCAATTTTTCGGCCTCAATCACAATCTCTTCAATAGGAGTTGACCTATGCTTACCACGCATTAGTGGAATGGCACAAAAACTACAAGGTCTATCACAACCTTCGGCAATTTTCAAATACGCATAGTTCTTGGGTGTTGTTGTAAGACGTTCACCAATCAATTCATGCTTGTAATCCGCACCAAGTACTTTTAATAACCCAGGTAATTCGGTGGTTCCGAAATATTGGTCCACATCAGGGATTTCTTTTTGCAGGTCTGGTTTGTAGCGCTCTGAAAGACAACCAGTCACAAACACCTTATCTACTTCGCCTTCTTTCTTTTTTTGGACGTATTCAAGAATGGTGTTCACGCTCTCTTCCTTGGCATTTTTGATAAATCCACACGTATTGATCACCACAATATTGCCTTCCTCCTCATGTACTACTTCCTTATTGTTCGCCTTGAGTTGACCCATTAGTACTTCACTATCGTAAACATTCTTGCTACAACCAAGGGTCACGACGTTGATCTTGTTCTTTTTAATGGATTTAGTACGCATATCTTTATTTCGAATGTGCAAAGATACGACCTATATTAAACCTTTTGTATATTTGAACACCCTAAATAAGTACTGCATGAAAAAGTCAATACCTGCTTGTCTAATCCTATTTATTATAGTCCTTTTTGGTTGCTCAAGTGATGATCAAAATACAACTGATGATGGTGAAAGTAATTCGGAACTTTATTTTCCACCCATAAGCTCTGATGTTTGGGAGACATTGAGCTTAACAGATCTTGGTTGGAATGTTGCTGCTGAGCAGCCATTGTATGATTTTCTAGATGCCAAAGGCACAAAAGCCTTCATTATTTTAAAGAATGGTAAAATCGTTATCGAACGTTATGGCAATGGCGAAGATGCTTCTTCGAACTTACCTTGGAATTCTGCTGCTAAGACATTAAGTGCCTTTACAGTAGGTATTGTGCAAGAAGAAGGTCTTTTGAATATAAGCGATGCTTCTAACATGTATTTAGGTAATAACTGGACTAGTTTAACCATTGAACAGGAATCGAATATCTCAGTTTGGAATCACATAACCATGACAACTGGCCTAGATCATACAGTTCCAGATGTAAATTGTACGGATTCTGATTGCTTGATATACTTACATGAACCAAGCACTTTTTGGTATTATCACAATGCCACATATACTTTGACTCATAACATTGTTGAAGCTGCAGTTGGCGATACTTTTAATAGTTATTTCAACGCTAAATTGAGGGATCGAATTGGCATGCAAGGAACATGGATTCCGATTCTGTACTACAAATTGTATTATAGCAATGCGCGGAGCATGGCACGATTTGGGTTGCTAAATCTTAATAAGGGCATTTGGGATGAAATACCTATTCTAAGCGACATCAATTATTATAATGACATGACCAATACTTCCCAGAACCTAAATAAAGCCTACGGATATCTTTGGTGGCTCAATGGTAAGGAGAGTTTTAGGTCACCAGGTTCAACACTAGAATTCCAAGGAGGATTAATAGAGAACGCGCCCGACGATTTAATTGCAGGTTTGGGTAAAGATGACCAAAAACTATATGTTGTTCCTAGTCAAAACCTAGTAGTAATCAGGCTTGGTGACGATGCTGGAGAGTTACTTCTTGGTCCTTCTAGTTTTGACAATGATCTTTGGGAAAAACTAAATGCCCTTGTCAACTAATTATAATTTTTTGGCATTTTTCTTGCCTTTGAGGCTTGCTCGTAATCATAGGCCCAATTCAAAAGAATAAATTCCGAAAAAGGTCTAGCAATAAACGTCAATCCTTTAGGAGCACCATTGCCGGCATATCCCATAGGAACGGTTAATGCAGGATATTTAGCCACTGCTGCAAAACCAGCATGGTAATTATTAATTGATAAAAATCCATCTAAATTGTGGGTCTTCATTGGAGTTTCGAAATAAGCTTTGCCATTAGCATTCAAGGTGTCACTTATTTGTTTTAAGTCTTCGTCATTACCTTTATCAGCCACAATACCATTGAATAATTTTTGTCCATACGGCGCTGTTTCTATGGAATCTTTGTTATTGAAATCGATCACATCTTGAACGGAGTGAAGCACTATTGATTTGTCCGCATAATTCTCAAAATAAGAGGGTAAGTCTTTTTTCATATCTAAATTCAATAGTCGGATGAATTCTGGAAGTTTTATTTCTTCTTCATCAATCTCAATAACCTCTGCGCCCTTTCTTTTTAGAACTGAAATTGCTTGCCTGTATAATGAATCTTCCAATAATCGTTTGAATGCTCCAAGTCGTTTTCCCTTTAAAGCATTATTTGATAATGATATATAGCTCCAAGTTTCTTTCAAGAATATCGATTTAGAATCGGATGTATCATACCCTCTAATTGCATCCAACAAAATAGCATTGTCTGTCACATTTTTTGTCATAGGACCAGCGGTATCCAGTGTACTAGAAATAGGCACGATTCCAGATCTGCTCACTAAACCTATGGTCGGCTTCAAACCTACTATGGAATTCTGACTTGATGGAGATAGAATAGATCCTGACGTTTCACTACCAATGGCAGCTACGCAAAAGTTAGCTGCAACAGACACAGCGCTTCCCGAACTCGAACCACCAGTATCAATGATGCGTCGACCATAAGGGTTCAATGTCTGCCCACCAATAGCGCTATAGCCACTAGGGCAGTCTCCGCAGAAGAAATAAGCCCACTCACTAAGGTTGGCCTTTCCTAGAATCAAGGCGCCATTTTCCTTTAATCGCTTTACAATAAAAGCGTCATTCGTATGATTATCTTTCAAAGCAATGGCACCAGCGGTAGTGGGCATACCAGAAGCATTAATATTATCCTTTAATAGAATAGGCATCCCGAAAATAGGATGCTTTAGCATTTTATTTTTTAACTGCACGTCTTTTTCCTTCGCGTGTTCGATGATATCTGGATTTAATGTTATCACGGAATTAAGGGATTTTTCATTTTCCCTGTCATATTCCCTAATTCTGTATAAATAGAATTTTGTTAATTCTAAATATGACAAATGGCCCGCAGATACATGCTTTTGAATTGTTGGTATATCCTGCTCAATAATCAGTGGCTTGAGCTTCTCATAATCTGATTCAGAAAAATCCTTTAGATCGTCTTTGAATGGTTTCCAAAACTCTTCAACATTAATGTATTTAGAATCCAATACTTTGAATTCCCTAAAATCCTTAGTGGATATATCACCGATATCGTTTGATTGCTGTGAAACTGATTTTAATTCCTCTTTACAACCAAGAATCAGGATACTTAGAAATAATAGGAACGTATTTTTCATGATTGGATTAATTTGACTCAAAAGTATGAAAAAAGCCCCTCGAATCGAAAGGCTTCTGATATTTTGGAATGAAAGTCTGCTTATTTAAAAAACGAGTCCACAAATTCATATTTATTAAACACCTGAAGATCATCTAAACCTTCACCAACACCAATATACTTAACAGGGATCTGGAACTGATCACTGATTCCTATAACGACGCCTCCTTTGGCGGTGCCATCAAGTTTGGTAACTGCCAAAGAGGTGACTTCTGTCGCAGCCGTAAACTGTTTTGCCTGCTCAAACGCATTTTGACCGGTAGAACCATCCAACACCAATAATACATCATGAGGAGCATCGTCAATGACTTTTTGCATGACACGTTTTACTTTGGTTAACTCATTCATTAAATTGACTTTATTATGCAATCTTCCTGCAGTGTCTATAATGACCACATCGGCATTCTGAGTAACGCCACTTTGCAATGTATCAAACGCTACTGAGGCGGGATCACTTCCCATATCTTGTTTTACTATCGGCACATCCACGCGATCTGCCCAGACTTGTAACTGATCAATTGCAGCTGCCCTAAAAGTGTCCGCAGCACCTAAAACAACATTGAGTCCTTGCTTTTTGAACTGGTTCGCTAGTTTCCCAATAGTTGTCGTTTTACCAACACCATTGACTCCTACCACCATAATGACATGTGGCTTAGTACCTTCTGGTATTGAAAATTCTGTATCTTCTCCTGCATTGGTTTCAGACAATAAACCAGCAATTTCTTCTCTAAGTATTTTATTCAGCTCGCTGGTTCCAAGATATTTATCTTTGGCTACACGCTCTTCAATCCTTTTAATTATTTTGAGTGTTGTATTCACACCAACATCGCTGCTAACCAAGACCTCTTCAAGATTATCAAGAACATCATCATCGACCTTACTTTTACCGGCGACAGCCTTGTTCAATTTATTTATGAAAGAGGATTTTGATTGCTCCAACCCTTTATCTAAAGTCTCTTTCTTTTCAGAAGAGAATATTTTCTTGAAAAAACTCATCTATTAGTTATTTAACGCGATAGTTCAAATATCCTGCCCAACTAGAATTTTGGAAATTTTGTCATGCTAAGATCAAAGATAGCCATAAAAAAAGCCGTTTTCAATCCCGATTCTTATCGGGAGAAAACAGCTTTAAGATATCTTGTACTTTTTGTTCTTACTTCTTACTCAAGAAGTCATTCACTTTTTCTGGAGACATGATGGCCTCAACAAACATGTAAGCTCCAGTTTTTGGAGACTTTACCATCTTGACGGCTTTTGTTAAACGCTTTGAACCTGTTTGTAATGATGCTACTGATTTCTTTGCCATGACTTTGTGCTATTTCACATTTTCACTGAAGTGAAAATCTGTAATTATTATTTTATCTCCTTATGAACAGTCATTTTCTTTAAGATCGGATTGAATTTCTTGACCTCTAACCTGTCTGGAGTATTTTTTTTATTTTTAGTTGTAATGTATCTTGAAGTACCTGGTTTACCAGAACCCTTATGCTCTGTACATTCCAAGATTACTTGTACTCTATTGCCTCTCTTTGCCATTAATAGTGTATTTAAATGTGGCTATTATTTGATGAATCCCTGCTCTCTTGCTTTTTTCATAGCCGCAGAAATTCCTATTTTATTGATTGTTTTCAATGCAGAAGTAGATACTTTCAGTGTTACCCATTTATCTTCCTCAGGGATATAAAAACGCTTTTTAACTAAATTCGCATTGAATTTGCGTTTCGTCTTGTTCATGGCGTGAGAAACATTGTTCCCGACCATTGCCTTCTTTCCAGTAAGTTCACAAACTCTTGACATTATGTTGACTTTTAATGTGTTTTTATAAAACGAGGTGCAAATTTACGAATTCTTTAATATGTAGCAAACTATAAATCCTAATTTTTTAAAATTTCTTTTAGTAGCAATTCAAAGGATTTATTCATGGTTTTATTGATGACTTTCGTTCTATGATTTCCCATATGGAATGAGCCAGAAATCACCTTATCTGGAGTTGCAATTGCTATACAAACAGTGCCAACATCAGCATCAGAATCTCCTTTTGTAGGTCCTGCGTTACCTGTTGTCGCAATGGCGTAATCTGTTTTAAATATCTGTTGCACATTTCTTGCCATTGCTTCAGCAACTTCTAAACTAACTACAGAATGTTTATCTATAATTCCCTGTGGAATCCTTAATACATCAACTTTGGCTTCCGTTGCATAACTCACGACACTGCCTTTAAAATATGCAGAAGCCCCTGAGTTTGAAGTAAATTGCTCGGCTATCTTCCCTCCTGTACAACTTTCAGCTGTACATATTGTCTGTTTCTTTTCGGTCAGCAGATTTCCAATAGTCACTTCTATGGAATTCTCATCTTCATACCCCATAATAATATCACCAATCAATGGATGTAGCAATCCCACTTGTTTTTCAACTTCGTTTTCGATAAAATCTTTATCATCTCCTTTAGCCGACAATCGCAACCTTACCCTACCCAAGTTAGGCAAATAGGCAAGTTTTATAAAAGATGGTAAACTATCTTCCCATCCCTCAATCTTGTCGGCTATAGCACTTTCTCCCATGCCGTAGGTAAGAATGGTTTTGTGAAAAATAAAAGGGAAATGATATTTTTCTTGAAGTCTCGGAAGCACTTCATTTGCCATCAATGCCTTCATTTCATAAGGCACACCGGGCATAGAAATAAATACCTTTCCATTTTTCTCGATCCACATTCCAGGTGCAGTACCGAATTTATTCATCAATACAGTTGCTCTGGAAGGAACCAAAGCTTGTTGCTTATTGACTTCTAGTAATGGTGTAGAAATATGTTTTTTGAAAAGTGTTTCAACATGTAACAGAACTTCATCATTCTGAACTAAGTGGTCATTAAAATATTCGCAAATAGTATGCTTGGTGATATCGTCTTTTGTGGGACCCAAACCACCTGTAATAAGAATGATATCGGCATTGCCTTTAGCTTCCTTTAAGGATTTAAGAATATGCTCCTTATCATCTTGCACGGAAGTTATCTGATATACGGATACTCCAATTTTATTGAGTTCCTTGCAAATATAGGCCGAATTGGTATCTACTATCTGTCCAATAAGAATTTCATCTCCGATAGTGATAATTTCCGCAAACATTAGAGGTCAAAATCAGATTTTATTTCATTCACTGTCTGTTGGACTGCGGAAAGAACTATCTCTAATTTATCGCCAATATCTTCGCCTTTCTTCTCGAATTTACCCCAATCCTGGACTTCAATCAAGTCTTCTAGAACTCCTAATTCAAAAAGATCTATTGTGGGTTTCATTTTATGCGCGGATTGATACACTTGCAGGTAGTCCTTATTAGCGACTGCTTCCTTGAGTAATTGTGCATCTGCAGGCACCTCTTCAAGGAAAGTAGCGGCCAAAGCCATGACAAAATCTTCATCATTATCGGCCAATTCCCTGACGCGATACAGTTTGTAATGTTGTTCCATCTATTTAATTGTAATTGAAAATAGCTCCTTCTTGTTTATGAAGCCTTTTAGTTTATCGTTGGCAATTACCTTGCCAACACCAGCAGGCGTTCCGGTAAAGATAATATCTCCGATCTTTAAAGTAAAATATTTTGAGACATATTCTATTAATTCATCAATCTTCCAAAGCATATGGCTCGTATTTCCAGTCTGAACGACCGCATCGTTTTTAAGTAATTGAAAATCAATGTCATCTACATCTTCAAACTCGGCCTTAGGGAGCCATTCCCCTATAACAGCGGCACCATCAAAGGCTTTTGCTTTTTCCCAAGGAAGACCCTTCTCCTTCAGTTTGCTTTGTAAGTCTCTAGCAGTAAAGTCAATTCCCAAGCCTATTTCGTCATAATACTTATGTGCAAATTTCTTGTCAATATGTTTCCCAACTTTATTGATCTTAACCAAGATCTCCACTTCGTGATGTATATCATTGGAAAAATCTGGAATGAAAAATGGTTGTTTCTTAAGCAGTATTGCCGTATCAGGCTTCATGAAAATTACAGGGTCATTAGGTTTTTCGTTCTTAAGCTCTTCAATATGCTTCGTGTAATTTCGTCCTATACAAATGAGTTTCATAAAACAGCTATAGTTTATTATTAAACGCCCTCAATTTAATTGCTGTGAGCACCTTCTTGGTGTATAATGGAAAATCCGCATTCAACAACCATCCAAAATAACCTGGTTCTTGCTCCAAAATATCCAAGACTTTCTTATTCTTGTGTTTTCCGAAAGAGAAACATTCTTCTCCTGCTTTATTAAAGACAATAAATCCTGCGAAATCCGCAAATTTCTTTCGTGAACTAAACTCAGACAAGAATTTCATGTCATTTTCAAGCACATCGTACTTCTGGATTTGTTGCTTTAAAACTTCAAAGGTCGCATTGGTATCTGCTTCTGCACTATGAGCATCATCAAGGTTTTTGTCACAATAGAATTTATAGGCTGCAGATAAGGTACGCTGCTCCATTTTATGGTAAATGATCTGTACATCGACCGATACACGGCCTTTCATATCAAAATCGACATCAGAGCGTAATAATTCTTCAGCCAATAATGGGATATCGAACCTGTTGGAATTGAATCCACCTAGATCGGAATCCTTGATCATGTTATAGATTTCCTTTGATAATTCTTTAAAAGTTGGTTTATCTGCAACATCTTCATCAGAAATTCCATGTATAGCGATCACTTCTGCTGGGATTTTCATTTCAGGATTAACACGCCACGTCTTACTTTCTTCTTTGCCGTCTGGATGTATTTTAAGTATGGAGATTTCAACGACACGATCCTTAGAAATATTAACTCCAGTGGTTTCTAAGTCGAAAAAACAAATTGGTTTATTAAGGTTTAATTGCATGGAAATAATTGAATTATTTGGAATGTAAAGATACTAAAATGTAAAGGTGCTAAACCAAAAAAAACCTGACTGTTAATAATCAGGTTTTATTCCCGTATTTTGTTAACTTCTTAAATCTCTCTATTGCTATCCCAAGCTTCGAGATAATCTTTGACTTGTTTCACAAATTGTCCACCTAATGCACCATTAACCACGCGATGATCATAAGAATGTGACATGAACATTTTGTAACGGATACCAATAAAATCGCCTTCGGAAGTTTCGATAACCGCAGGCACTTTCCTGATAGCCCCTAACGCCAAGATTCCTACTTGAGGTTGGTTAATAATAGGTGTACCCATGATACTCCCAAAAGTTCCAACGTTAGTCACAGTGTAAGTACCATCTTGAATATCATCAGGGCTTAGCTTGTTAATACGAGCTCGATTGGCTAGGTCATTGACTTTTTTCGTCATGCCCATCAAATTCAATTGGTCGGCGTTTTTTATAACCGGAACGATCAAATTACCATCAGCAAGAGATGCGGCCATACCAAGATTAATATTTTTCTTTTTAATGATCTTATCCCCATCTACAGAAATATTGAGCATAGGGAAATCTCGCAACGATTTTGCAACTGCTTCCATGAAAATTGGCGTAAACGTCAATTTCTCGCCTTCTCTTTTTTCAAAATCACCTTTTACCTTGATTCTCCAATTCCAGATCTTAGTAACATCGGCTTCTATGAAGGATTGAACATGAGCTGAAGTCTGAACCGAATTGACCATATGTTTGGCAACTAGCTTGCCCATCCTTGTCATTTCGATTATTTCATCTTCGCCATTTGAAGCAACAGGCACGACAGCTTTAGATTGAACAACTCCGTTCGTTTGTGGAGTTTCTATTTTCGTTATCGGCTTTGAAGTTTCAATGATCTTTGGAGGTGACTTAGTCTCTTTACTACCTATATAAGCAAGAATGTCGTTTTTCGTGAGGCGACCCTCTTTTCCTGTACCAGGTAATGTATCTAATTCTGTTTGAATTATACCTTCTTGTTTTGCAATATTCTTTACGAGTGGTGAATAAAATCTGACACCACTGGATACGATAGGTGTATTGGTCGTTTCTTGAGCTAGTGTCACCGTCTCCGCCACTTCATTTGCGACTTCTAAAGAAACTTCTTGAGTCTCCACTATGGTTTCCACCTTTGGGGCTACATCCATTGAAGACACATCACCTTCCGTCTCAATTACCGCGATGGTCTGACCCACCTGAACGACATCATCGATATTATACAATTTCTCAACCAAAACACCATCAACTTCGGAAGGCACTTCACTATCGACCTTATCGGTTGCAATTTCCAGTACAGCTTCATCAGCTTCAATGGTATCGCCTACTTCTTTAAGCCAATTCGTGATGGTTGCCTCGGCAACACTCTCACCCATTTTCGGAAGTTTTAATTCAAATTTTGCCATATTGATAATATAACAGTGTTTTTTTGGTTTAGCATTGCAAAATTAGTAAAAAAACTAATCGCTAACTGAATTTAATTCAAATAAATTAGTCGTCATCTATAATTACTCCTTTGCTTTTTGAGCCACTGCTACCGATTGTAAATTTAGAATTTTTCGGTCTAATTTTAAGAAATCCTTCATGATCTTCAAAAAATCGTATAATATCTTTGAACGACAGTGTATTATTATCGAATACAATTTCTTCTCTATGTGCATCACTCCCCTTTTCGCTCTTCACCATCAATTCCAAAAAAGGGAAGGTTTTGGTTCCTAAATTAACAATGACATCCAATAACCAAGTGTTTTTAAAATGCTTTTTATAGAATATGCCCATGGCATCATAAAATCGTTTTCTATAAATCTTGTCTTTAGGCGTGCTTTCTCCTTTGAAATGTATGATAGTGGACTGACCAAAATATTGATTTTGAAATCCGGCCTTTAATACTTTATACGAAAGATCAATATCCTCTCCATACATAAAATAGTCTTCATCAAAACCACCAATTCCATCATAGATCGATTTTTTGATGATCATAAAGGCCCCTACCAATATGTCCACATTACCAACGTCATGTTCCTTCAAATGATTGGCATAATATGTGCCACTGGATCCGAATATTTTCTTGAGCGATACAAGAGGTGTCGGCACATTACGTTTACTTTCTGGCAGATAAAGTCCATTACCATCTATTAATCGACATCCTATAATACCCACATCTTTAGTCTTATCAGCGAACTCCAGTAATGTAGTGAATGTGTCTTCTGCTACCACAGTATCGGGATTCAAGATACACAAGTAGTCTCCTCGTGCTTGAGCGACTCCAATATTATTTCCTTTGGAAAAGCCTGAATTCAATGTATTCTGAATGAGTTTGACATTAGGAAATAATGTCTTGACCATTTCACAACTATCATCGGGAGAATTATTATCTACTACTATTATTTCAGCATCAATGTCAGTAATTGCGGCTTCAACACTTTTTATACAAAGCTCCAAGAAATAGCGAACATTATAATTAAGTATGACAACAGATAATTTCAAATGCGATCAGGATTTTAGGGATAATTCAAAAGGAATTCTGTTAAGTATACTTCTTCCAAGTGTAATTTCATCAGCATACTCTAATTCATCTCCAACCGAAATACCTCTGGCAATTGTAGATGTGGTGACATCGTAATCTTGAATCTGCTTATAAATATAGAAATTGGTGGTATCACCTTCCATCGTCGAACTTAAGGCAAATATCAATTCTTTGATCTTGCCCTCCTTTGTTCTGGTGACCAAAGATTCAATTGTAAGGTCATTTGGACCGATACCATCCATTGGCGAGATCTTCCCTCCCAAAACGTGATACAAGCCTCTAAATGAACTCGTGCTTTCTATGGCCATGACATCCCTCACATCTTCCACCACACATATTATATCTTCATTTCTATGGGGATTCGCGCAAATCTCACAGATTTCATTATCACTAATGTTGTGGCAACTAGTACAGAACTTGATCTCTTGTCTTACAGTTTCTAAAGCCTTTGTTAAATGCGACGTTTGGTCTTTGGGTTGGCGCAATAAATGCAATACGAGTCTTAATGCCGTCCTCCTACCGATACCTGGCAATTGAGAAACTTCATTAATGGCATTCTCCAATAATTTTGATGAAAACTCCATTTTGCGAATTTACTGAAATTTAATACTATTCATGAAAGTAAAAAGCCCAATAATTAAAATATTGGGCTTTTAAAAGAATATGTCCGTCAACAGTTATTCTATTATTACTTTTTTCGTTAATATTCCATACGAATTATTCATCCTAACAAAATATAATCCAGAGGAATAATTACTGACATCAATCTTAAAGGTGTTCATGATGCTTTGGTTTTTTTCAGAATACATCAACTTTCCGAGTGTATTATATATTTTGATCCCGATCTCGTCATTCTTATTCCATAAAAGATTGATTTCGTTCGACGCGGGATTCGGATACACCAAAATAGATTGCAGATCAAATTCTCGCGTGCTCAATGTTGGATCATAGACGTCTGAAGCCCATAGCCCTCTACCATAAGTTCCGGCATATAATTTATTATTAACTTCATTGATTTCAAGTTCATTGACGATAACATTTGGTAAGTTATTACTGAAAGGCTGCCATTGTGAAACGGTATTGTCTATATAATAAACCCCATAATTCATACCTACATAAAGGCCATCTTTACCATTATTTTGCCACGCAAGTGCTAATGCACTAAAATTCGGTAAATTATTCAAGTATGATGTCCAGTTTGCGCCACCATCTGTTGACACATATACCTTCGCAGACCCGGTTGTTGCAATTGCCACTTTATCGGAATCTGTTGGATGTATGGCAATTGAGTTAATACTTCCTGAGAATCCTGAAGGCGTTGTCCAATTAGTAGCACCACCATCAGCAGTCTTATAAAGATTACTTCCTATAGCAGCAAACATGATATTGCTATTTGAAGGTGCAATCTTTAAATGATTTAGATTGCTACCAAAACTCTGAGAAATTGATGTCCATGAAGTTCCTCCATTAATGGACTTATAAACCTGGTCATAACCAGAATATATTACGTTAGAAGTTATTGGATCTTGCTCAAAAGGCGTTATCCAATTCCCGCTCTTACCATCTGGTTCTGCCAAACCAGAATAATTCGCACCCCCATTAAGGGTCTTGTATAATGATCCGTTTTGCGAGGTTCCATACATAACATTACTATTATCTTTATCGACGAAGGACTCCATTCCATCAGCGCCAAGCCAATCAGTCCAGTTTCCTGAAGAATCCATTACAGAAGTCCCATTATCTTGAGAACCTCCAGTAACTATAACTGGATCTGATTGACTAATCCCAATTTTATAAAACTGTCGTATTCCAAGACCGGCTGTAAGATCCGTATAATAGGTCGAATTGATTGTTCCAGTATCTGTTGCGACAAATATCCCACCATCGGATCCAACATAAAGATCCGTACCAACAAATTCCAGAATATCAACATCTGCATGACAATACCCAATATTTTCAAAGGCTGCATTTTGAGGCACCCATTGAGATGTGATATTAAAAACGGCCCCGCCATCAGTAGATTTCCATGTGAGGACTCCAGCGATATGCACCTCATCCACATTTGTTGGATGCACCACGATATCCATATCTCTTGGAGCTTGTCCACTATTATCAGCAGCCGTTGAGCTATAACCAAAATAGTTATTCGTTCCATGATTTAATTTGGTAAATGTGGCACCACTATCTGTTGATTTATAAAATGCGCCAAAAATACCATTACTGGCTTCTAAGATATAAACTACAGCAGCATCAGCTGAGGCCGGTGTGGCTCCTTTGGAAACACCAATCATTTTTGGTCCACTGCTAAAAGCATTAGCTCCAACTTCAAAACCATCCTGAAAAATTACTCCTAAAGTTGTATCTTCAATTGACACATCATCTAATGTAATTCCTCTCCCATAATTATTTGTTGCCTCAAATGCGATATAATAAGTTGATGTTGTATTTGGAAGATTTAATGTTATATCTGTCCAACTATTAGCTGAACCTGTATAACTAGCTAATTCAGTCCAAGTGCCAGCAGCGGAGGTTTTATATAATACTCTTAACTCATTAAGAAAAGACGCACCCCAATCAACATTTGTATATGAAAATTTAAGCTGAGGTAAAGTACCACCAACAATATTCAATTCTGGTGAAACTAAGTTTGTAACTGGATGACTATAATCTGGGAAGAAATAAAGTGCCATTGACCCTCCTGTTTTTGGAGTTACACTTCCATTTTGATTGGAATTACTCTCGACCCAATCAGTTGACCCAATAACATTTTCTTGAGTCCATAATGGAAAACTTGGTTGTGTATTAGCAAAAGTAGCCCCTCCATCAGTAGATATATAAAATGCATTGCCTGACGCATATATGGTATTGGTATCGCCTGGTTTAAATTCAAAATCATATCCAGTAGTTACGCCTGGATCGATCAAGGCCCAGGTCACTCCTGAATCCGTTGATTTGTATAATCCACTAAATTCAGTACTACAATACATTTTTGCGGTATTAGTAGGATCAATCAATATTTTATTAACCCACCCAAATCCAGCTATTCCTAAAACATTCCATGTCATCCCAGCGTCAGTCGACTTAAAAATCGTACCACCAGTACTACCCCAAAAATAAGTTGAGGAATTAGTAGGATCCATAGCTAATGAATTGACACTAAGATTAGATAGATTATCCGTTAAAACAGTCCAACTTGCACCCCCATCGGTTGTTTTCCAAACACCTCCAGTATGTGCGCCTACAATAATATGATCCGTATTTCCTGGATCCACCGCAATGGATGTTATTCTACCTACGCCAGGATTCCATCCTGAAGTTTGGTTCCAGTCCATAGGCCCTAATTGTACCCAGTCACCAACAGTGGTTCTTGATGAATCAAAGTTTTGATTCACATAATTATTATATCGTTCGAGTTCGTTATAATAATATTCTGCTGATTTCAGTTTTCCGTTTTCATCCATCGTCCTTAAAGCATTATATTCCCAACGCTTATAAGGATTGAATCCTGTACCTTTTTCGGTGCCTCGTATCGCAAAATAGGTTTCTGCGCTTTCCTGTATTTCTTGTACGGTGTACGATCCATCCGTAATCATTCGTCTATACTCTTGCGACCAAGACGTTAACACAAATGCCACTAAGGCAAATGAAATGTAAATTTTTTTCATAATTGTTCCCCTTTATATTAATATTGTATTTAACAGCAACCTGAAAATTACCTAAATTACTCCTAACTAGCAAATTATTACGTTATACGACATGACCGCTACACAAATCCTTATCCTTATCGCCGCTTATTTCGGAGTATTAATGCTCATTTCCTATGTCACAGGAAAAAATGATAGTAATGAAACCTTTTTTAAGGCGGGAAAGCAATCTCCGTGGTATGTTGTAGCATTCGGTATGGTTGGCGCTTCACTATCCGGAGTCACTTTCATTTCGGTGCCTGGATGGGTAGAAGGTTCTCAATTCAGTTACTTGCAAGTCGTCTTAGGGTATTTTGTAGGATATTTTGTGGTGGCTTATATATTGCTACCTATCTATTATCGATTGAATGTCACTTCCATTTACGAGTATCTTAATACTCGGTTCGGAGTGGTCAGCCATAAGACTGGCGCATTCTTTTTCTTTGTGTCTCGTGTACTCGGTGCCGCTTTCAGGTTATTCTTGGTGGCTATCGTACTTCAACAATTTGTTTTTGATGCATGGAAAGTCCCTTTTGAGGTAACCGTTGTATTATCAATTCTTTTAATTTGGATCTATACCAATCGTGGAGGTATTAATACAATTGTTTGGACAGATACCCTTCAAACCTTATTCATGATTACCGCGGTAATCCTATCAATTTATTTCATTAACCAGCAATTGGGTTGGAGTTTTTCTGAATTCATAAGATCGGAAGAGCTCGAGAAGTATAGTAAAGTATTTGTAACGGATAGCTTTCTGGAGCGCGGTCATTTACTGAAGTCCTTTTTTGGCGGGATGTTCATCACTATATGTATGACAGGGCTGGATCAAGATATGATGCAAAAGAATTTGACTTGTAAAAACTTAAAGGATGCCCAGAAGAATATGGTATGGTTCAGCATTGTATTGGTGATCGTCACTTTCTTGTTCATGTTATTAGGTGCTTTATTATTCATCTATGCAGGAAAGAACGGTATATCCATTCCTCTTATGGATGGCGCTCCAAAAACGGATCTACTATTCCCAGAAATAGCGCTTAATAGTGGATTAGGACTGATTGTGGCTGTCACTTTCATGCTTGGATTGATCGCCGCTGCATACAGTAGTGCGGATAGTGCATTGACGTCGTTAACGACGTCATTTTGTGTGGATTTCTTGAATATTGAGAAAAAACCAAAAGAACATCAGAAAAAAATAAGAAAACAAACTCATATTGGAATGAGTGTCGTATTGGTAATTGTCATCATCATATTTAAACATGTTCTTGACAGGAATGTCATTGACAGTTTGCTAACGGTTGCAGGGTATACATATGGCCCCTTGTTAGGTCTATTTGCCTTCGGTATTTTCACGAAATTCCAGGTAAAAGATAAGTTTGTATGGATCGTCACTTTATTATCTGTGGTAGTTACTACGATTATTGGCAGTATTCCTGCGGAATCACTTGGAGGTTATGTTGTAGGATACGAATTACTCCCAATAAATGGTCTTCTAACGTTTTTGGGTTTAATATTGATTCGTAGAAAGCAGCACTAAGGTACAGGCTATATCCACTTCAATATCATTATCTCGCAATAGATCGTAGAAATCAGGATTCTCAGTACCTGGATTAAAAATGACCCGTTTGGGTTTCTGGGAGATTATATAGTTATAATATGCCTTCTGCCGTAATGGACTCAAATACATCGAAATGGTATCGATCCCATCGTAATGTATCATTTTGGTATCTATTTTCATACCATTAATGTCTCCTTCTTGAAATCCATAGGCGACTACGTCATGTCCTTTATCCTGTAATTTCAATATAGCAATATTAGAATATCGATCCAGATTTAAAGAAGCACCTACTATCAAGGTTTTCTTTCCCATATGTTAAAGTGTTGTTAAGTAATGTTAATTCAAGTAACAGGATATAAAAATAGTCGTCTATCTGTTATCAACCTAGTTTAATCAATCAAAAGATCTAATCAATCAATGAAACAATCATTTCCTCATCGCAATGTTTTAGCCAGTAATTTGAGTGGTGTAACATCTTATGTCTTTTAAAATTTCACAATATTGATAACCAACATATAATAGTTGATGGTTAGTGTTAATGTATGGTTATTAATGGAAAGCCCAGACAATTAGTCTGGGCTTTTATATTCCTGCGAAAGCCCGAATCTTTATGTTCTGTCCTGATTTCTTGAGATTCCTGCTTTCACAGGAATATGATCACCATTTCATCACCACACTACCCCAAGTAAAGCCACTACCAAAAGCGGCCAATACAACGGTATCACCTTCCTTGATCTTCCCTTGTTCCCATGCTTCAGTTAAAGCGATCGGGATCGATGCTGCGGTGGTATTACCGTATTTCTGGATATTATTGAAGACTTGATCATCTCTCAGATCGAATTTCTTCTGGATGAATTGCGCGATGCGCAAATTCGCTTGATGCGGAATCAACATATCAATATCTTCTTTTTGCAATCCATTTGCAGCCAGACCTTCTAAGATCACTTGGCTAAATCGAACAACGGCATGCTTGAAAACAAATGTGCCATTCATATGCGGAAAAAAACTTTCATCATTCGGATCATTTTCAGCAATGATATCATTCACCCAACGTTTTCCCATGCCAGGAGCTATAAGTACCAATTCCTCCGCATGTTCACCTTGAGAATGCAAATGTGTCGATAAAATTCCTTTTGTTGTATCTTCTTCACGTGTTAAAACTGCGGCACCTGCACCATCACCAAAAATTACGGTAACCCCTCGCCCACGTGTTGTTTTATCTAATCCATGAGAATGCAATTCGCTACCAATTACAAGAATGTTTTTATACATGCCTGTTTTAATAAAATTATCGGCTACCGAAATGGCGTAGACGAAGCCAGAACATTGATTACGTACATCTAAAGCACCAACAGTTTTTATATCCAAAGCATGTTGTACCTGCACTCCTGGGCCAGGAAAATACATATCTGGGCTCAAGGTAGCGAATACAATAAAATCTATTTCATCTTTATCAATTCCAGAGCGTTCTATGGCAATTTTCGCAGCTTTAACACCCATCGTTGCCGTTGTATCTCCAGATCCTTTTTCTGCCCAACGACGTTCTTTTATACCTGTGCGTTCGGTAATCCATTCATCATTCGTATCCATTATCTTGGACAGATCGTCATTAGTGACCACATTGTCAGGGACGTAATGCCCTAGGCCTATTATCTTGGAATTGTACATAGAATTATTTTAAGGAACTTGCAATTTAAGTAATAAAAAATAGATAAAAAAGAAGAGCGCACTTCATCCAAAAAGCGCGCTCATTAAAAACAACCTAACCAATAATAAACCAAATTAAAGGTACTTTCTAACTCATTACCACACTTTCGGATTTTGAGTCTTTCATATATAATTTATAGTTATTCACTATTACTTTAGATCCTAGGTCATGCAGTAGATTATACAATCCGAAGAATGTCCTATTAATGTACAAGAAGTGTTTACTACCTCTATTGCCATTCATCTTACGAATCTTGGTATCGTTAGAGAATTGCTCGCTAAGAGACGCTATTTTAGACCAAAATGTTTCATCCGCAAAATCAAATTCTTCATTATGGAACGGACTAGTTAATAAACTCAACATTTGATGGAAAAGCTCCGAGAAGAATTTAATTTCTTCTGGAGAATCATCTTCTCGGAGAATTTCCAATTCAAACATCTTCTGCATGAAAACATCTGGATTATTGATGCTCTTATACTTCGCTAATTCAAAATATGGATTATAGAATTCATCTGGCACATGCTTGATGCAGCCAAAATCAATGGCAATGAGATTAAAATCTTCATCCACCAAGAAATTTCCAGGATGAGGGTCTGCATGCACTTTTTTCAGGCCATGGATCTGGAACATATAAAAGTCCCAAAGCGTTTGTCCTAATTTATCGTTATTCTCTTGTAATGTTTCTGTATTTGTATATTCTGACAGATGCTGTCCTTCCATCCAATCCATGGTAATGATCCGTTCGCTTGAAAGGTCTTCATAATACTCAGGGAATTCCAGGTCAGGAATGTGAGCGCAAGCTTCCGTAATTTCTTTACTTTGCTTTATTTCCAATAAGTAATTCGTCTCTTCAATCAGTTTATTTTCCACTTCCTTGAAATACTTCTCACTATCCTTGCCCTTCAAATTAAACATCCTGATGGCGATCGGTTTCACGATCGCCAGATCAGAACTTATACTGTCTGCCACTCCCGGATATTGAATTTTCACAGCAAGTTTTTTCCCATCCTTAGTTGCTTTATGTACCTGACCGATACTTGCGGCATTTATGGATTGAGCGGCAAACGTGTCGAATATGTCTTCTGGGTAATTCCCGATGTATGTTTTAAATGTTTTTCTAACTAGAGGTGCCGACAATGGTGGTACAGAAAACTGTGCCAAACTAAAACGCTCAACATAGGCATTTGGAAGAATGTTTTTTTCCATGCTCAACATTTGCGCAACTTTTAACGCACTGCCCTTTAAACTCTTTAAACCATCATAAATATCTGTCGCATTATCTTCGTTCAACTGGTCTTTATTGGTCTCAGAATTCATGAGTTTAGACCCATAGTATTTTAAGTAATTGCCACCAACTTTTGCGCCAGTCTTAACAAGTGTGGTTGTACGTTGCAATTTTGAAGTCGGTATTTTATCTAGAGTTTTCAATAGGTCGTTGCTACATCATTTTTTCTTTCCAAAGGAATTTCCCAAGGTCTAGAACAGATTCTAATGGCTTAGTTTCAAAGACATCAAACACTGTATTTACAGATTTTTCAATAATCACATCTGTTTTCTCAAAACCAGCGGACTCATCGTCCATCCAATATTTTAATATGAATAAAAATTGCAGCCAAGCACCTTCAGAAAAAATCGTCGTATGATGCTTTGTAATTTTCAATTGCTTATTCTCGTTGCTTTCGTCAATCAATTCCAAAGCGAATGCTTTCAGATGTTTTCTTATACCTTTTAATTGCTCTAAGCTCTGCATCATATTCTGCGCGGCATGGTCTTTCAATGTGAATAGCACATAACTTCTATTCAATTTCAATACTTCAAAAAAGGTGTAATAGTAAGTCAGCATCTTCTCTTTATTGGTGTAAGAGGCATAGTCCTTGTTTTTAAGAAGTACATTAACCGTATTCTGATGAAAGGCATTCCAAACAGCTTTACGAACGGCATCCAACGACCCAAAGTGATTATAAAAGGCGTCCTCGTCCATCTTCTCTTCCTTACAAAACTTGTATCCCGAACTTGGTATACGGTCATGCTCTAATACATGATGCGTATAGGCAGACAAAATAGCCGCTTCGGTTGTAGCTTTCTTGGTGGTTGTATTCGTGGTGGTTGCTTGTTTTGCCATAATTTCTAATTGAATGGTATCATCCTCAACAATCTATACAAAGATATATTATTGTTTAATCTATTAGCAAAATGTTTAAACAAAGTTTTGTTAAAATTTTACGTGTCAGTTTGTCACTTTTAACGGCTTGGCATTTTTGTTGACTAGTAGTTTTCATAAATTAATAACACTAATGTCGTTAGTTCGAGTTGAGACGCAGTCGAAGTGACGCAAAAAACATAAAAACATGGCAAAAGGAACTATTAATGTTTCGGTAGAAAACATTTTTCCACTCATCAAGAAATTCTTGTACAGTGATCACGAGATCTTCTTACGTGAGTTGATCAGTAATGCGACAGATGCTACCATGAAATTAAAGCACCTTACCAATATCGGTGAGGCCAAGGTAGAATACGGCAATCCTCAAATTGAGGTGAAGATCGACAAAGACAAGAAGAAACTTCATATCATCGACCAAGGATTGGGGATGAGCAAGGAAGAAGTGGAAAAATTCATTAACGAAATTGCTTTTTCAGGAGCTGAAGAATTCTTGGATAAATATAAAGACAAGGTGGATGATGCTGGTATTATAGGCCACTTCGGACTAGGCTTCTACTCCGCTTTTATGGTGGCTGATAAAGTGGAAATAAAGACCAAATCGTATAAAGATGACGATGCGGCTCATTGGACCTGTGATGGCTCACCGGAGTTTACCTTAGTAAAAGGTAAGAAAAAAGATAGAGGCACTGAGATCATCTTGCATATCGCGGATGACTCTACCGAATTCTTGGAAGAAGCACGAATAACAAGCTTGCTGAATAAGTACAACAAGTTTATGCCAATCCCGATCAAGTTTGGCACTAAAGAAGTAAACGACCCAGATCATGCACCGGCAACAACGACCGATAAAGATGGTAAGGAAACAACAGAACCTCACAAGCAACTAACGGTCGATAACATCATCAACAATCCCGATCCGGCTTGGACCAAGCAACCGGCCGATTTAAAAGATGAGGATTACAAAAGCTTTTACAGAGAGCTATACCCAATGCAATTTGAGGAGCCATTGTTCCATATTCACTTGAATGTGGATTATCCTTTTAACCTTACAGGTATCTTGTATTTCCCGAAACTGGGGAACGATATGAATATCCAGAAAGACCGTATCCAATTATATCAAAATCAGGTATACGTCACGGATAATGTAGAAGGTATCGTACCTGAATTCTTGACGATGTTACGCGGTGTCATAGATTCGCCCGACATTCCATTGAACGTGTCTCGTAGTTATTTACAGGCCGATGGTGCCGTTAAAAAGATCGCTTCTTATATCAGCCGTAAAGTGGCTGATAAATTGAAGTCACTCATTAACGACAACCGTGAGGATTTCGAAGCCAAGTGGAATGACATTAAGGTAGTGATCGAATACGGAATGCTTTCTGAAGAGAAATTCTTCGAGAAGTCAGATGCTTTTGCCTTGTATCCAAGCGTAGATGGCAAATACTTTACCTATGAAGAATTGGAAGCCAAGATCAAAGACAATCAAACTGACAAGGATGACAAATTGGTCATTCTCTATGCTTCCAATGTCGAAGAGCAACACTCCTATATTGAAGCTGCGAAGGTCAAAGGGTACGAAGTCTTGTTATTGGACTCCCCTATTGTACCCCACCTCCTCCAGAAATTGGAAAGCACAAAAGAGAACATCTCATTTGTGCGTGTTGATGGGGACTCTATCGATAAATTGATCAAGAAAGACGACACCACAATTTCCAAACTCTCTGACGAAGAAAAAACAAAGTTGGACGAGCTATTGAAAGAAGTGGTCCCTTCTGAAAAGTTCATGGTGCAGTTAGAAGCTATGGACAGCGATGCTGCTCCATTCATGATCACGCAACCAGAATTCATGCGACGTATGAAGGAGATGCAAGCGACTGGCGGCGGTGGCGGCATGAACATGTTTGGTAATATGCCAGAAATGTACAATTTGGTGGTTAATACCAATCACGAATTGGTAGGTGAGATCTTGGGCACAAAGACCAAGAAAAAACAAGAACGGTTGATCAATCAATCACTAGACCTCGCAAGATTGTCGCAAGGCTTATTGAAAGGTGAAGAACTCACCAATTTCATTAAGCGTTCCTATGATATGATAAAATAAGCAAAGTGCAATTCCTGGCTTTCGACTATCGCTCAAGATAAACTCCAGCGGGAATCATATTAAATTGAATCAAAACCGCCTCTACCAAGAGGCGGTTTTTTGTTTTGCCGTTACCAAAAAAATATGCGACCTTAGTTACATCCATTTAATAACCATTAAACATCCAAAATGTCTGAGACCATAGACGATTATTTAGACAATCATTATATCCACCGAAGCAATTGGCTAAGAGCCGCGGTACTTGGTGCCAATGACGGCATTCTATCAACTGCCAGTATTGCCATAGGTGTTGCGGCAGCTAGCGATATGAGAGAGCCCGTTATATTGGCGACCTTGGCCGGATTAGTAGCTGGTGCATTGTCCATGGCAGCAGGAGAATACGTTTCTGTAAGCTCACAAACAGACATAGAGTCAGCCGATATCGAGCGCGAAAAACAAGAGTTGGAAGAGCTGCCCGAATTGGAGTTACAGCGATTGGCAGAGATCTATGAAAACCGAGGCCTGAAAAAAGAAACAGCACTTACCGTTGCCAAGGAAATGACAGCACACGACGCTTTGGGAGCCCACGTTAGGGATGAGTTAGGCATTAATGACATCAGTCAGGCCAAGCCCATACAAGCCGCTTTGGCCTCTGGTGCCGCCTTTACGGTGGGAGGCATACTCCCCTTTTTAGTGACGCTATTCCTACCCTTACAAAGCATGGAGTATTATCTCTATGGCTTTGCCACTCTATTCCTCATTATTTTAGGCGCATTAGCAGCAAAGACTGGTGGCTCCAGTATAGGAAAAGCCATAATAAGAATCACATTTTGGGGGACGGTAGCCATGGGATTGACCGCCTTGGTAGGGTACTTTTTTGGCGTTAATGTATAAATACGGAGCTCTAAACAGCGAATAGCTGTGCTCGACGTGGCACCGCAATCGCATCCACAAAACAAACCACACCCTTTATTATTGACCTTTAATGCTTTATTGTTAATAATAAGTGGGTAAAGCCTCTTTTATTTGTGGGAATAAGGGCGTTCTTTATTGATAATAAAGGGGTTACAAAATACTAGAAACAAGAACTTTTGTACATCAATATCGAGTTGTACAACTAGAATAATTAATTAACCCATAAATGACTTTTAAAATGAATCCGTCCAATCCAAAGTGGCCAAAGACCACTAAGTCTTACAAAGAATTAAAAAACCAGATCAAGAAGGACAAAGTTTTCTATGTTGCCCTTCAGTCTTCCTTAATGGTAGCACAAAAAAGAGCCTGGAACGAAATGCACCCTGACCTTTACAATGCGCTGGATAATTTATTTGGAGGTGAAGGCTGGCCAATTACACCAGATACATACCTAGAATATATGGCGCAATTCCTGGTATTAATACCCGATGAAATGGATGATCCCAATTATCCGAATGCTTGGAGCAGTGATGACACACAAAATGGGTATAATCAGAAAGTATATGACTTGTTGTGCCAGTTCTATTTTCTGGTAGATCAGCCATTGCCATTTATGAACATTGCTAATTTACAGGACTACAAAAAAGAAGATTTTGTTTTTGCTGACTGGTTGCGGGAATTCGCCGTTGACTGGGGCAAATTTCTTGATACCAAAGAATCCCTCCCATTAAGCGCGATGGCTTCATTTATGGCGGATCCGATGTACAATATTCCGCTTTACAGTGAAAACTCAAAAAATTGGAAGACCTTTAATGAGTTCTTCTATCGTGAGTTTAATGGTGCGGATGCAAAGGGTCAAACACCATTACGGCCAATTGCCGACCCTAGGAATAATAATACGATAACTTCTGCAGCCGATTGCACTTACAAAATGAAGTATCCTATTGACGATAAAGGAAATGTGCTTGGCATAGATGGGCGTCCTACCAGCCTGAAACTAAAAAATACGCATTCAGTATATACCGTTAGTGAGTTGTTGCAGGATGATACATTGGCCGAAGCATTCAACGGAGGTACATTCGTTCATTATTTTCTTAGTCCGTTCGACTACCACAGATTTCATTCACCTGTAGATGGTAAAGTCAAAGAATGCAAGGCTGTTCGGAGCAAAGTGTTTCTAGATGTTAATATAACTTCCGATGGTGAGTTTCATGCGCCCGACAGTTCAGAGGGCGGTTATGAATTTCAGCAATCCAGAGGTGTTTTTGTTGTAGATGCAGGGAAGTCAGTTGGCCTTGTAGCAGCTATATCAATTGGTATGGCACAGGTTTCTGGTGTAGACATGTACACAAAACTTAAAGGAAAGCAAGTAAAAAAAGGCGATGAGTTCGGGAAATTTAAGTTTAGCGGCTCCGACATGATCCTACTGTTCCAAAAGAATCCTAACTTGTATTTATGGGAACATGATCCAGGACATAATCCTATCCACTTCCAGTTTGGCCAGGCATCTGCCTATTGGGATGTGAGGGAATAAGCCATAGAAATCATGGCACAAGCATGTAAATCTGCCGTAAAAATCAGTCTGTCATTCCGTCCCGAGTTCTCGGGACTGCCTACCGTACAAAACCGCTCAACCAAAACAAAATCGTGCACAAACACTTAATAACGCTGAGTTATCTGTAATTTAGATGAATCATTTTTAATAATAAACTATTATAAAACACCTCTTTTGTAAAGGGCGTTTAACAAACTATAATTAATATGAATTTTGAAAGAATTATTTTATCTGGTATCCTATTTACGTTTTTTGCTTGCCATCCTAAAAGCCCCAACTATGATACGACTGCCCCAAAAAATGTCATACTTTTAATTAGTGACGGCACTGGACTATCACAGATATCTTCTGCCTTCTACTTCAAAGAATCTTCACCAAATTATGCTCGCTTTAAGAATATAGGTCTTATAAAAACTTCCTCTTCTAGGGAGGATGTAACGGATTCTGCAGCTGGGGCGACAGCTTTTGCATGTGGGGTCAAAACATACAATGGTGCAATCGGAGTAGCAGATGATTCAACAGATGTGAAAAATTTGGTAGAAATAGCTTCATTAAAAAATATTAAAACAGGGATGATTGCCACTTCTTCAATAACCCATGCTACGCCAGCCAGTTTCTATGCGCATGCATTTAATAGAGGTTCTGCGGAGAAAATAGCCTTACAATTGGTACAGTCGGAAATAGATTTTTTCGCAGGTGGAGGACTGCAATTTTTTAACAACCGACAAGATGGCAAATTATTGAATACCTTAAATGAAAAACAATTCACTATTGATACTATTGCTCTCAATGATTTCTCGAAAATTAAATCTAGCGAAAAGGTAGGTTATCTATTAGCAAAAGACGCTATGCCGCCAATTATCCAAGACAGAGGGGACTTTCTTTCAAAAGCAACAGAACTAGCCATTCGATTTTTAAGTAAAGATGATTCAGGCTTTTTTATGATGGCTGAAGGCTCTCAAATAGATTGGGGTGGCCATGAGAACAATGCATCGTATTTGGTATCGGAACTGATCGATTTTGATGATGCTGTAGGTAAAGCATTGGATTATGCTGAGAAAGATGGCAACACAATCGTAATAGTAACTTCTGATCATGAAACGGGCGGCTTCACATTGTCCGCAAAAAAGAAGAAAAGAGAAAATGGAGAAGAGTATAGTGATTATAGCGAAATTGGGATGACCTTTGCTACTACTGGACATTCTGCTGCTTTAATTCCTGTATTTGCTTATGGCCCTGGATCTGAAGAGTTTGTAGGGACCTATGAAAATACCAATATATTTGAAAAAATATTGAAAGTAACAAAATGGGGAGAGCAAGACTAGCTAAATAAAAACAATACTTCAGCGAACAACGTTCATAATCAATTCGCCTTCGCGCACCTAACAATCAGCTTGTTAAACCGGTCTTTATTTTATAGGATCTCAAAGAAATTGGAGATATAGGTCTTTGTCGTTTTAAACTCCTTTTGGTCATCGAACATAGGCTCACAGGCCAACCTCCGCCATAATCGCTTCTTTGTTACTTAAGTATTCTTGTCGCATGTGCTCAAAAATAGCATCAAGGCTTTTAACTAAATCCAGTTTTAGTCGCCCATAGAGGGCAACCGTATGCCATCAGCGTACTAAAAGCAATTTGGTCAGACTTCTCAGATTCCTAATAAAATAAAGTGATTCAATCATCGGGTTTTTTTCAGGAAAAATCCCATAAACGAGACGGATAATGGCTATCGAACTACCGCTCGACTTAATGTATCAGTATCTTCCACTTTTTGTATCTTCGTCTTCAAGGCCAAGCTGCGTTTAGTAGATCGTTAGAGTTAATTTACCACGAGTACCAATGAAGAAAGAGACATGGATTTTAGTTGGCTTTATAGTTTTAAAGTTTTTACTACAATACATCTTAATAAGCCCTGAATACGACTTGCAACGAGACGAATACCTTTATCTTGATCAAGCTCATCATTTGGCATGGGGTTATTTATCTGTTCCACCTGTTACTTCTTGGGTATCCAGTATTATTTATCTTCTGGGCAATTCAGTTTTTTGGGTTAAATTCTTTCCCTCATTGTTTGGTGCATTAACAATTCTTGTAGTTTGGAAAACCATTGAAGAGCTAAAAGGGAATTTATTTGCATTGATATTAGGAGCAACTTGTATTTTATTTTCTGTTCTTTTAAGATTAAATACGTTGTATCAGCCAAATTCCCTTGACGTTTTAAGTTGGACCGTTTTTTACTTTGTTATCATTAAATATTTCAATACCCAGAAACCGAAATGGCTTGTTGTTGCGGCAATGGTATTTGCTCTTGGTTTTCTTAACAAATACAATATTGTTTTTCTGCTTTTTGGTTTGCTACCTGCTATCTTACTTACTGAACATCGTAAAATATTTATTAAAAAGAATTTATACATAGGGATATTTATAGGGCTCTTATTCATTTCACCAAACCTTTTATGGCAGTACAATAATGATTTCCCTGTGGTACATCATCTAAACGAGTTGGCAGACACCCAATTGGTAAATGTTGATAGGTTGGGATTTTTAAAATCACAATTACTTTTTTTCATGGGTTCCTTGTTTGTGATCGCTCTCGCCCTATATTCATTGCTTTTTCACAAACCTTTCAGAAAATATAGGCCTTTCTTTTGGGCTTTCTTTTTTACGCTCATCTTTTTTCTGTATTTCAAAGCAAAAGACTATTACGCAATAGGACTTTATCCTATTTATATTTCTTTTGGTTCGGTTTTCCTTGCGTATCTTTTGAATAAAGGATGGAAAAAATATGTACAACCGATAGCTATTGCTATTCCAATTGTAGTTTTTATTCCAATCTTTGGTATTGCATTTCCAAATAGAAGTCCCGAGTATATCGTTGCACATTCAGATCGCTATGAATCCTATGGACTGCTTCGCTGGGAAGATGGCAAAAATCATTTACTACCACAAGATTTTTCAGATATGCTGGGATGGAAAGAATTAGCTCAAAAAGTAGATTCCATTTATTCCAAGTTGCCGAATCCGGACCAAACACTTGTGATTTGTGATAATTACGGACAAGCAGGAGCGATAAACTATTATACAAAAGTGGGAATTAAAGCAGTTTCTTTCAACGCAGACTATGTAAACTGGTTTAATCTCGAACGAAAATACACTAATCTCATAAGGGTTAAGAACTATCGTGAAAAAGATAATGAGATGAAAGAAACCAGTCCATATTTTAAATTAGCTGTTTTGGCTGATTCTATTAAAAATCAATATGCTCGGGAATACAAAACAATGATTTTTTCATTTACAGATGCTAACATTGATATTAATAAAAGAATCGAAAATGAAATTAACGAAACAAAAAACTACCGCTAACACGTTGTATTAGTAATGGCTTTCTACCATCAGTTACTGCACATACCGTTATGAGTTAAACCGTCCTGGCGGACCTAACGATAAGCTTTTCAAATCGGTCTTTGTTTTGCAGGATTCCAGAGAAATTGGAGACATAGGTCTTCGCCGTTTCTAACTCCTTTTGGTCATCGAACATAGGCTCTGGCTTATCTATATCTGTAACCATTGATTGGTTTTACATTCGCATAAAATGAAGACATCTTATACCGATTGCTACACCTTAATGTAATTAATCAAAAATTTAAATACCCCAGATTAATTGACTTGCTTATTTACTTTATGTGGATAGTTGGCATTGCGATTTTGGAATCTAAGAATAGCATCTTTCACGATAACACCTTTGTCAACATTAATAGCATTTTTAATGGTCCTATTTTTATTCCAACTCTCACGACCATTTATTACGGATGGCAGATGCACCATTAATGCGGCAGAAATGGATCTGGAAGCACTTTCCCAAAAATAACTTGGCGTATGATCCACTGCATAATAATCGATATTATCAATTGCTATCATAGGTTTTTTAAAAGTGGTAGGTTTTGCAAAATAAAATCCCATACCTTCATCACAACTCACATCTATAATTAATGTCCCAGGTTTAAGCATAGATTTTTCATCTTCTTTTACATAGTCAATGGGATTATCTGTATCCTGATATGTACCATTAATTATTATTTCTGATTCATGTATTAAATCCAATAGTGATCGTTCGGACCCGTCATGCTCTACTACAACGAGTCGCGGTTCGTTTCCTTCTCCCTTTCTTACTCGAGCATAGTGCACGTCAAGTACTTCTTCCCTTACCATATGATCAGGTCTTTGAATACAAATAGTAATATCTCTAAAACCATGGGCTTTTAAAGCGTAAATAGCGCCTCTGCTTACGGCTCCAAAACTAAAGATGATTGCCTTTCTTTGATTTCCATAATGACCATCGATTCCCTTTAATTGAAGTGCATGTATAACTGCGCTATATCCAGCCATTTCATTGTTTTTATAGAAGGTATGCCTACCAATATGCCCATCTGGATACCACACATACATATCTTCAAAAGCAATCAAGGTCAATTTTTTATCTATTGCCGTTTGTGTAATTTGCAGTTGTTGAGCACAATGAGGATACCCCCAAATAATACCTCCATCTTTCAGCTCTTCTAGGTCAGATAAAATAGGTTTGGCAATAAGGACGGAACCAATATCAGATAATATTTCACTTCTTGTCGCCATTCCACCAGTTAAGTCGGCAATTTCCTCGTCTTCGATATTGAAAGGCGCGCCATAACCTTTCTCAAAAATAAGTTGTCTTCGGATATGTTCTGGAAGTCTTTTTAAATGTTCTGGATGAATGGGCACACGCCTTTCATCTTCTTTTTTTGAAGTTCCAATAACACCCATTTTTAATAAAGCCATATCTTTTTAGAATTGAATCGAATTGCTGACTAATGAAATCAGCAAAACACAAGATTACTATTTAGATGGTTAATTTCTAGTAATCAGGCATTAAGTTGGCTACTAGAGTTTCATTAATCAAAATAAGGGCTTAAAAAAGAAAGCCTCAGCAATTCGCTGAAGTGCTGCGAAGAGATAATTAATATCAACAGATAAATAATACTATGTTAAAGATACTCTATTAAAACCCATAGAGGAATAATACAAAAGTATTATCTATTAATCTTACTCCTCTCTTTTGTTCTTTCTTGTTAACATAAAAGTTAAGAAATCAAACTTAAGACATGGATAATTAATTCTCCCTAGCGTACCTAACAATAAGCTTATTAAATCGGTCCTTGTTTTGCAGGATCCCAAAGAAATTGGAAATATAGGTTTTTGCCGTATCGAACTCTTTTTGGTCATCGAACATAGGCTCACAGGCATCAACCACGGCCATAACCGCCTCTTTATTACTTAAGTATTCTTGTCGCATTTGCTCAAAAATGGCATCCGAGCGTTTAAAGCCTCGATACAAGCGTTCCTTCACGCTCGATATGGGCAGTACCTCACCCTTGATCTCCGAAACGGTAGAGTAGCTCGCATATACAAGTCCTGACATATCAAAATCGTAAGGTACCGGTAGCACTTCCTTGTTAACGAACAACAGCTTTTCGTTATGCCCAGCCAATACTGAGTAATCCGTATTGCCGATCATATACTGAAAAAAGGCATTACGCACGGAACAAATAGTGTCTTGTGCCATAGGATGCACCTTGCGGTCCTTGATTCGATTACCATTATGTCGTTTTGCCAACACCTTATCGTCCTCGATCAAAAAGCCTTTGAATTTATGATTCTTGAGCTTCTTGCCCTTTACCTCATTAAGATCAATTTCCATTAATCGCGTCTTAAAATGATAGGGCGATAATGCTTCGTACATTTTATAGGCCATATACTCCTTGATCACTTTATTGCTGGCCCCTTTTTGGTCAAAACATGGCAGCACCATTTTCAGCTTTTTATTACCCTTGAAAATAGTACCCTTGGCATTACTTTTATCTATATCGACCTTTATAGGTGGGAAATAACAATTTTCTAATCTGAAATTACCGCGTCCTCTTAGTCCTAATTCAATGGTTTTCCATTCACCATCGTCCAGGTATTCGAAGTTCGTGGCAATAAAGGTGGTATCCCCGGCTTTCTTCTTCATTTCCTTGTTGGAGTAGCTTATTTTCACGGGAATGATCTCTTCGGATCTAAATAACTTGGTTACTTTGCCAGAGTCATCTGATTTCGTGGTGTTCTGTGCTGCAAGGGGAAGGGTTAAAATTGCAAAGAATAAAACGAAGGTGGATATAATTTGTTTATTCATGATTTTGTCAATAGCTTTATCAAATATAAGCATTAAACAACGCCATATCAAAGATTACATTTCCATACTGAATTATAGAACATGGATTGCCATAGCAATTTCTGCTGTGGTGACATATTTGGTCTATGCATTTAATCTTGATTTCAATGTGGATCTCACCTTACTTAGTATTGCCATTATTTTTCCATTGGTATTCACGATACGAGGATCTTTTAGAAGAAGAGAAAAAGCATTGGAACATCTAAGTCGGTTTCGTGCGAATCTAAAGACCGTTCAATATTTCTTGATGAGCGATAATGGCTTGTCTGAAGAAGATAAAAAGGTAAGTGAAGAAATATTGATTGAAATCAGCTTATCGGTGTTAGAACATTTAGGAGAAGAAGAATACTCCTTGAACGACCTAGATGAGATCACGAACAAGGTATATGTATTTGTCCTGAAAAATAATGGATCCATGACGAAAAGTGTTAGGGAGAAGGTATTCCGGTTCATGAGGGACGTACATCGCTCCATTGAGGATCTTCATGCCATACATTCGCACAGGACACCAATAAGTCTCAAGGCCTACTGTAAGGTGTTCATTTATCTTTTTCCTTTTTTATATGCTCCTACCATCATTAACAATATTGGTGGTGAAGTAGGGCCATGGGTGGCGTATACCATTGTTATACTCACCGAATTCATCCTGATTTCTTTGTATAATATCCAGGACGATCTTGAATATCCTTTCGATGATATTGGTGTGGATGATGTGAAATTAAGTAATTTCAAGATCCAGAGATAATAGGACCAGACCTGCAAGTTGTTACTCTTTCCAGCGAATATTATGATATCTTTGTCTACATAATCCGAAACCCATAGTACAACGAAACTTTAGTGAAGTTGTATTGCGAAGGATTTCAAAATAACAATAAATGTCTTTTAAGGACCTACAACTAAACAAACCCATTTTAAGAGCTGTCGCAGAACAGGGTTATGACGACCCGACCTTGGTTCAGGAAAAAACGATCCCTTTGGTTCTGGATAAAAAAGATGTGTTGGTATCTGCACAGACAGGCACAGGAAAAACAGCAGCTTTTGCCCTACCGATCCTTCAATTATTATTCGATAAACAGGATGCGGAAAAAGGTGGTAAAAAGATAAAAGCCTTAGTGGTTAGCCCTACCCGCGAATTGGCGATACAGATCCATGAAAATTTTCAGGTGTATAGTTCCTATACAAATCTGCGCACAGGCTTAGTATTTGGCGGCGCTTCGATCGAACCGCAAAAAGACATACTAAAAAAAGGGGTCGACATCTTGATTGCCACACCAGGGCGTTTACTGGACTTACATAAACAAGATATTGTGAACCTCAGTTATATTGATATCTTGGTCTTGGATGAAGCAGACCTGATGTTGGACATGGGTTTCATAGATGATGTCAGAAAAATTGAACGATTATGCCCAGATAAAAAGCAAACCCTCATGTTTTCGGCGACCATACCGCATAAAGTAGAGCATTTGGCAAATACACTCCTTCAGGACCCAGTGCGTATCGAAGTCACCCCTAACAAGATGACGTCCATGAATTTGGGACAATTACTTTATTATGTGCCAAAGAAGAATAAGATAGAATTGTGTTTGCATCTCTTAAGGAATACCATAAAAGGCAATATCATCATTTTCAGACGCACCAAATATGGTGTTGACAAACTCGAGAAAACCCTGCTCAATAATGGATATAAAGCCGATAGCATCCACGGAGACAAATCTCAAAGCGATCGACAAACGGCCCTGAACCGATTCAAGAAAGGAGAGGTACACATATTAATAGCCACGGATGTGGCTGCACGTGGTATCGATATCGATACTCTAGATGTCGTGGTTAATTTTGATCTACCTAATATCCCAGAAACCTACGTACATAGAATTGGGAGAACGGCGAGAGCTGGACAAACGGGTATTGCTTACTCTTTATGCGCAGCGGATGAAAAAACCTATATCAAGGATATCCAGAAACTCATTGGTCTTCAATTGGATATCATAGAGGACCACCCCTATCCCTTGGATCCAAAAGCAAAGCCTATTGTGCATAAAACGCCAGGAAAAAGTAGGCACCGCAAAGGACGTAAGAGTGAAGCGTCTAAGAAGAAAAAGAAGCGTTGGTATTGAACTAGCTCTTGGCTCTTTGGCAAGAAATTTTCGACAGTTTGGGTGGCAAATCTGTGATTTGGTGTATCGAAAACAAGAAAATTCCGAACCTAAGTCTACTTCTCGATATATCCTGACGCTCTGGTCTGTGCACTCCAAGTGACATTTCAAAGGTTGCATATTTTAAGTACCTTTAACTCATGCGCGTCGTTTCTACCAATATTGCAGAGCCTAGAATCATTCAATGGCGTGGAAGATCCATTCGGACCGGAATTTTCAAAACCCCTATCGACGAACCCATCCACTTAGAACTAGAAGCTGTAAAAGGTGACGAAGTGAGCGACAGAAGTGTTCATGGCGGTATTTATAAAGCCTGTTATTTGTTTTCAACAGATGAGTATCCGTACTGGAAAAACCTATATCCTAATTTAGACTGGAATTGGGGCATGCTAGGTGAAAACCTAAGCATCGAAGGCCTGGATGAAACGGAACTTGTTATTGGTGATACTTATCGTTTAGGATCTGCCATTGTGCAAATTTCCCAACCGCGTGAGCCTTGCTACAAATTAGGAGTGAAATTCGGTACGCAAAAGGTATTAAGACAATTCATTGAACACGGTCGACCAGGCGCCTATGTGCGGGTGATTGAAGAAGGTCTAGTTGCCAAGAATGATGAGATGACACTTTTAGAAAGACCAAAAAACGAGATCACTATCGCGCAATTTTTCGAACTATTATTTAGTAAGGAAAAAGATCAAGCACTTCTCGAAATAGCACTGCAAAATGAGGCATTACCCCTGCAAAAACGTATTAAATTGGGAAACTTTGTAACGCCCTGAGCATAAAAGACGTCATACACATAGAATCAATCAAAAAACACTACTCATGAAAACACAGATTAATTTTAAATCAGTTTTAGTTCTTTTATTAAGTCTATCATTCACTGCAACAGTATCTTCACAAAATATAGAAGCCGACATCGACTCAGCCATTTCTGAAATCTATACACCAGAAGGAACAGGCGTTACCGTACTTATCGCAAAGGATGGTAAACCCATCTATCGAAAAGCCTTTGGAAAAGCCAACTTAGAATTAGACGTCACGATGAAACCTGAGAACGTTTTTGAAATCGGGTCTATCACCAAGCAATTCACTGCCGTGACAATTTTGATGTTAGAAGAACAGGGAAAGCTTAAAGTCGAAGACGATATTACTAAGTACATTACTGACTACCCAACGCATGGTAAGACAATCACCATTCATCATTTACTTAATCATACCTCTGGAATAAAAAGCTATACAAGCATGGACAGTTTTCAGAAACATGCCCGAACAGACATGACTCCAACAGAACTTATCGATGTGTTTAAAAACGAGCCTATGGATTTTGATCCGGGCGAAAAATTCTTGTACAATAATTCAGGTTACATACTACTAGGTCATATTATTGAAGTGATTTCAGGGCAGTCGTACGAGGATTTCATTGAAAAAAACATCTTTGAGAAACTAGGCATGACATCATCCTATTACGGAAGTATGAAACAGCTTATTAAAAACAGGGCTTCTGGTTATAACGATACAGCAGACGGATATGTCAACGCTGATTACCTAAGCCTGACTTTACCCTACGCAGCCGGTTCTATCATGTCTACTATTGATGATTTATTGACATGGCAAAATGCAATTAGTGCCAATGCATTGATTACAAGAAAAAGCCTAGAAAAAGCCATCAATGGTTCGACCTTGAATAGCGGTGAAAAAATAGAATATGGATACGGCTGGGGAAGTGGAAAACTACAAGAGTCTAGGAGTATTTCGCATGGCGGTGGCATTTTTGGCTACACTACTATGGGTTTGTTCTTACCTGAGGAAAACATGTATGTCATTGCGCTTTCAAATTGCAATTGCAAGAATGTTGGTGCTGTTGCAGAAAAAGCAGCAGCTATTACCATTGGCAAACCTTTCCCAGATAAGAAAGATGCCATTGTCTTATCTGAGGATGAATTACAGAAATGGGTTGGCGCCTATGAATTTGATGGTGAAGTTGTTAGACACATAACCCTGAAAGATGGGCAATTATTCAGTCAACGAGAAGGAAGTACAGTGTTGGAAATATACCCTATGACGGAAACAAATTTCATTTTTGACGGTGGAAACACAATCTATGACTTCTCTGAGAAAGATGGCAAAAAACAAGCAGCGTTTACATCACGAGGAAATACTGTATTAGGGAAAGAAGTGGACAAAACACCTCCAGCAGAAAAAGTAGCGATTGCGTTATCCGCTGAAGCCTTGAAATCATTTGAAGGCACTTACGAATTAGCACCAACGTTCAAGATTGTGGTAACTGCAAAAGATTCGCAGTTGTTTGCTCAAGCAACAGGACAACCCCAGTTTGAATTATTTGCTGAAGATGAAGACACCTTCTTTTTAAAGGTCGTACCAGCAAGTATCGATTTTGAAAAAGATGATGCCGGTAAAGTCGTTGGTCTAATCATGCATCAAGGTGGGCAAGATATGCCTGGTAAGAAAGTAGAGTAGTTCTATTTACTGTTCATACCATATAATTAACCGCTTCTGGAAATTGAAGCGGTTTTTTTATTTAAAGTTGTTATCTTTCCTATTAATTAAAGATCGACCATGAGTCAAGATTACACAAAGGCATCCTTCAAGAAACTATTAGAGAAACTTCAAGAAGAAAGCTGGCAACTAGAACTCCTTATCTCTGGTTTTGCCATTTTTGGTTTGTTCACGGCACAAGAGCCCTTGAGACAAGCTATGCTTGAAGCTAGAGCTATCGAAAATATGTACAGTTTCATGACCCTTCAGGTGGTGCTTATGTCTTGTTACATCTTGCTATTTAACTTAATGTTACATGTGATATTAAGAGGTCTTTGGATTGGCGCATTAGGACTGCGTTATGTGTCGGGTGATATTGATTATGATGTTTTGAAATACAGCAAGAAATTCGACACTTATCTAAGGAAGAAAGTAGGTTCCTTTGATAAGTATATTGCAAACTTGGAGGATTATTGTAGTGTGATCTTTGCCATATCCTTTTTACTTATATTTTATGTATTAGCCTTCACTATCATCATAGTGGTCATTGCCTTAACAGCAAATTATCTTTTAGACAATGATGATCTGCCGGGCTATATTTCAAAAGGGGTTGGTATCCCTTTAATGCTTTTCCTGGTTTTTGGAATGTTTCTCACCTTCTTTGATTTCATTACACAAGGCTGGCTGAAGAAAAAACAATGGATTTCAAAGATCTATTTCCCCATATACTGGGTCTTTAGCTTTTTAACGCTGTCGTTCTTGTATCGCGCCTTGGTATATAACTTCCTGGACCACAAATTCGGGAGGCGTTTGAGTTTTATCATTGTACCTCTATACATTGTCATATTCATAAGCACGTCTGTGTATTATAAGAATTCCAACTATTTCAAGGCCACTAGCGACTCCAGTGATTATTATGCCAATAATAGGAACTATGAAGAGTTGATACAGGATGAAAAAGGCGTGTTCATTGATGGTGTGGCCATACCAAAAAAAGTCATTACAGAATCCTTCTTAAAAGTATTCGTGGTCTATCGCGATAATGTTGAGGACAATATTTTTAATTTCAACGAAGGCTTGAAACCTGAAAATGATGAACGTGGTTTAACAGCCGATATAGAATTTGATTCTGACGGTATTTCATTTTCTGAATTGGATAGCTTAAAAAGAGCGTACGTAAAGACTTTTAATGACGTTTATGTAATTAAAATTGATTCAACGGACTATAAAACCGATTTTATTCTAGCTCAAAGTATGAAGTCAGAATTGGGATTTGAGACTTATGTGAAAATTGACAGTCTACAAGAAGGACGACATTTACTAAGAGTTTCTCGGAAAAGAATCAGGAAAAAAGACACGACCCTACCCAATGTCTCTAAAATCCCTTTTTGGTATTATAAGCATTGAGGCAAGCACTAAATTCGGTTGTTATATCCAAAGCAAAAACTGGAGTTAGGACCGCACAAAATGAATATCTTTAGAACATGAACGGATTCGATATAGTAATGGTGATTGCCATTATCCTTTTTGCAAGATTAGGGATAAGGCTTGTTACTGGTTATATAAAAATGAAAAAGAACGACGACGAAGATCCTACAGAAAAGGATGATAAATAATCAATTGTATATTTATACTGCCAACTAAGGATTTGTAATTATGACTGAAGAACAATATTTTCAACAAAGATTGGAGGACCAGATCAGCTGGTTTGATAAAAAAAGTTCATTTAATCAAAAAATGTACAAACGATTGGTATTGGTCGAGATTCTATTGTCAGTATCGATACCGTTCATAACCTCTTTTGTTACCGCTGACACTCTAGTATTAAAGTTGCTTTTAGGAGCAATGGGTATCGTAATTGCATTGATCGCAGGCATTCTGAGTGTTTATAAATTCCAGGAACTTTGGGTGAATTATAGAGCGACATCTGAAACTTTACAACAAGAAAAATATATATATTTAACCAGATCTGGTATGTACCAAGAAAATCGTACCAGTAGACCCTATAATGATTTTGTGTTGAGAGTTGAGAATATCCTTTCCAAGGAGAATCTCAATTGGAAACAACAGACGCTTTCTGCAAGTGAAGAAGTTACTGAAGAGGAGACTCCATAATCCGAGGATTAATTAGACCTCGAGTCGTTTATCAAAATACCCTTTTAAAATTGGTATTTGTATTCCGAACATCAACGCAAATAGCACCATAGAATATAAGATCGTTCTAGAAAATGTCATACTACTCATGGCATTGGACAGCTTATTATTCGTTAAAAAACTAAAGTCTACAGTACTCAATAAGCCATTATCGGTAGGTGAATTCAAGACAGAATAAGTCACTAGCCCAATGACACCAGCTATGATCATAAACCACATTGGTTTTGATATCAGCGGCTTGTAGGCCACCTTAGAACTTTGAGTCAAAGCTTCAACTTTAGACATTACAAGTGCTGTAAAATCTTCGGAAGGTGAATCTAGCGAGGCATCTTTCAGAACTTTATCTGTAAGACTTTCAATGCAGTTATCGACGTGCTTATTCATAATGTTCAATTATTTCTGGTTCTAATCGGTCTCTCAATATACTTGTGAGCTTCTTACGGCTTCTAAAGAGCTTCACTTTTACGTTATTGGCTGTAAGTCCAACAACTTTGGCAATCTCTTCCAAAGATAACTCTTCAAAATAATATAAGGTCAACAAAGCGCTATCATTACTCGGCAATTGTTGTAAACAATTTTGTATGGCCTGTTTTCGCTCTTCATTTTCCATGGCATCCAAGGCATCATCAATGGTCTTGACCTGATGCTCAGTATATTCATCTATGGCAACAACCTGTTGCTCTCTTTTATTTTTTTTTAATCTATCTAGGCAGGTATAATAAGTCACTTTATAGATCCAGGTCGAAAACTTAGAATCGCCTTTAAACTTATTTAGTGACTTGAAGACCTTTATAAACGTATCTTGAGAAACTTCTTCTGCTTCCTCTCGATGCTTTACCATTCGCAACGCCAAAGTGAATACCAAATCCTTATAGCGCTCCACCAAAACACCAAACGATCTTGTATCGCCTGCTAGAATTGCATCAATTAATGGTTGGTCGTTGGTGGTCATTTATATATAAGACGACAGGTCTTTTAATAAGGTTACAGTCCTTAAGATAAAAAATAATTCAACAAAAGTGTAACCTCGATTTCAAAGTGGTCGTCATAAGCTATGAACCTGATTAAATTAATCAATTAAAAAACAAACATTAATCAATTAAATAACAAACATTATGGGATCAGAAATTTTTATACCACTTAGTTTTTTTGCAGTCGTTTTCGGTTTATTCTATTTGTACATCTCAAGTAGGAATAGAGAACGCTTAGCACTTATTGAAAAAGGTGCGGATGCGAGTATTTTTGCCAGAGGCGAAGGCAGATCACCTATTTGGAAAGTCATTATTCTTAATATAGCATTATTGCTTATGGGTATCGGCATAGGTATCTTTATTGCTACTTTAATAGATCACTATTCTTCTATAGATACTGATGCGATTTATCCAGCTACTATTTTCTTGATGGCAGGTGCAGGTCTATTTGTAGGCTTTAAGATGACCAGTAACCTTGATAAAGAATAGAAAAGTACTCATCAATCAATCTAAAAACCGCTTCCTTTCCAGGAGGCGGTTTTTTTTTATGTCCAGTATTAAGGAATCTGTATCTTTATTGCGAATTGACACAAATGAAAAAAAATTACTTTCTTATACTGTGGTTTTTCGCAGTAACTATAAGTGTGTTTGCCCAAACAAGAATATTGGATGCAGACACCTATGAGCCTATATCATTCGCTACAGTATCCTTTGGGAATGGTAATGGTATTTTTGCGGACGATGAAGGGGTATTCAGGTTTACTAAAGAATTATATCCTGATATAGATTCCGTATTCATTTCTGCTCTGGGCTATGGAAAACTCGAATTGACCACCAATGATCTAGCAGATTCTCTTTTTGTGAACTCGAAGGAGGACCAGCTGAGAACAGTGGTCATTACGTCAAGGAAGAAATTCAAAAAACAAAAGGTCGACGCCACCATTCATAATGATTATTATAAATGTTGGCTACCAACAATAGAGTCTGAAATAGCAGTCTTTTTTCCTAAATCGGATGACAAGATCACAAAAATCGCATCGGTTAATTTGCCCATAAAGTTAGAAGCATCTGATTGGGATAAGCGAAAACGGGCATCCACGAAAGTGAAATCATTTTCGACCTTGTTCTTAATGCATTTTTATGAGAATGACCAAGGGGTTCCTGGTAAGACGCTCACTTACGATCAAATTGTCTTTAGGGTCACTGAAGCCAGTAGTAATGTGTTTGAGTTGGATGTGAGTGATCACGATATCTATATGCCAGAAAACGGTTTATTTGTTTCGATTCAGGTTTTGGGTTATACAGATCGAACAGGTAAATTACTACCCAACAAAAAATATCGCGAAGTTAAAACACCAAAAGGCATGGTGAAAATCTCGACCACCTTTAGGCCTCTTTTGCCGTTTACTGATGCAATCGATGATAGCAGGACCTATGTTAAACGTATTTTCTTGAATGGGAACACCTGGGTTAAATTCGAGAACGGGAGTGTCGAGAATTCCAATCTATTGCGCACAGGGCAGAATAACTACGGCATGGGATTAGGATTGCAAGTTTACAAAACAGAATAAACCTTGTTTTTAAGAAGAAATCAAATTATCTTCGAGGTAAACCATTCGTTGTCAATATCAGGAATTTAAGTTCTAAGAATAATCGAATTACTCGTTTTGACAGGTGATGTCTATTTTAGCATATCAAACACTATTGATTTGTCATTGAATAGTATCTTGGTTTTTGCAGCTAGGCATGACATACATAAGAATCCCCTCATCATTAAATAAATCCATAGAATGAAAATAGAAAAAATTCTTATTGCCAACCGAGGAGAGATTGCAATACGTGTAATGCGGGCATGTGCCGAATTGAATATCGCCACAGTCGCTGTCTATACTTTTGAAGATAGATACTCCCAGCATCGTAATAAAGCGGATGAATCTTACCAAATTGGTTATGATGATGAGCCATTAAAACCTTATCTTAATATAGATGAGATCATTGGTTTGGCAAAATCGAAACAAGTGGATGCCATTCATCCTGGCTACGGATTTTTATCTGAAAATTCGGAATTTGCGCGAAAATGTGCTGAAAACGATATTGTATTCATAGGCCCTGATCCTCAAGTCATGGATGCTTTGGGCGATAAGATCATGGCGAAGAAAATTGCCGTGAAATGTAAAGTTCCAATCATTGAAAGCAATAAAAAGAAACTGACATCCTTAAAAGTAGCTTTATCCCAAGCCAAGGAAATCGGTTATCCTTTAATGTTAAAAGCGGCTTCAGGTGGGGGCGGCAGAGGGATGCGGGTTGTTAAGACTAATGAAGACCTTGAAGCAAGTTTTGATTCTGCGCGAAATGAAGCTGAAAATGCCTTCGGTGATGATACCATGTTCCTAGAGAAATATGTAGAGGATCCAAAACATATCGAAGTACAAATTGTGGCTGACAATCATGGGAACATACGACACCTATTTGAAAGAGATTGTTCTGTGCAACGTCGGCATCAGAAGGTGGTGGAGATTGCTCCCTCATTTAATGTCTCAGAAGACATAAAGCAGGATTTATATCGCTATGCCTTGGCCATTGCAAAGGAAGTTAGCTACAATAATATCGGTACTGTGGAATTCTTAGTTGATAAGGAAGACAATGTCTATTTCATCGAGGTGAATCCAAGAATCCAAGTGGAGCACACGGTTACCGAAATGGTAACTGGAGTTGACCTCGTGAAGACCCAAATATTCGTTGCTGGAGGATATGAGCTAGGCAGCAAGCAGATAAAGATATATGGCCAAGAATCATTAACTACCCATGGTTTTGCGTTACAATGCAGATTAACGACGGAAGACCCAGGGAATAATTTTACACCAGATTATGGAACGGTAACCACATACAGAAGTGCTTCTGGCATGGGTATTCGTCTTGATGCAGGAAGTATTTACCAAGGGTATAGTATTAGTCCATTTTTCGATTCAATGTTAGTAAAAGTGTCCGCTCACGGTAGAACTCTTGATGGTGCTACCCGAAAAATGGTCAGGGCTCTCAAAGAATTCAGGATAAGAGGTGTTCAGACCAACATTCACTTTTTACAGAATGTCATTCAGCACAAAATCTTCAAAGACGGAAAAGTCACAGTGAATTTTATCCAAAACACGCCGTCTCTTTTCAAGATGAAATTACCGCAAGACCGCACATCTAAAGCCACTAAATATTTGGCTGAAGTAATCGTGAATGGCAATCCTGATGTGAAATTTGTCGACGAAAAAAGAGAATTCCGGAATCCGAAAGTGCCGAAATTCAATTTAGCAGCAGAATATCCTAAAGGCACTAAAGACCTCTTGACTGAACTAGGACCTGAAAAATTCTGTGCTTGGCTTAAGAAAGAAAAGAAGATACATTATACCGATACCACGATGCGGGATGCTCATCAATCATTACTAGCAACTCGTATGCGAACATTTGATATGTTAAAGGTTGCGGAGAGTTTCGCAAAGAACCATCCTAATACCTTTAGTATGGAAGTTTGGGGTGGAGCTACATTTGATGTCTGTTTACGTTTTCTTCACGAAAGCCCTTGGACACGTTTACGAGAGCTCAGGAAAGCCATTCCTAACATATTGTTACAAATGTTATTGAGAGGATCCAATGGTGTTGGATACAAAGCATATCCAGACAACCTCATCGAGAAATTCGTAGTGAAATCTTGGGAAAATGGTGTGGATATCTTCAGGATATTTGATTCCTTGAATTGGATAAAAGCAATGGAACCAAGCATAAACTATGTACGGAACAAAACTGGTGGCATTGCTGAAGCGGCCATAAGCTATACGGGCGATATCTTGGATGTTAATCAAACCAAGTACAATTTAAAATACTACACTCAACTAGCAAAAGATCTTGAAAATGCAGGTGCCCATATAATCGCAATAAAAGATATGGCAGGTTTACTGAAGCCCTATGCGGCAACCGAATTAGTAGGCGCACTGAAAGCGACAGTAAAAGTACCAATCCATTTGCATACACATGATACATCGTCACTTCAAACAACCACATACTTAAAGGCCATTGAAGCTGGTGTCGATGTCGTAGATGTTGCTCTAGGTGGTTTGTCTGGCTTGACGTCTCAGCCTAATTTCAATTCTGTAGTAGAAATGATGAAGTTCCAGAAAAGAGCTCATGAATTTGAAATCAATAGTCTCAATAAGTTCTCCAATTTCTGGGAAGACACTCGGGAGATGTATTATCCATTCGAATCAGGTCTTAAAGCAGGAACAGCTGAAGTGTATCAACATGAGATTCCTGGAGGGCAATACTCTAATTTACGTCCACAAGCCATAGCACTAGGACTTGGAGACCAGTTTGATGAAGTCAAGAAAATGTATGCAGAAGTCAACGAAATGTTCGGGAATCTGATCAAGGTAACCCCTAGCTCAAAAGTGGTGGGTGATATGGCCATCTTTATGGTAACAAACAATCTCACACCTATAGATATATTGTTGCGAGGCGAAGAAATATCGTTCCCAGAGTCCGTGATTAATTTCTTTATGGGAGATCTCGGACAACCCGTTGGAGGCTTCCCAAAAAAGCTTCAGAAGATCATCTTGAAAAACAAGCAACCCTATACGGACCGACCGAACGCCCATTTAAAATCGATAGATTTTACGAAAGAATACGCCACCTTCAAAAAGAAATTCCAAAAGGGTTTCACGAGGGCCATTGAGGTTGAGGATTTCCTTTCTTATACTTTGTACCCGAAGGTATTCAAGGACGCCCATGAAAATTATAAACTTTATGGCAATTTGGCATTGATTCCAACGAATAATTTCTTCTATGGCATGAAACTCGGTCAAGAAACCTTGATAGAGCTAGAGCCTGGTAAGACCATAATTGTCAAATTATTGTCTGTAAGCATTCCTAATGAGGAAGGCATGCGAACGGTATTCTTTAAAGTGAATGGTGAAAACAGGATTGTTGACATATTTGACAAATCCTTAAACATCAAGAAAGTTGAAAATGCCAAAGTAGACTCTAGTGTTCCAGGTCAAATAGGTGCGCCATTGCAGGGTTCCTTGTATAAGGTTTTGGTTAAGAAAGGTCAAGACATCAAGGAAAACGACCCATTATTTGTCATTGAGGCCATGAAAATGGAAACTACTGTAACTGCCTTCAAAGATGGGAAAGTAAAATCCATTACACTACCTGCAGGAAGCATGGTAAAACAAGATGACCTAATCTTAACTCTAGAATGATTTGGCATTTATATGCAATGGCTGCAATGTACACAATTGCAGGAATCATGCACTTCGTGAAACCAAAAGCATACATGCACATTATGCCGCGGTATTTACCAAATCATAAAGGTCTCGTGCATGCAAGTGGATATGCGGAGATTGTCCTCGGTATTGGATTGTGTTTTCCACAAACCATGAACTTATCGATATATGGTATTATTACTATGCTAGCCGTGTTTCTTTTGGTGCATTTTTATATGCTCTCTGGAGAAAAAGCATCTACTGGCATCCCAAAATGGATTCTGATCCTTAGGATTCCCTTACAATTCGGACTCATGTATTGGGCATGGTGGTATTTGATTTTGTAAAAAGAATATCCTAGCTGCGTTAACAAACGATATAGTTCATTGCAACAAACTAAATATTGATCTTTAATGGAATCTCCAAATCACTGCGCTAAAAAATCAAGATACTGCCCTGCATAAGGCTCACCCCGTAATGTAAAATGCCACCACTCTTTTGGGTAATTCCTAAATCCATGTGTTGCCATGAATGATTGAAGTAATTGCCGGTTAGCTTTTTGGGGTTCTGTGATATCTGTATAGTCTACCCATGACCGTTCTCCAAAATAATCCCACGAGCTTCCCATATCCAGTTCGGTTCCTGTGTTACCATCTACCAAGGTAATATCGACAGTACTGCCACTACTATGGCGAGAATTAGAAGCTATATACCCTTCTTCAAAAAGATGTTCCTTCTTTACTTTAGGGTAGAACTGTTGTTTATTTACAGTGTCGTTCAAGTCTTTTGCCCATCGTACAAAATGATTGACCGCCGTTTGTGGTCTATACGCATCAAAGACTTTCAAGCATAGATTATAGTCATACAACTCTTCTTGAAGATTTCTGAGAGCAATAGCGGCTTCCAATGAAATGACACATTTTCCAGCTTCGTATCCATCAACCGGTTTACCTACAAAGTTATTAGTGCCAGCATATCTGAGTTCTACCTCAATATCTGGTATGATCTCTTCAATATACACAAAGCCTTCAGGTAAAACTGTTTCCTGAGAGAGTGTAAATGCACTATAAAATGTTAGTAAGAGAATGATAATATGCTTCAAAACACAAACTTTATTGGCTAATTTAGTTAAAAATTACGGTAATGGAATTGTTTACGGATAGTAAGGAAATAGAACTGAAGATGATTGATGCCGATGTCACTTACTTTCCTGAATTCTTAAACTATCAGGAAGCCGATGGACTATTCAATGCGCTGCTTGAAGATACGCCGTGGCAGCAAGATGATATCACGGTATTCGGAAAGACCTATAAACAACCAAGACTTACAGCACTCTATGCATCTAATGCAAAGGGGTACTCCTACAGTAATATTACCATGAAACCACATAACTTCAGCAAGAAGTTATTGAGCATTAAATCAAGGATCGAAGATAAGGTACATGAAGAATTCACAACATGTCTCTTAAACTTATATAGAGATGGCGCAGACAGCAACGGTTGGCACGCAGATGATGAGAAGGAATTAGGCGTCAATCCTATTATTGCTTCTGTAAGTCTCGGAGTCGAACGTGTATTTCATTTCAAACATAAAGACCATAAAGCATTAAAAGAGCGACTTATTTTAAAGCATGGAAGTCTTTTATTAATGAAAGGTCCGACACAGCACAACTGGCTACATCAAATACCCAAAACCAAAAAACCCATAGGAAAACGAATCAACTTGACATTCCGAATGATCGAATAAACATCTGTCCAATAATTAATAGGTAATAGGTTCGTATTTGCGAAGATGAGAATTTATGGCATAAAAAAACTGGGATCCCTCAATCCCAGTTTCTCTTTATTTGCTTTTTATATTATGTCAGTTAGATTTAGGGTTTCTAAAGTCAACATTCATAATGCAAATATTAATTAATTAATCCATTGAACTAAAAACTAATTTTAGAACACTTCAAATATGAAAAATATAAATCAATAAATCCGACTAACGACACTAGGTTTCGATGAAATACATCTTTTTTTAACATAATCCGATTAAAAATATCGATTAACCGACGAAATACACTTTTTGTTAACACGTATTTTCCTACATATATTACCAATAGTTCGACAATTCTTGGCTCGAAAATTGAATATTATTTGTTTAAATTCGTTCTTATAGTCATATTGATCATTCATTTCCTCAAAAATTCACTTATGAAATTTCCTTTTTCACTAGCTCTTTTAGTTCTTACTAGCATGACATTCGCTCAAGAATCAAATTATATTGAACAGGATGTGAACATTGAAAACCATTTTAATGGGACTTTACTCCTTCCAAAGATAGAAACACCTCCACTGCTCATTTTACTTGCTGGTTCAGGGCCGCTGGACAAAGATGGTAATACCAATTTCATGAAGAGCAATATGTTAAAGAAACTGGCGCAAAGACTAGGTGATAACAATATTGCCTCATTTAGGTACGACAAACATAGTCTGAGGCAAATAAAGAAAGGCACATATGATCTGGATTACACCTTCAATATCTTTATTGAAGATGCCAAAGCAGCCATAGAGCATTTCAAGTCTAAAAGCGAATTCGGTAAGATCTATGTACTTGGCCATAGCCAAGGTAGTTTGGTAGGTATGATCGCCGCCAATGGCAAAGCTGACGGATTTATCTCCCTTGCGGGTGCTGGTCAGTCAATCGACGAAGTCATCACCTATCAAATAAACGAGTCGGCACCGCAGTTTACAGAAGATACCAAACGCGTATTTGGTATTTTGAAAGAAGGTAGCATGACGGATGATTTTCCAGCTGCCTTAGCATCTATATTTAATAAAGAAACCCAGCCATTCATGATGAGTTGGATGAAATACAATCCTCAAGATGAAATCAAGAAACTAGACATCCCTGTGCTGATCATCAATGGGACAAAAGATATTCAAGTGACGGTTGACGAGGCGAATCTTCTTCATAACGCATATCCAGATTCAGAACTAGTAATTATTGAGAAAATGAATCATGTATTGGTCGCTATCGATGGTGAGCGACTTGAGAATGTAAAGTCCTATAACGAACCTAATCGTGAGTTTCCTAACGAATTGATCAAGGCCCTAATTGATTTTATAAAGTAAATCTTCATTTGGTCGAGCATAAAAAAAGCGCCATCTCGAGAGAGCGGCGCTTTTTTAACTAACCAACCAAAAAAATGTAATCGTACTCCTTTTAATAAAGTAATCAACTCTAATAAAGATCATCATAATGATTACGATTATTGTATAACAAACGGCGTGCCAAAAAAATAATTTCTTGCAAAATATTTGGTAAAATAAATTTATTTTGATATATTTATGATATCATTTTAATATCATTCAAATTTATATATCATGAAAGAAGAAAAAATCATCGTTCCAGCCAATGGCTACCTTATGTTAATTGTATTTCTGCTCTTATTTGTCGGTATACTTTATTTGGCAATAGGTCAAAATCCGGAGTTTCTGTTATTTCTACCAATTCCTTTAATTATAATATTTGGATTCATTATGGTGCAACCAAATAATTCTAGGGTACTACTCCTTTTTGGAAAATATGTAGGTACTGTCAAGAAAAATGGATTCTACTGGGTCAATCCATTCTATACTAAAAAGAAAATATCCCTACGAGCCAGTAATTTCGACAGTGAACGCCTTAAAGTCAATGATAAACTTGGTAATCCTATTATGATAAGTACCATTTTAGTTTGGCGTGTACAAGACACTTACAAAGCAGCCTTTGATGTCGATAATTTTGAAAATTTTGTTAGAGTACAAACAGATGCAGCGGTGCGTAAACTCGCGAGTATGTATCCTTACGATAATTTTGCAGATGAAGGCCACAAGGAAGATATTACATTGCGCTCAAGCGTTAATGAAGTAAGCGAAGCGCTGGAAAAGGAGATCGATGAGCGGTTAAGCATTGCAGGTATCGAAGTACTTGAAGCGCGCATTGGCTATTTGGCATACGCACAGGAAATCGCCAATGCTATGCTTAAGCGTCAACAAGCAACCGCTATTGTAGCTGCAAGACATAAGATTGTAGAAGGCGCTGTTAGCATGGTCGAAATGGCGATAGAAGAGCTCGAAAAGAAAGACATTGTCGATCTTGACTCAGAACGTAAAGCTGCCATGGTAAGCAATCTTATGGTGATTCTATGTGGAGATAAGGATGCATCGCCAGTATTGAATACAGGAACCTTGAATCAATAGAATGAACAAGAATCAAACGTATAGTATCGCTATTGGAAGTGCTTTAGGAACAGGCATTGGCACCACCATAGGAGCTGTGATTGACAATGTAGCCATGGGTATCGTCTATGGTTCTTCAATTGGAACTGCCATTGGTGTAATTCTGGCGTTGTTGATTTTTAAAGAAGACAAAGACCAATCTAATAAAAATGTATCATGAAAGAATACAAAGTTGCTTCCCCTTCCCTAGGGTTTAGGAATAGAGGCCGAAAATTGGAAGATTTCTTGAATATACATGCACGAGAAGGCTGGATAGTAAAGGAAATGACACCAGCAGAAGGTGTTTATTTAGTTATTTTTGAGCGGGATAAAAACAGATAAGACAGAATTATAGATTATGTCAAAAAAGAAAGCATTTGCTCTAAGAATTAATGAAGAGATGCTCAAAGCTGTTGAAAAATGGGCAGCTGATGAGTTCAGGAGTACCAATGGCCAGATCGAATGGATGCTTGCTGAAAGTTTACGCAAGGCAAAGCGAAAGCCTAAAAACTCATCGGAAAACCCTTAAAAGAACGTTAATAATCGTCGTTATTTAGCATAATAGGTTACTTTTGAAAAGCTAACTGACCATCATTTGAAAAAAATTCTACTCAGCTGTATCGGGCTAATAGTCTGTATTACTTCTTTTTCGCAAAAAAAACAATTCCTGGTCAAGTACATCTCGGAAGAAATAACCGCAGACGCAATTCTTAATGAACCTGCTTGGCAATCAGCGGTTCCTACAGCCAACTTCTATCACTATTTCCCTTCAGATTCAGCTCAAGCGCGACAGCAAGCTGAAATAAAGATGTTGCATGACGAGTCCAACTTATACATTGGTGTTAAAGTGAATGCACCTTCTAACAAATTTGTCATTCCTTCCTTACGACGAGATTTTAGGGCAAGTGGTAATGATAACATTACATTTTTGTTTGACACATTCAACGATGGTACTAATGCGTTTATCTTCGGATCCAATCCTTACGGAGTTCAAAGAGAATTCCTGCTATCGGGAGGAGGATCGGACATAAGAGGTTTTAATGGAGCTTGGGATACCAAATGGGTTGTAGAATCAAAGATCCACGAAGATCATTACATATTGGAATTCATTATACCGATGTCTGCTTTCAAATATTCCGAAGGTGAAACCAAATGGGGATTTAATTCCTATCATTTCGACACTCAAGACAATGAAAGAAATTCATGGATGAATATTCCTCAGAATCAATTGATATTCAGCTTAGCGTATATGGGCGACATGGTATTTGAGAAACCACTAGGCAAGTCAAAAACACCTATTTCATTAATTCCATATGTCAATAGTTTGGTTGGCAAAGATTTTGAAAAACCCGAATCCATTTCCGATTTTGGTTTTGGCGGAGATGCCAAAATGACTATTGGTAATAGCCTAAATTTAGATGTCACTTTTAATCCAGATTTTTCGCAGGTCGAAGTCGATCAGCAGGTTACCAACCTTACGAGATTTGAGATCGGCCTTCCTGAACGTCGTCAGTTTTTTATAGAAAACAGTGACTTGTTTTCTGATTTTGGAAATAATAGAGATGCAAACCCCTTCTTTTCCCGTCGTATTGGTATTGCCACAGATTTAGATGACAATTCCATTCAAAATGATATCATCGCAGGAGCTAGACTTAGTGGAAAGCTGAACAACAATCTTAGAATAGGAGTTTTGAATGTACAAACTGCGGAAGATACCCCTAATGAAATTGCTGCTACCAATAATGCGGTTTTCATGCTCCAACAGAAAATGTTCAGTCGCTCCAATTTAAATGTCTTCTTTATAAATAAACAGGCTACCAAAGATTATGATTTCTTGGAAGATACCGATAGATACAATCGCGTTATTGGAATTGATTACAAACTAGCGTCAAAAGACAATACCTGGAATGGTAAATATTATTTTCATAAGTCCTTTAGTCCCGATACAGATGACAAGGAAATTTCAGCAGGAGCATCCACTGAATATAACAGTAGACATTATCGTGCACGTATCGGTGGATTGTATGTAGGCGACAATTTTAGATCAGACCTTGGATTTATCAGGAGAACAGGAATTTTTAAGATCAATCCGCAAATTGAACGTATTTTTTGGCCAAAGGCTGGTGCTTTTAACCAACATACTTTAAGTTTCACACCCATTTTCGTTTGGACGCCAGAGGATGATTTCAGGAACTCTGATTACACGATTATAACTAGATGGGCAAGCAATTTTAGGAATCAAGCTCAAATAAATGTATCAATGTTTAATCGTTACACCTATCTCTTCGAACCATTTGATCCAACAGGAACAGATGGTGCCTTAGAACTTCCAGGTGATCAAGGGTATAAATACACAAATTTTGAAATACAGTATCAATCCGATTTGCGAAAACAATTTTCATATCGGATAAACCCTAGCTATGGCGCTTTTTACAATGGGACTAGATTTGCACTTAACGCCCAATTGAATTGGCGTTTACAACCCTATTTTTCGGCATCCATGCAACTTAATTATAATAATATAAAACTTCCTGATCCTTATCCGGATGCATCCATTTGGTTGATCGGCCCAAGGTTTGACATCACGTTCTCCAAGAGTATTTTTTGGGCTACATTTGTTCAATACAATAGCCAAAATGATAATTTCAGTGTAAACACCAGACTTCAATGGCGTTTTGCACCTCTTTCCGATTTATTTATAGTGTATAACGACAACTATTTTACTGAAGGTGGTATTGTTCCGCGATTCAGGACACTCAATGTTAAGGTGACCTATTGGTTGAATCTTTAATTGATTTAGGTAAGCCTTCTATTTTTTCATATTTTACCACCGAAAATAACTCTCTATGGAAAATCAGCCACTATTCACAAATGATGCTGTTGTATTCGGATTATTAATGTTAGCCTTGGGTTTCGTATTCTATACAGAATCAAAAAAGACGGGCTTTTGGTCAAAATTCTACAAGTATATTCCAGCACTCTTAATGTGTTATTTGATTCCGGCTATTTTCAATTCCTTGGGATGGATCTCAGACGAAATCTCCCAAACGTATTTCATCGCCAGTCGTTATCTGCTGCCAGCGGCTTTGGTATTGATGACGCTCAGTATTGATCTAAAAGCCATTTTTAATCTTGGTCCTAAGGCATTGATCATGTTCTTCACAGGAACCATAGGAATCATCATTGGTGGTCCATTAGCAATTCTATTGATCTCCATTTTTTCACCAGAGACTGTTGGAGGGGCCGATTTTGATGCTGTTTGGAGAGGCTTGGCAACATTAGCAGGAAGCTGGATCGGTGGTGGAGCCAATCAGGCCGCAATGCTTGAAATATATGAATTCAACCCCGAAAAGTATGGAGGCATGGTATTAGTTGATATAGTAGTTGCCAATATTTGGATGGCCATATTATTATTAGGTATAGGTAAAAACAAAAAAATAGATAAGTGGTTAAAAGCGGATGATTCCGCTATTGAAGAACTAAAAATCAAGGTATCTGCATTTGCGGAAAAAATAAAAAGAAACCCCTCACTTACGGATCTGATGGTCATATTAACCTTTGCCTTTGTTGCCGTTGGTATTGCACATTTTGGCGCAGACACTATTTCCTTGTGGCTAAAGACAAATGTTGAAGCAGTAAGCGATAAAAGTAGCGCTTGGTCTTCGTTTGGGAGTCAGTTCTTTTGGCTAATTACCATAGCTACTATTATTGGTCTTCTTTTATCCTATACTAAAGCGAAGAATTACGAAGGTGCTGGTGCCAGTAAGATTGGCAGTATTTTCATCTACATACTTGTAGCGACTATAGGAATGAAAATGGATCTAAGTAAAATATTTGAAAATCCAGGCTTAATTGCCATCGGACTCGTATGGATGGCCATCCACGCTGGTTTGCTCATACTTGTTGCCAAACTGATCAGAGCACCTTTTTTCTTTTTAGCGGTAGGAAGTCAAGCTAATGTTGGCGGTGCAGCATCTGCTCCAGTTGTGGCTGCGGCTTTTCATCCATCATTGGCCGCAGTAGGTGCATTATTGGCCGTCTTTGGTTATGTGGTAGGAACCTATGGTGCAATGCTTTGTACTGAACTTATGAAAATTGCTTCTGCAGGTTAGCAATTAATTGATTTTTATAAGATATTTGCCAATCTAAATTTTTGACTTTTGAAAAATATTATACTATTTTTTCTCCTAATAGGAATTGTTGCTTGCAGTAATAAAGAATCCGACCTTACCGTAACAGGTAGCGTCAAAGGATTGAAAAAAGGCACCTTATTCTTGAAAAAGATAACAGACACTTCAATAATCACTGTTGACTCTATGGAAATAAGTGGAGATCCCAATTTCAAATTAGAAAGTCAAATTGAAGAACCTGAAATTTTCTTTCTGGTATTAGACAAAAATGATACAGATGAAGGACGAATCACTTTCTTTGCCAATAAGGGTACTACAGAAATCAATACAACGCTTAAGAATTTTGCTTTCGACGCTAAGATAAGTGGCTCACAGCAACAGTCGGTATTGCATGAATACAATCAAATGTCTGCTAAGTTCAATAACAAGAATTTGGATGTTATAGAGGAAAATTTTAATGCAATAATCAATAAAGACTCGACAAAAGCACTGGAAACGGATCTTCAATATAAGAGCCTGCTCAAAAGCAAATACTTGTACACTATCAACTTTGCTCTCAATAATAAAACTAGCCAAGTGTCTCCATATTTAGCAATAAAAGAAATTAATGATGCACGACTTAAATACTTGGATACGATTTACGTCTCACTGCCAGACTCGATTGCTGGATCTAAATATGGTAAAAAGCTTAAATTGCTTATCGAGGAACGACGCAAACTCGAAAATGAATAAAAAAAAATCCTCGATAATTATCGAGGATTTTTTTTAGAGTTTATTGATCTTATCAATTAGTTCTCGTCCCTTGGACTCCAACTCTATATTAATGGCTTTTAGATGAGCCCTGCGGTCTTCAACACTTTTATCGTTAACCTTTGCAATCAATTCGTCAAAACCTGCAATGGCATCATCTATGATTGCTTCACTTTTCTTAATATCTGCTTTAGGATTTGAAAGCTCCCAAATATAAACCGCTTCAATAATATCTCCAAAGACATAATTTATGTCTTTTTTAAGATTTTTAATATTTGCCATATCTCCTTAAATTAACTTGTTGACGCAAAGCTACATTAAAAATCATACATAAACCTCTAAAAAGGTCGCATTTTCAGACGCTATAGTATAGTTCTTCAAGGCAGCTGGCATTAATATGGTTTCTCCTTTTCCAATGGTTTCAACCATTCCATTGGATTCAATTTGACCATGACCCTCAACGCACATGTAAATAACGAATGAATCGTGTGTGTTCTCCCTTAAAATCGTGCCTTGCACTGGTAAATAATTCGTAGTGAAATAGTTACAATGCACCATGTCATTGGATCGATTTATTTGTGTATTATAAGTCACCTTAAAATCATCGGGCATTTCAAAGTCAATAGCATCAATTGCCAAATCTGTATGCAATTCTCTCGAATTTCCTTCAGGGTCAACTCTGTCCCAATCGTATACCCTGTAAGTGATATCACTTGTTTGCTGTATCTCGGCAACCATAACACCTGCTCCAATAGCATGAACTCTTCCAACTTCAATAAAATAAGTATCGCCTTGCGACACTTTTTCAACATTCATTATACTTGGCAGGTTCTTCTCCTCTAAGTGCTTTAAATAAAGCTCTTTATTCATTTTTTGATTAAAATCAACAATCAATTCTGATCCTTCATCAGCCTGCAACACATACCACATTTCTGTCTTCCCAAAGGAATTATGCCGCTCTTTGGCCAACGCATCATTAGGATGTAACTGAATTGAGAGATCGTCTTTTGCGTCAATGAATTTTATTAGTAATGGAAATTTCTCTCCGAACAATTCATAATTCTTATGTCCAATGAGGTCATGTTTTAATTCCTTCTGCAGCTCTTTCAGAGAAGACCCTTGTAGGTCTCCATTGCTTACAATGGAAGCATCACCTTCTACGTCCGAAAGCTCCCAACTCTCACCAATCGAGCCTTCAGGAATAGTTTTACCAAGAAAAGTATTAAGCTTGTTTCCACCCCAAATACGTTCTTTATAAATTGGATGAAATTTTAATGGGTATAATTTAGGATTCATTTTTTAACCTGAGTATTTTACAAAATTTCGAGGTGTTTCGTAAAGTGTAACTTCCAATTCTAGTTCAGAAGCTATTTTAGTCTTGATTTTATCATAGATAACAATAACAATATTCTCGGCTGTTGGGTTCAAATTCTTAAATTCAGGCACTTCTATATTCAAGTTTTTATGATCAAACGCCTCTTCAATTTCTTCCTTGATAATATCCTTTAATATTTTCATATCCATAACGAAGCCAGTTCTTTCATCGATCTCACCTGTTACACCCACAATTAATTCATAATTATGTCCATGGTAATTAGGGTTACTGCATTTGCCAAACACAGCAAGGTTTTTGGCATCATCCCAATCTTTACGGTATAATCTATGTGCCGCATTAAAATGAGCTTTTCTATTTACTTGAACCTTCATAACCCTTAATGTTTATGGTTTCGTAGAATTTTTCAAAAATGATCTTGAACCATTCTGTATATTTTTCAGGATGGCATACCATATCAACTTTCACATCATCAAGCTGCATCCATTTAAACGAATCAACTTCATCCATATTAATATGGGGATTTTCATTATAATATCCAATCATAATGTGATCAAATTCATGCTCTGTTAGGCCATTATCAAATGGAGCCTTATAAATAAAAGAACCTACTTCTTTCAATTCCGTCTTAAAACCCATCTCCTCATTAAGTCGTCGAACTCCTGCTTCTAGATTACTCTCTCCATCTCTCTGATGACTACAGCATGTGTTGGTCCAAAGACCAGGAGAATGATACTTACTTAGAGCTCTTCGCTGAAGCATCAGTGCATTCGTATCGTTAAATATGAATACTGAAAATGCGCGATGAAGAACGGCCTTTTCATGGGCTTCCATTTTTGGCATTAATCCAATCTTTTCGTCTTTTTCATTAACGAGTATGACTTTCTCTTCTGGCATAGCTTCCAAAAATACCAAACATATTTATAAAACATGTGCCTATACAAATAAAAAAAGCATCCCATAGGTGATGCTTTTTTTTATCAACTATACTATTTGCTATTAGCTGTATATTTAAACCGTGTCAAGTCAGAAAATAAAATAATAGTAGAGTTAAGCAAAACTTTAGACCAAGATTTCAAAGTTGTGCTTTTAATACAATTATATTTGCCTAAATTATTTTTTAAATGAAATTCATTGACGAAATCAACCGTAGAAGGACATTCGGTATCATATCACATCCTGATGCGGGTAAAACCACTTTAACCGAAAAGTTATTGCTTTTCGGAGGGGCAATTCAAGAAGCGGGTGCTGTAAAAAGTAACAAGATCAAGAAAGGTGCTACCAGTGATTTCATGGAGATTGAACGTCAAAGAGGCATTAGTGTTGCTACCTCTGTTTTGGCTTTTGAATATAATGGCATTAAGATCAACATCCTGGATACGCCCGGTCATAAAGATTTTGCCGAAGATACGTTTAGGACCTTGACCGCTGTTGATAGTGTTATTGTGGTCATTGATGTTGCGAAAGGTGTTGAGGAACAGACAGAGAAATTGGTAGAGGTTTGTCGCATGCGTAATATCCCAATGATCATTTTTATCAATAAACTAGATAGAGAGGGAAAAGATGCATTTGAATTACTTGATGAGATCGAGCAGAAACTGAAGCTAACCGTTACACCGCTGAGTTTCCCCATAGGTATGGGTTATGACTTTAAAGGTATATATAATTTATGGGAGAAAAATGTCAATTTATTTAGTGGTGACAGCAGAAAGAACATAGAAGATACGATCGAGATCTCTGATCTAGCTTCTGATGAATTGAATACACTAATTGGAGACAATGCAGCCGATGTTTTACGCGAAGAAATTGAATTAGTTTCTGGTGTGTATCCGGAATTCAACAGAGATGACTATTTGAATGGTAATCTTCAACCCGTGTTTTTTGGTTCTGCATTAAATAGCTTTGGAGTTCGTGAGCTTTTAGATTGTTTCGTGACTATTGCTCCTACGCCTCAACCTAAACAGAGTGAAGAACGTCTCGTGCAACCAGATGAAGAAAAATTCACTGGATTCGTATTCAAGATCCATGCGAATATGGACCCTAATCATCGGGATCGGTTGGCCTTCATTAAAATCGTTTCTGGGATATTTAAAAGGAATACACCCTACCTTCATGTACGGCTCAACAAAAAACTGAAATTCTCAAGTCCCAATGCATTTTTTGCGGAGAGAAAAGAAATTGTGGATATATCTTATCCCGGAGATATTGTGGGGTTGCATGATACTGGTAATTTTAAGATAGGTGATTCCCTTACTGAGGGTGAGAACATTAATTATAAAGGGATCCCTAGTTTTTCACCTGAACACTTCAGGTATATCAACAATGCTGATCCCATGAAGGCCAAGCAATTGAATAAAGGTATTGACCAATTGATGGATGAAGGTGTGGCACAGTTATTCACTTTGGAATTAAATAACAGGAAAGTCATTGGTACAGTGGGTGCCTTGCAGTATGAAGTGATACAATATCGATTAGAGCATGAATACGGTGCGAAATGTTCGTATGATAACCTGAATGTTCATAAAGCCTGTTGGGTTGAGCCTGAAGACCCTAAAAATGAGGAGTTTGCAGAATTCAAGCGCGTGAAGCATCGCTTCTTGGCAAAGGATAAGCAAGGCCAACTAGTCTTTTTGTCGGATTCTTCCTTCTCATTACAAATGACTCAACAGAAATATCCTACGGTAAAATTCCGATTTATCTCTGAGAAAGTGTAGTTCATCGAATTTCTATGGTGCCTTTAAAATTAAATTATACATTTCACTCAGATTCACGCCCCAAATGTGAACTGCTTATGGAAACCTTAACTAGTAATGTTTTCAGTAATAAGGATATTACTGTAACCTTCGAACCTAAACTTTGTATTCATGCGGAAAAATGCGCAAAAGGACTCTCTGATGTCTTTAGGACTGATATTTTACCTTGGATCAATCTTGATGCCGCGAAATCCAAAAAAATCATTAAACAAATAAGAAAATGCCCTTCGGGCGCATTGCAATATTGCCAAAATGACGATTAGGCAGCCATATCAAATAAACTTCAAAATAACCGATTAAATTCGTTTTTATTTCCTTTATACTGCGGTATAAAATAGAATCGTAACTAATGCTATGCTTATATTTTCTATTTCATCTAAAGAAAATATAATTCAAATGTATTATCAATCATTTTAAAATTCATTTGGTATAACATGCTGCTTATGAATGTTAAACCCTCTAGTTAGATTAACTAGAGGGTTTAACATTCTATGCTTGACCTATTGGTCCAAAATTAAGTGGAATTGGTGGTTGCTCGATTAAATATTTCGAGAACCTCTTTAGAACTTAAGACTTAATTAACTTTTTTGCTTAAAGATTTAAGCCTGTCCTGTCGGACCGAAATTAAGTGGAATTGGTGGTTGCTCGTAATCTTTGATTTCACCATGTGCTTTCTCGAATCTACTCACATTTTCATTCAAGGCTTTCATTAATCGCTTAGCATGCTGTGGTGTTAAAATTATTCTCGACTTCACTTTACTCTTTGGCGTACCCGGCATTATACTTACAAAATCTACTACAAATTCTGATACCGAATGATTGATTATCGCCAAATTGGAATAGATTCCTTCTGCTACTTTCTCGTCTAATTCTATATTGATCTGTCCTTGTTTAGGTTTATCGCCTTTTTTATCTGCCATGATTTTTCGTTTTATAACAAAGAATCCCGCTAATGCAGGATTCTTATTTTTGTTTATGAGATACCAAATCAAGTTTGGCATAAATTCGATTTTCTAGCTTCGTAAAAGTGACGCTAGAATCTCATTTAATTATAATTCAGTTCTTGCTTTGCTTGCATCATTTCGTCAAACTCTTCCTTAGATCCTACGATAATGTGCTCATACTTTCTTAGACCTGTTCCCGCTGGAATTCTATGACCTACAATTACATTCTCTTTCAAGCCTTCTAAAGTATCGATCTTACCAGCCACTGCTGCTTCGTTAAGTACTTTAGTTGTCTCCTGGAAGGATGCTGCTGAGATAAATGACTTAGTCTGTAGTGATGCTCTCGTAATACCTTGAAGTATTGGAGTGGCCGTAGCCGATTGTGCATCTCTTGCAGTAACTAATTTCTTATCATCTCTACGCAATATAGAATTTTCATCACGTAAATCGCGAGCGCTCACTATTTGACCAGCCTTCAAGCTTTCTGAATCTCCTTCTTCTTCAACGACTTTCATACCGAAAATCTCGTCATTTTCCCGAATGAAATCGGACGTATGAACTAATTGATCTTCAAGGAAGATCGTATCACCAGAATCTTGGATCCGTACTTTACGCATCATCTGTCTTACCACAACCTCAAAGTGCTTGTCATTGATCTTTACACCTTGCAAACGATATACTTCTTGCACTTCGTTCACTAGATATTGCTGAACAGCTGAAGGTCCTTTGATATTCAGAATATCGTTAGGAGTAATAGCACCGTCAGACAATGGCATACCAGCCTTAACATAATCATTTTCTTGTACCAGAATCTGATTGGATAGTTTAACCAAGTATTTTTTGATATCGCCTAATTTAGATTCCACAATGATCTCACGATTTCCTCTTTTGATCTTACCGAAAGAAACAACACCATCAATCTCACTTACTACAGCAGGATTCGATGGGTTACGTGCTTCGAACAATTCGGTAACTCTTGGAAGACCACCCGTAATATCACCTGCTTTCGCAGATTTACGTGGTATCTTGACCAGAATGGTACCAATATCGATCTTATCATTATTATCCACCATTAAGTGAGCCCCAACTGGCAAGTTATAGGATCTGATGACTTCCCCTTTCTTACCTTCAATATGAAGTGTAGGAATGAGTTTCTTATTCCTGGATTCTGAAATTACTTTCTCCTGGAATCCTGTTTGCTCATCTATCTCCACTTGGAAGGTCACCCCTTGTTCGATGTTTTCATAATTCACTTTACCAGCGAATTCTGAAATAATCACACCATTATATGGATCCCACGAACAAACAACGGCACCAGCCTTAAGTTTCTGACCATTCTTCACTTCAATAAAAGAGCCGTAAGGAATGTTATTAGTACTTAAGGTAATTCCTGTTTTAGCATCTATCAACTTCAATTCGGAAGTACGTGAAATAACAACATCGACAATTTTGCCATCGTTATCCTTACTCTTTACAGTTTTAAGGTCTTCGATCTCAGCAACACCATCGAACTTCACAGTCAATTTATTCTCTTCAGAAATGTTACCGGCAATACCACCAACGTGGAATGTACGAAGTGTTAACTGTGTACCTGGCTCACCGATAGATTGTGCAGCAACTACACCAACGGCTTCACCTAATTGAACTTTCTTATTAGTTGCAAGGTTACGGCCATAACATTTACCACAAATACCTTTTTGTGCTTCACATGTCAATGCAGATCTTACCTCCACTGCATCTATTGGAGATTCTTCGATACGTTTTGCAATCTCATCTGAAATCAAATCGCCAGCACCAACCATCAACTCTTCAGTTAATGGATGGAATACATCTTGCAACGCCGTTCTACCTACTATTCTTTCTTCTAAAGTTTCTACAACTTCTTCGTTTTTCTTCAATGGAGACACTTCAATTCCTCTCAGTGTACCACAATCTTCACTATTAATGATTACGTCCTGAGACACATCTACCAAACGACGTGTCAGGTAACCAGCATCTGCAGTCTTCAATGCCGTATCGGCAAGACCTTTACGAGCACCGTGCGTAGAGATAAAGTATTCAAGAATTGAAAGACCTTCCTTAAAGTTAGAAAGAATCGGGTTTTCAATGATCTCTCCACCACCTGCATTGGATTTCTTTGGCTTCGCCATCAATCCACGCATACCTGTTAACTGACGAATCTGTTCTTTAGATCCACGAGCTCCAGAATCAAGCATCATAAACACAGAGTTAAATCCTTGTTGATCTTCACGAATACGTTTCATTGACAATTCTGTCAACTCTGCATTTGTAGAGGTCCAGATATCGATCACCTGGTTATAACGTTCGTTATTTGTGATAAGACCCATGTTATAATTACCCTTGATACCATCGACTTGCTTATTAGCAGCGGCGATCATGGTATGCTTTTCTGGTGGAATAATAATATCACCTAAGCTGAATGAAAGTCCACCTTGGAAGGCAAACTTATATCCTAAGGTCTTTATTTCATCAAGGAAAGCAGCTGTTTCAGGAACACTGGTAACCTTCAAAATATTGCCAATAATATCACGTAGTGATTTCTTGGTCAATACCTCATTGATATATCCAGCTACTTCCGGCACTTTTTCATTGAAAAGTACACGTCCAACAGTCGTTTCAATAATTAGAGGCACTAAATCCCCTTCCTCATTAAAATCTAAGGTCCTTACTTTAATTCCCGCATTTAATTCTACTCGTTTTTCGTTGTAAGCAATCGTTACTTCATCTGGCGAATAGAATGTTAATCCTTCACCAACAACTTTTACCTCTTTTGTAGACTTACGAAGCTTGGTCATATAGTATAGACCAAGAACCATATCCTGAGAAGGTACTGTCACCGGTGATCCGTTTGCAGGATTCAATATATTATGAGAAGCCAACATCAATATTTGTGCTTCTAGAATAGCTTCTGGTCCTAATGGCAAGTGCACCGCCATTTGGTCACCATCGAAATCCGCGTTAAATGCCGTACATACCAAAGGGTGCAATTGAATTGCCTTACCCTCGATAAGTTTAGGCTGGAATGCTTGGATACCTAATCTGTGCAATGTAGGAGCACGATTTAGAAGAACTGGATGTCCTTTCAAAACATTCTCTAAAATATCCCAAACAACTGGTTCTCTTTTATCGATGATCTTCTTGGCAGATTTTACCGTCTTTACAATACCTCTTTCAATCAGCTTTCTGATAACAAAAGGCTTATAAAGTTCAGCAGCCATATCTTTGGGAAGACCACATTCGAATAATTTCAATTCTGGTCCGACAACAATTACAGAACGTGCTGAATAATCCACACGCTTTCCAAGTAAGTTTTGACGGAAACGACCTTGCTTACCTTTCAATGAATCTGAAAGGGACTTTAATGGTCTGTTAGAATCTGTCTTAACCGCAGACGATTTACGTGTATTATCGAATAACGAATCTACAGATTCCTGCAGCATTCGCTTTTCGTTACGCAATATTACTTCTGGTGCTTTTATTTCAACCAATCTCTTAAGACGGTTATTACGAATAATAACACGACGATAAAGATCATTTAAATCTGATGTCGCAAAACGACCACCATCAAGAGGTACTAATGGACGTAATTCTGGTGGAATTACTGGCACCACTTTCATGATCATCCAATCTGGACGATTTTCTCTATTTAAGTTAGCATCACGCAAAGCTCCGACAACTTGAAGACGCTTTAATGCTTCCGTTTTACGTTGCTTAGATGTTTCTGTATTTGCTTTGTGTCTTAGCTCGTATGATAATTCTACAAGGTCGATACGCTGTAATAATTCAATCAAACATTCAGCACCCATTTTAGCGATGAACTTATTCGGGTCTTTATCGTCCAGGTACTGATTCTCCTGTGGAATTGTCTCTAGAATATTCAAGTATTCCTCTTCTGTCAAGAAATCCATTTTTTGAACATCTTCACCTTCTGCATTCTTGGCTATACCTGGCTGAATGACCACGTAACGCTCATAATAGATGATCATGTCCAACTTCTTGGATGGAAGCCCAAGAAGATATCCTATCTTATTTGGTAACGAACGGAAATACCAGATATGGGCTACAGGAACTACCAAATTGATATGTCCTACACGATCACGTCTTACCTTCTTTTCAGTTACTTCAACACCACAACGGTCACAAACTATACCCTTGTAACGAATACGCTTATATTTACCACAAGCACATTCATAATCCTTCACAGGACCGAAAATACGCTCACAGAACAAACCATCACGTTCTGGTTTGTGTGTTCTATAATTAATAGTTTCTGGCTTAAGAACCTCTCCTCTAGATTCTGCTAAAATAGATTCTGGAGATGCTAAACCAATTGAGATCTTGTTAAACCTCTGTACTGTACGCTTATCTTGTTTTCTTGCCATAATATATGGTACTATCGAATTATATTATTTAAAATCAACTAACTTCAGACTGTTCACATTTCGACTCAGCTCAATGTAACTTTCTTTAGTTATTACTCCTCAAGCCTGATATCTAGTCCAAGACCTTTCAATTCATGCATTAATACATTGAAAGATTCCGGCAATCCTGGTTCTGGCATTGGTTCACCTTTTACGATTGCCTCGTAAGTCTTGGCTCTACCAATAACATCATCAGACTTCACTGTCAAGATCTCTCTTAAGGTACTAGATGCTCCATATGCTTCTAATGCCCATACTTCCATCTCTCCAAAACGCTGACCACCAAATTGTGCTTTACCACCAAGTGGTTGTTGTGTGATTAACGAGTAAGGTCCTATAGAACGTGCGTGCATCTTATCATCGACCATATGTCCTAATTTCAACATATAGATTACACCTACGGTTGCTGGTTGGTCAAAACGATCTCCAGTTCCTCCATCATACAAATACGTATGACCGAATCTTGGAATGCCTGCTTCATCAGTAAATCCATTGATTTCATCTAATGTTGCACCGTCGAAAATTGGAGTAGCATATGTTCTACCAAGATCTTGACCAGCCCATCCAAGAACTGTTTCATAGATCTGACCAATATTCATACGCGATGGTACCCCTAATGGATTCAGTACGATATCAACTGGTGTTCCATCTTCAAGGAATGGCATATCTTCTTGACGAACGATACGAGCAACAATACCTTTGTTACCGTGACGTCCAGCCATCTTATCACCCACTTTAAGTTTACGTTTCTTAGCGATATAGACTTTGGCCAACTTGATGATTCCTGCTGGCAATTCATCTCCCACAGAAATAGTGAACTTCTCACGACGTAAGGATCCTTGTAAATCGTTTTCCTTTATCTTATAGTTGTGTAACAAATCAGCAACTAACTGATTAGTATGTTTATCTGTTGTCCAATGACTAGTTGATATATGTGCATAATCATCTAAGCTGTTAAGCATTTTCAAAGTGAACTTCTTGCCTTTTGGCAATATTTCTTCACTTAAGTCATTAAATACACCTTGAGAGGTTTTTCCATTTACAATTGTAAATAGTTTTTCAACAAGGACATTTTGAAGCTCATCGAATTTCTTATCGTAAATATCCTCTAATTGAGTGATATCTTCTTTGTCCTTAGCTCTCTTACGCTTGTCTTTTATTGCTCTCGCGAATAATTTCTTATCGATCACAACCCCATTAAGTGATGGAGATGCTTTTAATGATGCATCTTTAACATCACCAGCTTTATCACCGAAGATCGCTCTCAAGAGTTTCTCTTCTGGCGTTGGGTCGCTTTCACCTTTAGGTGTGATCTTACCGATAAGGATATCACCAGGTTTGATCTCAGCACCAACCCTGATCATACCATGCTCATCAAGGTCTTTTGTAGCCTCTTCAGATACATTTGGAATATCATTGGTTAATTCTTCATTACCTAATTTGGTGTCTCGAACTTCCAATGAATACTCATCGATATGAATAGATGTGAATACATCTTCACGAACTACTTTCTCAGAAATCACAATGGCATCCTCAAAGTTGTAACCTTTCCATGGCATAAAGGCCACTTTCATGTTACGTCCAAGCGCCAATTCTCCGTTTTGTGTGGCGTATCCTTCACAAAGCACCTGTCCTTTAGAAACTTTATCGCCTTTCCTGACGATTGGCTTTAAGTTGACACAGGTTCCTTGGTTTGTTTTCCTGAACTTAACCAAAGGATAAGATTTGATGTTACTTTCAAAGCTTACTTTCTCTTGATCTTCAGTTCTCTTGTACTTAATGATAATTTCGTTAGCATCAACATACTCAATAACCCCATCGCCTTCAGCATTGATCAATACTCTTGAGTCTGACGCTACTTGACGCTCAAGACCTGTTCCTACAATAGGAGCTTCTGGTCTTAATAAAGGTACTGCTTGACGCATCATGTTAGATCCCATTAATGCCCGGTTGGCATCATCATGCTCTAAGAAAGGAATCAACGATGCTGAAATAGACGAAATCTGGTTTGGTGCAACATCCGTATAATTAATCTGTGTTGGTTCTACCACTGGAAAATCTCCTTCTTGACGAGCAATTACCTTATCATGAAGTATCTTCCCCTTTTGGTCTATCTCAATTGTTGCTTGCGAAATCATCTGATCTTCTTCTTCCTCAGCACTTAAGTAAATTGGCGGGTTTTTAATATCCACTACACCATTAGTAACCTTACGATAAGGCGTTTCGATGAATCCCATTCCGTTTACTTTTGCAAACACACTTAAAGAAGATATCAAACCAATGTTTGGTCCTTCTGGTGTTTCAATCGGGCATAATCTGCCGTAGTGCGTATAGTGAACATCACGTACCTCAAACCCTGCTCTTTCTCTTGAAAGACCTCCGGGTCCTAAAGCCGATAAACGTCTCTTGTGTGTTATCTCTGCTAATGGATTCGTTTGATCCATAAACTGAGATAGCTGATTTGTTCCAAAGAACGAATTGATAACAGAAGACAAGGTCTTGGCATTGATCAAATCTATTGGCGTAAAGACTTCATTATCACGAACGTTCATACGCTCACGAATAGTCCTTGCCATACGTGCTAAACCAACACCAAACTGAGAAGACAATTGTTCACCTACTGTTCGTACACGACGGTTAGATAAGTGATCAATATCATCGATTTCTGCTTTAGAGTTAATTAACTCTATCAGGTATTTTATGATAGTAATGATATCGTCTTTGGTAAGCACTTGCTTATCCATTCCGATATCAAGACCTAATTTCTTGTTCATTCTATAACGACCAACTTCACCTAGATTGTAACGTTGATCACTAAAAAATAATTTATCTATAATTCCACGGGCTGTTTCCTCATCTGGCGGTTCAGCATTACGTAGTTGTCTGTAGATATGTTCTACAGCTTCTTTTTCAGAATTTGTTGGATCTTTCTGCAACGTGTTATGGATAATTGCATAATCACCTTGCTGAGCACTCTCCTTATGTAAAAGGATAGTCTTTGTTCCAGTTTCAAGAATCTCTTCTACATTGTCTTTATCAAGAACAGTATCACGATCCAATACGATTTCATTTCTTTCAATAGAAACTACTTCTCCCGTATCTTCATCCACGAAATCTTCATGCCACGTTTTCAATACACGCGCTGCAAGTTTTCTTCCTTGAACTTTTTTAAGCCCAGCTTTAGACACTTTAATTTCCTCTGCTAGGTCGAAGATCTCAAGGATATCCTTATCTCTTTCGAATCCGATAGCACGGAAAAGTGTTGTTACCGGCAATTTTTTCTTTCTATCGATGTAAGCGTACATCACGCTATTGATATCAGTAGCAAATTCTATCCAAGACCCTTTGAAAGGAATGACTCTTGCAGAATATAATTTGGTTCCGTTAGCGTGGAATGATTGACCGAAGAAAACCCCTGGAGAACGGTGTAATTGAGACACAACAACGCGCTCAGCACCATTTATACAAAAAGTACCGCTTGGTGTCATGTAAGGAATCGTACCAAGATATACATCTTGAACGATGGTCTCGAAATCTTCGTGCTCAGGATCTGTACAATACAGTTTTAACCTGGCTTTTAGAGGCACACTATATGTAAGGCCTCTTTCAATACATTCTTCTATAGAATATCTTGGTGGATCGATGAAGTAATCCAAAAACTCCAATACGAACTGATTACGAGTATCTGTAATTGGAAAGTTTTCCATGAAGGTATTGTATAGACCTTCATCACCTCTTTCTTCTGATTTTGTTTCTAACTGGAAAAAATCCTGGAAGGATTTAATCTGAATATCCAGAAAGTCAGGATATTCTGTTCTATTTTTAATAGAGGAGAAATTTAATCTTTCAGCTTTAGTTGCTACCATCTATTGACGAGATTTTGATTAATTAAATAAATGCGCGTATACGTTGTAACTGTATACACAAAAGGGTTTAGGTCGTATCACCAATGTGACAGACCTAAACCATATGCTTGTAGGTTAGTTAAGCTTACTTAAGCTCAACCTCTGCTCCTGCTTCTTCTAAAGAAGTTTTAAGACCTTCTGCTTCGTCTTTAGTGACACCTTCTTTAATTGCGCTTGGTGCGTCATCAACTAAACCTTTAGCTTCTTTCAAGCCAAGACCCGTTAATTCTTTTACTAATTTAACTACTGCCAATTTAGAACCACCAGCCGCTGTAAGGATTACATCGAATTCTGTTTGTTCTTCAGCTTCATCTCCACCACCAGCACCACCGCCAGCAGCAACAGCTACTGCAGCAGCAGCAGGCTCAATGCCATATTCTTCTTTTAAAATACCAGCAAGTTCGTTAACTTCTTTTACTGATAAGTTTACTAATTGTTCTGCAAAATCTTTTAAATCTGCCATTTTTCTATCGTTTTAATAATGTTCTTAAAATTTTTAATATAATTGTAAAAAGTGCGTACTATTTAAATTATCCCTCTTTTTGAGATAATGTCTTAAGGATCCCTGAAAGTTTACCTCCACTCGATTGAAGCGCCGAAATGACGTTTTTAGCTGGCGACTGTAATAATCCAATGATGTCTCCAATTAATTCTTCCTTCGATTTGATATCAACTAACATATCCAGTTGGTCATCACCTAAATAGATAGTCTCCTCAATAAACGCTCCCTTAAGGAGTGGCTTCTCGGATTTCTTTCTAAAGATCTTAATAACCTTAGCTGGTGCATTACCAGTCTCTGAATACATCACAGATGTATTTCCTTTTAGAACTGTAGGAAGGTCACCAAACTCTCTGTCTGATGCTTCCATGGCCTTTTCAAGCAAGGTATTCTTAACAACTGCCAATTGTACGTTTGCCTTGAAACAAGCTCTTCTCAAATCTGAAGTTGACCCTGCATTCATTCCTGAAATATCTGCTAAATAGATATTAGCATTATCGGCAAGCTGAGTGGTCAACTCTTTAATTACTTGTGCTTTTTCTTTTCTTGTCATAATTAACCGATTTTAGGATCTATTTCAACACTCGGGCTCATGGTACTTGACATAAAGATGCTCTTAACGTATATACCTTTCGCTGTAGTTGGCTTTAACCTCATGATTGTTTGCAACAACTCATTAGCGTTTCCAGCTATTTTATCAGCCGTAAAAGATGTCTTGGCAATAGCTGCATGAACAATCCCAGTTTTATCAACTTTAAAGTCGATCTTACCAGCTTTGACATCGCTAACTGCTTTTGCAACATCCATTGTTACAGTTCCTGTCTTTGGATTTGGCATCAAGCCTCTTGGACCTAATACTCTACCTAAAGGACCTAATTTACCCATAACACTTGGCATGGTTACAATAACGTCTACATCTGTCCAACCACCTTTGATTTTTTCAAGGTACTCGTCTAAACCTACGTAATCAGCACCAGCTTCTTTAGCTTCCGCTTCTTTGTCTGGTGTCACCAATGCCAATACCTTCATATCCTTACCCGTACCATGTGGAAGAGACACTACGCCTCTTACCATTTGGTTTGCTTTTCTAGGATCCACTCCAAGTCTGATCGCTAGATCCACTGAAGCATCGAATTTTGTATTGGTAATTTCCTTTATAATCGCCGAAGCTTCATCAACAGAATAAAGTTTATCTTTTTCTATCTTAGCTACAGCTTCTTTTCGCTTTTTTGTTAATCTTCCCATTTTTTTAAATGTTTTATAGATTAATTTGGCATTTTTCCAGTCACGGTTATACCCATTGACCTTGCAGTACCGGCAACCATTCTCATAGCAGACTCCACTGTAAATGCATTTAAATCTACCATTTTGTCTTCTGCGATAGTTTTTACCTGATCCCAAGAAACTTTAGCTACTTTTTTTCGGTTTGGTTCACCTGAACCTTTTTTCACTTTAGCTGCTTCTAATAATTGTACAGCGGCTGGCGGAGTTTTTATAACGAATTCAAAAGACTTGTCTTTATAAACCGAAATAACAACTGGCAATACTTTACCTGGTTTATCTTGGGTTCTTGCATTAAATTGCTTGCAAAACTCCATGATATTAACTCCAGCAGCTCCTAAAGCGGGTCCAACCGGTGGCGAAGGATTCGCGGCACCTCCCCGAACTTGTAACTTAACTACTTTATCTAACTCTTTTGCCATTTCAAATAATTTGTTGTGATGTATTGCCTCAATGTGGAAGCATTAGCAATGCATCGGTATTTAGTGTAACAATTATTAAACTTTTTCTACTTGCATATAACTCAGTTCCAATGGTGTCTTTCTTCCGAAAATTTTCACCATGACTTCAAGTTTACGCTTCTCTTCAAATATTTTTTCGATCGTTCCATCAAATCCATTGAACGGTCCGTCAATTACTTTCACTGTTTCGCCTCTAGTGTAAGGTATAGCCACATTAGCATCTGCTTCTACATTCAATTCATCCACCTTACCTAACATTCTATTCACTTCGGTCATTCTTAAAGGAACCGGATCACCTCCCTTTGTTTCGCCTAAGAATCCAATAACATTTGTGATAGACTTAATAATATGAGGGACTTCTCCACTCAAGTTTGCCTTTACCATTATATAACCAGGAAAATAAACTTTTTCCTTATGTACTTTTTTACCGTTTCGAATCTGAATGACTTTTTCAGTTGGCACTAGAACTTGATCCACAAACTCTTCAAGGCCTAAACGAGCAATCTCATTTTCGATATACGCCTTGATCTTGTTTTCTTGACCACTAACAGCCCTTACTACATACCACTTTTTATCATTATTGCTTTCAGACATCTTATTCAAAGTGTGTTATTAGTTAATCCAAGTGAAATATGCTTTGATTGCTTTACTGAATACAGTATCAACACCCCAAATAGCCAATGAAAAAATTATCGAGAACACAGCAACAAGTACTGTTAAGCTTTGTGCTTCAGCCCAAGTTGGCCAGCTCACATGATTTCTAAGCTCTTCAAAAGATTCTTTTACGTAATTAATCATTGCCTTGTTATATTTAATGTTGGTATTAACCAACGTCCTTCACCTTTTCACTAGAGGAGAGACTTCCTTCGACTTAGCTCAGGGTAAATTTCTCGTCTCGTGTTTTCTATTTGCACGGGAGGAGAGACTCGAACTCCCGACACCTGGTTTTGGAGACCAGTGCTCTACCAACTGAGCTACACCCGTAAATATAAGTCAAGGTGCCTCGAAAAATCGAGGCACCTTTGTGACTATATTATTAAACTTGATTTAGTCTAAAATCTCTGTTACCTGGCCTGCACCTACTGTTCTTCCTCCTTCACGAATCGCGAAACGAAGACCAACATTCATTGCAATTTTTTGGATAAGATCAACTGTAATAGTCAAGTTATCTCCCGGCATTACCATTTCAACTCCATCAGGAAGTGCAATATTTCCAGTCACGTCAGTTGTACGAACGTAAAACTGTGGACGGTAGTTGTTATGGAATGGCGTGTGACGTCCACCTTCTTCTTTTTTAAGTATATAAACCTCAGCTTTAAATTTAGCGTGTGGTGTTACAGATCCTGGCTTACAGATAACCATACCTCTAGAGATATCGCTTTTTTCAATACCCCTTAAAAGGATACCTGCATTATCTCCAGCTTCTCCTCTATCAAGGATCTGGCGAAACATCTCGATACCAGTAACAGTAGAAGCCAATTTCTCAGCACCCATTCCAATGATATCTACAGCATCGCCTGTCTTAGCAACACCAGTTTCAATACGACCAGTAGCAACAGTACCACGACCTGTAATTGAGAATACATCTTCAATCGGCATTAAGAATGGCTTATCAACTTCACGAATTGGTAATTCAATCCAACTATCAACAGCTTCCATCAATTCCATTACAGAATCCACCCATTTTTGTTCACCGTTAAGTGCTCCTAAAGCAGAACCAGCAATAACAGGCCCATTATCTCCATCATATTCATAAAAAGAAAGCAATTCTCTTACTTCCATTTCTACCAATTCCAATAATTCTTCATCATCAACCATATCCACTTTGTTCATGAATACAACCATACGAGGAATACCTACCTGACGTCCTAATAGGATGTGCTCTCTAGTTTGTGGCATTGGCCCATCAGTTGCAGCAACTACAAGAATTGCTCCATCCATCTGTGCAGCACCAGTAACCATGTTCTTTACGTAATCTGCGTGACCTGGACAGTCAACGTGAGCGTAATGACGATTTGCTGTTGCATATTCTACGTGAGATGTATTAATTGTAATACCTCTTTCTTTTTCCTCTGGAGCATTATCAATCTGATCAAATGATCTTGCTTCTGAAAAACCTGCATCAGCTAGTACTTTAGTAATAGCAGCAGTTAGAGTTGTTTTACCGTGATCTACATGTCCAATAGTACCTATATTAAGGTGTGGTTTTGAACGATCGAAAGTTGCCTTTGCCATGTTTAATTTATTTTAATCTTAGTTATATAATAATATTTAGTGTTCAATATGCTATTATTAAAGAGCCAATGACGGGAATTGAACCCGTGACCTCTTCCTTACCAAGGAAACGCTCTACCCCTGAGCTACATCGGCGTAAAGTGTTTACTTCCTCTACCTTAAAAAAAGGAGAGATTCCTGCCTTCGCAGGAATTTTAGAGCGGGAGACCAGGTTCGAACTGGCGACATTCAGCTTGGAAGGCTGACGCTCTACCAACTGAGCTACTCCCGCATTATTAAGTTTTCTATGGATTGACAAACCAAGCTAGTGTCCTCTCCTCAAAATTTTAGTGGGGAGAGCAG
>RCNB010000060.1_pt1 | contig 78863 bp, 71 predicted proteins | sample 2041321 | NCBI WGS metagenome assembly RCNB01 (sample SAMN09708232, study PRJNA481090) | Marine sediment metagenome, whole genome shotgun sequencing project. | reverse complement strand
TGTCATATCGGACAAGCAGTTAATGTAAAATATGGTAATGATATTGAAAGTGCTATTTTAAGAATTAGTTTGGGTGCAAGGGTTATTTCCGAAAGTTGGGTTAACAGAGATATTAGCATCTATTTTAGAAATATAGAATTACAAATGAATCAAATTACTGTAATTATAAAAAAAATAGAATTGATCATCAATAATCCCGAATTGTTGAATTAAATAAGAGATCTTAAAAAGATACTGGATTATTTGAGATTAAAAGAATTTGATTCGGCAAAAAGATCTTAAACTGAGAGGAGACGGATAGTAGTTGAGGTTTTAGATTATCATTTAATCAACAATCTTAGATAGATTTAGTATGGTCCTGTAATTTTAAAAAAGTTGACATAAATGTTGACACATATCGTATCATATTTAAATAATACGTAATCATTTGATTACGTATTGATTAGTACCCTCGCTAGGAATCGAACCTAGATCTAAAGTTTAGGAAACTTTTATTCTATCCGTTGAACTACGAGGGCAGTATCTTAATATATCAAAGCAATTTCAGCACACAAATATAAATGTTAATTGCAATATTGTGAAGGTAAATTAAAGAGATTTTTTATATTTATTGTGATATCCAAATCTTATTGATATGCCTGTTATTTCTTTGATTAAATCCACTGTTTTTTTTCTTTTTTTATTTGTTTTCAAGGCATCTCTTTTCGCTCAGATCAATCCGGTATTATCTCCTGATAGCAGGATAAGCCTACAAGTAAATACAGAAGGCCAGATCAGTTGGAAAGTAAGCTTTGATGGTCTTATTGTGATTGAAAACGCAAGTATTTCCATGAGCATGGATAAAGACCGGATGTTAGGTGTGAAGCCGGTTGTAAAGAAGGTAAAGATTGAAGCGAAACAAGAGATTTTTGAGCCACAGATACCCCATAGGGATGCCTTTATTGAAAGTGAATTTAATGAGATGAGTATAGATTTTAAAGGAGCTTACCGCTTGGTATTTAGGGTTTATAATGACGGAGTGGCATATAGGTTCGATGATTTAAACAAAAGGACCCAAGAGGTATACAAAGAAGAATTGATTCTTGAATTTCCGCAAGGCTCAGGAACTTTTTTTCCAAAAGAAGCGTCTATGTATTCACATAATGAAAGGATTTATCTGCACAAACCTTTGATTGAACTGGAAGAGGATGATTTTTGCAGTTTACCCGTGATGTTTGAAAACAAATCAAGTAAAGTATTGTTTACTGAAGCTTCATTGCATGATTATCCGGGAATGTTTTTAAAGCATGATGGCAAGGGTGCTCTAAAGGCAGTTTTCCCCAAATATGTTTTAAAAGCAGTGGATAATGAGAAGGAGTCTCCAGACCGAAACCAGATTTTGGAAGAAGAGGCAGACTATATTGCTAAGGTATCGGGCAGCAGGGTCTATCCCTGGAGGGTTTTTATGATAGGTGATAATGACAAGATATTTTTAGAATCAAACCTGGTGACTCAATTGTCGGGTCGTTCGAAAATTTCGGATACATCCTGGATCAAACCCGGTAAAGTGGCTTGGGATTGGTATAATGCCAACAATATTTACGGCGTTGATTTTAAGGCAGGAATCAACACAGAAACCTATAAATACTATATCGATTTTGCCTCAGAAAATCAAATCGAATATGTGATCCTGGATGAAGGCTGGACCAAATCTACGACTGAAATTATGGAGGCCAACGCGGATATTGATATCAAAGAACTTATTTCCTATGGAAAAGAAAAGAAGGTAGGAATCATTTTATGGGTCCTGTGGAAACCTCTTGATGAAAAAACAGACGATATTCTGAACTTGTACGCTTCATGGGGAGTTAAAGGCATTAAGGTTGATTTTATGCAGAGAAACGATCAGTATATGGTTTCATCTTATGAAAAGATCGCCTCGAAAGCCGCTAACTTAAAATTAATGGTAGATTATCACGGCGCTTTTAAACCGGCAGGTATTGAAAGAGTATGGCCAAACGTTATGAATTATGAAGGTGTTAAAGGAAATGAAAATAATAAATGGAGTGCTGATATCAGCCCCGAGCACAATGTGACGATTCCTTTTATCAGAATGGCTGTAGGCCCGATGGACTTTACCCCAGGAGCCATGGCTAATGCACATCTTAAGAATTACCTTATCAGTTTTGACCGACCTATGGCTTTAGGTACCAGGTGTCATCAGCTGGCCATGTATGTGGTGTATGAAGCACCCTTACAGATGCTTTGTGAATCACCTACGAGATATAAAAAAGAGCAGGAATCAGTTGATTTTATCACTAGTATTCCCACTACCTGGGACGAAACGCGGGTGATTGAAGCTAAAGTGGCTGATTATGTTTTGCTAGCACGGAGAAAGGGAGAAAATTGGTATTTGGGAGGAATGACAGATAACACTCCCCGCGATTTCACGCTTAAACTGGATTTCTTAGCAACGGGCTCCTATACTATGGAGATCATGAAAGATGGTCTCAATGCAGATCATCATGCTGAAGATTATAAAAGAGAGATTATCGAAGTGAACCAGAATTCTATTGTACCCATTCATATGGTATCAGGAGGAGGCTGGGCGGCGAGGATAATGAAAATGATTTAATGATGCAATGATTTAATGATATAATAAATGTATTATTATATCATTGCTTTTTCCAATTCAGCCAATAGGTTTTTGATCTCAGTGTTAATACGCTCATAAAAAGCTTTGTTATATTTATAGTGTTTTTTATGGTCCATTTTATAGATTTCGAGTTGTGTGGCCTGATTCGGTTCCTTCACAACAAATGCGGATATTTGATATTGATATCGCTCGTTCTTTAGGGTTAAGATGATCTTATACTCAATTACTTTATACAATTCGGGGAAGTCATTTGGTCCCCAAAGGGTTCTAAAAGAATGTTCTCCTGAAATAAGCTGATGCGAATCATCAAGAGGCTTATTTTCTCTTACCGAAATATTCATACCGTCAAACCAGTCAAGGGCCCTTTTTTGCAGCTCTATTTTAGATACCCCCGACACTTCCAAGACGTTCTTATAAACTACTTTTGAATTTATAAGGGGTAAGACATCTAAAAGCAATTTTTGCCCATGAACTTGTATGCTAAACAATAGTAAAAGGGATAAAATACTTTTCATAGCTATGAATTCAATTCTATAATTTAGATCAATGGAGGTTAAATGTATAAAAAAATCATTTTATTAAAAATTAATCATGGTTTCTTAACAACTTAAAATACCATATTTTTGTTTTGTCATTAAATCATTAAATCATTACATCATTAAATCATTGTATCATTACATCATTACATCATTACATCATTAAATCATTCACACAATAGAAGCTTCATTTTATAAATATCTACTCAATTTTAAAAGACCTGGTGGTACCTCAAGAGGTGTTTTACATCAAAAAGAAACTTATTTTTTGATCATTAGATCAGGAGACAAGATAGGGGTAGGAGAATGCGGACTTTTTAGAGGTTTAAGCTCTGATGACCGACCAGATTATGAGCAAAAACTGCATTGGCTATGTGAACATATTAACCAGAATAAGGATTGGTTGTATGAAAAATTATATATTTTTCCTTCCATCCAGTTTGGCATGGAACAGGCTTTTTTGTCGCTTGGAGCGAAGCAAATGTTTGATTTGTTTCCCTCTGAGTTTAGTAAGGGAAATGATAAGATTTCAATAAATGGGCTGATTTGGATGGGAGATGAATCTTTTATGAAAGAGCAGATTGCGAATAAGCTGGAAGCTGGTTTTACTACCTTGAAAATGAAAATTGGGGCTATTGATTTTAAGACTGAATTACGGATTCTGAGATCAATCAGACGAGAATATTCTCCAAAGGAACTCGAACTTCGGGTTGACGCGAATGGGGCATTTTCACCCGAACTGGCCATGGATAGATTAATTCAACTGTCGGATTTTGATATTCATTCTATTGAACAACCTGTTAAAGCTGGGCAGTTGGAGGCCATGACTAAATTATGCAGAACCAGCCCTGTGCCCATAGCCCTGGATGAAGAATTGATAGGTGTGTATGATAAGCAGCAGAAAAAGGACTTACTTGATGAGATCAAACCTCAATATATCATATTGAAGCCAAGTTTGATTGGAGGTTTTCAGGGAAGCAAAGATTGGATTGACTTATGTGACGAACTTGGTATTGGTTGGTGGATCACGTCGGCTCTCGAAAGTAATATTGGATTAAATGCCATAGCGCAATTTACATATACCCTAGAGAATACTATGCCTCAGGGTCTTGGAACCGGTGGTCTTTATACGAATAATATTGCATCTCCATTATCCATTGGTATGGGGGAGCTTTATATTGATCAGGAATTGAAATGGGGTGATTTGTTGAGCTTTTTGAGTGAATAGTGGTATTTTTAACTGATTTTTAAAAGAGTTTCATGGGTTATATTGAACAGGCTTATAAAGGAAAAAATGAATGGTGGAGGTATCTGCTGAGTTTTATGCTTGTATTTTTAGGTTGGCAGTTGATTGGGCTGATTCCTTTATTTCTGGTGGCTTTCAACGAATCGCAAGATTTGGGTGAATTAGCCGCTAGCTCTGAACATGCCTTTTCTGATCTGGGAATAGATTCCAATTTATACTTATTCGCCATATTGCTCATGTTTGTATTTGGATTACTTGCCCTGCTTTTTTCAGTTAAACGGATACACCTTAGAAGTATAACAAGTTTGATTACCTCAAGAAAAACAATTGACTGGAATCGGATTGTTTACGGTTTTGGATTTTGGTTTTTGTTGTCGTTGATTTTTCTTTCTTTGGACTATTCGATTTCTCCAGAGCATTATGTGTTTAATTTTAAGTTGCTTCCTTTTCTTTTTTTGTTATTGATTTCGTGCCTTTTAATACCCCTCCAAACCAGTTTCGAAGAACTTATATTCAGAGCTTATTTAATACAGGGAATTGGTGTTTGGTTTAAGAATGCCATGGTTCCGTTTTTGTTTACATCAATAGCTTTTGGATTGATGCATGCAGGCAATCCGGAAATTGAGAAATTGGGCTATGCAATTTTGATTTATTATATAGCAACAGGATTTTTATTTGGGACGATCACTTTAATGGATGAAGGTGCTGAACTTGCGCTTGGGATGCATGCGGCAAACAACATTGCAGCAGCGTTATTTGTAACTGTGAATTGGGCGGCCATTCAGACGGAGGCATTGTTTATTGATATTTCAGAGCCTTCATTGAGTATGTATACGTTCTTACCGGTTTTTGTGGTGTATCCGGCAGTGATTCTTTTCTTTTCAAAAAAATATGGATGGACTAACTGGAAACATAAACTCTTTGGAAAAATTCAACAACCAAGCCAATGAAAGCTGAATATTGGCATAAAGATTTTAAATGGAATGGAAGGTCCTTTTCTTCACATGCAGAAATCATAGATTTTGTTGATGAAAATTTTCCGGAACTAAATACTTTTATCCATGAATGGTTTGGAAAAAATGGCGAAATATCAATGAAGACCTCCGGATCAACCGGAAAACCAAAAACCATTACCTTAAAGCGCGTGCATATGGTCAATTCGGCCAAAGCAACTGCGGCATACTTTTCACTTTCCAATAAATCAAGAGTTTTACTTTGCTTACCCTTAGGTTATATCGCAGGCAGAATGATGTTGGTTCGAGCTATGGTCAATGGCTGGGAGTTGGATGTTATTTCCCCAAACTCTTCACCAGATATTCCAAAGAAGATCATTTATGATTTTTCAGCTATGATCCCCTTGCAAGTTTATAAGAGTCTTGATCAGTTGGAAAATATTCATATCCTTATCGTTGGGGGAGGAGAGATTTCTACGACACTTTCGAAAAAAACGGATCATCTAAAAACTAAGATTTTTGCCACCTATGGGATGACCGAAACCATAACTCATGTTGCCCTAAGCCCAGTCAACAAGGCAGCAGGCAGAAACAATGAGGAGATGATTTTTACAGCCTTACCCGGAATTCATTTTTCAACTGATGAAAGGGGATGCTTGATGATCACGGCACCCAATATCAGTACTTCAGAAGTTGTGACCAATGATAGTGTCAACCTCATTTCTAACAATTCTTTCAGATGGTTAGGTAGGTATGATCATGTTATTAACTCTGGGGGGCTGAAATTGCTTCCTGAATTGATCGAGGCTAAATACAAAGACCTGATTGATACTGATTTTTTTGCATTTGGAATGCCTGATAAGGTTTTGGGGCAGAAGCTTGTTCTTCTTGTTGAAGGAAAAGAAAGATCTACTCTTTATAAGAAAATTCTCGATTTTCAAAAGCAACATTCACAGGTAGTATCTAAATATGAAATTCCAAAGAAAGTGATGTTTGTAAAGAATTTTATTAAAACCGAAACTGGCAAGGTGAACAGAAAACGAACCATTGCTACATTAGTCAATGTGGGTAAAGATGTAGATTAGAAAAAAGCTAAAATTTTAAAACCGATTATTGGAAGTTTGACTTAAAAAAAATGCCCCTTATAAATTAAGGGGCAAATCTGTTTTTAGTGTTCGGAGGTAATCACCCATTGACCTTTGTCAATTAAAGGAATGGCTTGCTTGTACTTTACAGTTTTTGATTCTCCGGTCGCAATATTTTTGATGGTCACTTTTTCGTTTCTTCCAATCTTTCTTTCAGTTCTTACGATGGTCTCAGTAACCTGCTGTTGCTGCGTTTGATTGGTCTGTTTTTCCTGAGTAGGGCTATTGAATTCAGCTTTACTGAGCTGTACCTTTTCCTGTTTTTTCTCACGAGCCTGAGAAACCTGTTGTGGGCTTTGGCTTGGCAATTCACCTTTAAACAAAAATGACAATACTTCCTTGTTAACCTTGTCAAGCATCCCTTTGAATAATTCAAAGGCTTCAAACTTGTAGATCAACAGCGGGTCTTTTTGCTCATACGTCGCATTTTGAACCGATTGTTTCAGATCATCCATTTTTCTCAAATGGTCCTTCCAGGTATCATCAATGATGGCCAGTGTAATATTTTTTTCAAAATCTTCCACCAATTGCTTCCCATTAGATTCATAAGCATCCTTAAGGTTCGTTATAACCTGAAGGGTCTTAATGCCATCGGTAAACGGCACTACAATTCTCTCATACTTGTCACCTTGTTTTTCATAAACATCTTTTATAACAGGGAAGGCTGCCACGGCACTTCTTTCTATTTTGTTCTGATAATGTTTATAGACTACTTCGAAAAGTTCGTCAACAAGAACTCTTTCATCCTTAGCGGTAAATTCTTCTTGGCTAAAAGGAGAGGTGCTAGAGGAGAAGCGTATCAATTCAAATTCAAAATTTGAATAATCATTTGTCATTTTGTTATTCACAACAATAGAATCACAAGTGTCGTAGATCATATTTACGATATCCACCTGCAAGCGTTCTCCATATAAGGCGTGTCGTCTTCGTTTATAGATGACCTCTCTTTGGGCATTCATGATATCATCGTATTCGAGCAATCTTTTACGAATACCGAAGTTATTTTCCTCAACCTTTTTCTGTGCTCTTTCAATAGACTTGGAGATCATTGAATGCTGAATCACTTCTCCTTCTTTAAGTCCCATCTTATCCATCATCTTGGCAATTCTCTCAGAACCAAACAAACGCATAAGGTTATCTTCAAGCGATACATAGAATTGAGTAGATCCCGGATCACCCTGACGTCCGGCACGACCTCTTAACTGACGGTCAACACGTCTTGAATCGTGTCTTTCTGTACCAATGATGGCAAGACCACCTGCATCTTTAACTTCATTTCCCAGCTTGATATCGGTTCCCCTACCAGCCATGTTGGTGGCGATAGTAACAACCCCCGGATTACCAGCTGATTCTACAATATCTGCTTCTTTTTTGTGCAGCTTTGCATTCAGTACATTATGAGGAATCTTGCGTATAGAGAGCATTTTTGACAGTAACTCCGAAATTTCTACTGAAGTGGTTCCCACCAGTACCGGCCTTTGCTGATTGACCAGGGTATTGATCTCTTCGATTACCGAATTGTACTTCTCTCTTTTGGTTTTAAAAATTAAGTCTTCGCGATCATCCCTTATCAAAGGCACGTTGGTTGGAATCTCAACCACATCAAGTTTATAGATCTCCCAGAATTCTCCAGCCTCAGTAACTGCAGTACCGGTCATACCCGAAAGTTTGCGGTACATCCTGAAATAATTTTGCAGGGTAATGGTTGCAAATGTTTGGGTAGCGGCCTCAATTTTTACATTTTCCTTGGCCTCTAATGCCTGATGCAGGCCATCAGAATATCGTCGCCCATCCATAACACGACCAGTTTGTTCATCAACAATTTTGATCTGATCTTCGATGATTACATATTCCACATCTTTTTCGAACAAGGTGTAGGCCTTGAGCAGTTGGTTCATTGTATGGATTCGTTCACTCTTAATATTGAAGTCACGGTATAATTCTTCTTTTTCTCTGGCTTTTTCCTCAACGGAGATCTCCTTTCCATCAATTTTTCCTACTTCGATTCCCATATCCGGTAAGACAAAGAAATGATCTTCATTGTCTCCAGATAAATGAGCGATCCCTTTATCGGTAAGATCGATGGAATTAGTCTTTTCTTCGATCACAAACAGCAACTCTTCATCCACCTTAGGCATTTCACGGTTGTTGTCTTGCATATAAAAGTTCTCTGTTTTTTGGAGAAGCTGTTTGATTCCTTCCTGACTCAAAAACTTGATTAAGGCCTTGTTTTTAGGTAGACCTCTAAAAACTCTGTACAATAAGAAACCACCATCCTTTTTGTTTCCTTCAGCAATCAGTTTTTTAGCCTCTGCCAAAATACCGATCAGGTATTTGTTTTGAATCCTGACGAGATCATCAACCTTAGGTTTTAATTCGTTGAATTCATGCCTGTCACCTTGTGGGATAGCTCCCGAAATGATCAAGGGTGTTCTTGCGTCATCGACAAGTACCGAATCCACCTCATCCACAATACTATAATTATGAGGTCTTTGTACGAGATCCTTTGGCGAATTAGCCATATTGTCTCTTAAGTAATCAAAACCAAATTCATTGTTGGTACCATAGGTTATATCTGCCAAATAGGCTTTCCTTCTTTCGTCAGAATTAGGTTTGTGGTTATCGATACAGGCAATGCTTAGCCCGTGAAATTCAAAAATTGGACCCATCCATGCCGCATCACGCTTAGCCAGATAATCGTTAACAGTAACAACGTGAACACCATTTCCCGTTAAGGCATTTAAGTAAATCGGTAAGGTTGCTACCAGAGTTTTACCCTCACCAGTCATCATCTCTGCAATATTTCCCTGATGGAGTACTGCACCTCCTATAAGTTGCACATCATAGGGAACCATGTTCCAAGTTATAGGTTTTCCTGCCGCATTCCAGGTATTAGACCAAATGGCATTCTCTCCGTCAAGTGTCACATAATCATGGGTTGACAATTCTCTGTCAAAAGCTGTAGCCTTTACTTCGATAGTACTTTGGGTTGAAAATCGTTTTGCCGTTTCACGTATAACAGCGAAGGCTTCCGATTGGATCTCATTCAGCACATTTTCAGAAGCTGCATAAGCTTCATCTTTGAGTTGATCTATTTCCTTATAAACTTCCTCTTTTCTGTCAATCCCCGCTGTTTCAATTTCCTTGTTCAGCGCTTCTATCTGGTTCTCAAAAGGTTGAATAGCTTCTGCAATTGTCTTTTTAAAGGTCAGGGTCTTGCCACGAATTTCCTCGATAGACAATTTTTCCATATCCTTGTCAAAAGATCTTACTTTTCCAACCAAGGGTTGCAACAACTTAAGGTCTTTTTTACTTTTATCTCCAACAAAAGCTTTCAGTACTGAATTTAAAAAACTCATAATTTTATTAGGTGTTATAACCGATTAAAAATCGATAATTATTTTCTGCTAGCCGTTAAAAGTTGATAAACAGTATTCAGATGATTGGACGTAAAAAAAAAAGTCTCCAAAGAGACTTTTATTTTTAGTATTCATCTTCATTCCAAAGGAAATCTTCATCCGTTGGATAATCAGGCCAAATCTCTTGGATGATCTCATAACTCTCACCTTCATCTTCGAGGGCTTGTAAATTTTCGACAACCTCAAGAGGAGCTCCGGTTCTTATTGCATAATCAATCAGCTCGTCTTTTGTTGCCGGCCAGGGCGCATCACTTAAATAAGATGCTAATTCTAACGTCCAATACATAATTGAAAATTAATTAATTTGAATTGCAAAAGTAATTTTTTTACTGAAAAAACCAAGCTTTTTAGTTACTATTTTTAAACTGTCAAAAGAACGTCTTTTTTCAATTAATTCAAGCCCTTGGAATGTGTTATAAAATCAGCCTTTCCAAGGTATTTCATCAACTTTATAATCTTTAGTCAATTTCCGTGCCAACACAAATAAATAGTCGGATAATCGGTTGAGATAGATCAAAATATGACGATCAACCGCTTCTTTGTCAGCTAATTCGACTGTTAGGCGCTCTGCTCGGCGGCAAACACAGCGTGCAATATGACAGAATGACACGATGCTGTGTCCGCCTGGAAGAATAAAATGGGTCATGGTCTCAAGGTTTTCGTTCATTAGATCCATTTTGGATTCCAGAAACGTGATTTCAGCCTCCTCAATTTTTTCAATTTTAAGCCGGTCGGAACCATTTTTTAATTTTTCCTTGTCTGGCGGTGTGGCCAGCATGGCCCCCAATGTGAATAATTTACTCTGTATTCTGATGAGATCTTGGATCAAAGATTTTTCTTCAAGCTGATCTCTTATAAGACCCATATGTGAGTTCAATTCATCAACAGTACCATATGCATTAATTCTCAGGTTGTTTTTTTTAACCCGTGTTCCTCCGAAAAGAGAAGTTTTTCCCTCATCTCCTGTTTTTGTATAGATCTTCATTTATTTTTTTTTGATCTTCAAAAATAGGCATATTCCATCAAATATATGAATGGCCATTTTACATTAAAATCAGACCCTTAGGGTAAAATGTTCTTTAACGCTTCCTTTTCTAAAGAAAACAAGCCCCCATTTGTAAGTATCGACGCTTAGGCTTACTTTTTTATGATTCCTGATGTATTTCCAGGCGGCTTCCATTTCCGGGGTCCAGTGAATGTCATCAAAAATAAATACACTGTTCTCATCTGAGGCTTTCAGGCATTTTTCAAAATATGAAATTGTAGCTGCTTTCTGGTGATTGCCATCAAAGTAGATGAGATCAAAACCGTGATTTTTGAGAACAGGATCAAGCGTATCTTCGAATTTTCCAATGACCTGTTCAATAGCATCAAAATGAAACTTTTGAAAGTTTTCCTTGGCAATACCCGCGATTGAAGGACAGCCCTCTAAAGTCGTAATCCTTGCCTTTGGTGCTCCACAAGTCATATAAGCAGTGGAAATTCCCAGAGAAGTACCGATTTCCAATATGTTTTGAGGTTTAAAATAGGCCACTGTTTTAGCCAGTAATTTTCCCCGTTTATTTGAAATTCCTGCTTTGGAAGCGATGTCGGAAATTCTTCTTTTATTCTCTTTGAACACTTTCGATCCAGCTCCAAAGTCTGTCACTTCAATTTCACTCCTATTAAACAACAATTCTTTTCTCATAGCCATGACTGAGTCTATGGGTAAATCAATTTTTTGTTGGAGGCCTTTGGTCAAATAATCATAGAGGAAGGGAGAATGAACTCCGTATTGGTTTTTTGAGGCAATCAGATAATTAAAGTAGGCCTTTATAGGGTGTAACAAAACGCTATATTTATTTGCTAAATTAGACAGAAAAATTATTGTAGTAATAATTTAAAAATTATATTTGCCATTGACTCAAAAATGATAACATGAGGAAGATTATAGCTATTTTATTGCTATTTGCTATTTATACATCGTGTATTCCGCTGAAGGATCAAATCTATTTCCAAGGTGACCTAACTGAAAATGATTCTATTAAAAAAATACAGGATAAACCTTATCGATTGCAGGTAAACGATCTTTTAGATATTCAGATAAAGTCTTCTGACGAGAAATTGGTCGCTTTATTTTCTTCCACCCCCACGGGAAACAATAGTGGAACGAATCAATATACTGAAGAAGCTCTTTATTTTAAGGGATATACGGTTGATAAACACGGAAATATCAGATTGCCCTATTTGGGAGATATTAATGTTTTGGGTTATACAACAAGTGAAGTGCTCGCTAAACTGGAAAAGGAATTTGAAACTTATTTTAGGAATCCGGATGATGTATTTATTAACGTTAAATTGGCTGGAATAAGGTTTACGGTTATAGGGGAAGTAGGTAGAACGGGTACACAGGTTCTGTATTTGAATCAGGTTAGCCTGGTGCAAGCTTTAGCGGCAGCAGGAGATATTGTAATTACGGGAAACAGAAAGAATGTTAAAGTGTACAGGAAAAATTTAGATGAGACGCATCAATATGTAATTAATATGTTGGATATCAATACCTTTGATTCTGATAATTTCTTTATCCAACCCAATGATATCGTTTATGTGGAGCCTTTAAAACAAAAAGCCTGGGGTACCGGAACTTCAGGGATGCAAACCATCACATCATTAATAGCGGTTTTGTCATTGGTCACAACCACCATATTGTTGGTAAACGCTTTATAGAGATTTTATGAAAGAAGTTAATAAGTTCGATCTGGAAATACAGTCCTTTGATATTAAGGAATACCTCTATAAAATTGCGGGCTATTGGAAGTTGTTCGCAGTGGCCATTATATTAGCCCTGATCATTGCTAAAATTGTGAATACTACCTCTCAGAGAATTTATAACCTGAAAGGACTGATTACGGTAAAGGATGAGCAGAATCCCTTGTTTTCTTCCAGTACAAACATCGCTTTTAACTGGGGTGGACCAAGTGATAAGGTGGAGACTATTATCACCATATTGCAGTCAAGGACCCATAATGAAAAGGTTGTGAAACAACTCAATTTCACTTTGGATTATTTTGTGGAAGGCAGGTTTCGAAAAGTAGACATCTATGGAAGGTCTCCCTTTCTGATAGGAATTGACACCTTGAAATATCAGTTACAGAATATTGATATAAAGCTGGAATTTTTAAGCAATGAAGAGGTGAAAATCTCTTTTGAAATGGAAGATGAGGAACACACACTGATCAACTATGAGCTGAATGATACGCATAAATTCGTACCTAAAGAGGAGGAGTTCTCAAGGGTTTTCCCTTTAAATACCATGTTGGATACACCTTTTTTCAGTTTTAGTGTGAATAGGCAAAATCAACAATTTGACCTGACTGACAAGGTTTATTTTATCCGCTTTAATAATTTTGACAAGACAGTAAAAAAATACCAAAATATTGATGTTGGGACCCTTAAAAAAGGGACCTCCATTATAGAATTGAGTTATGAAGGTGAAAACAAAAAGAAAATAGAGAATTTTCTCAATACAACAGTGGATGTATTGGATACCGATCAAAGAGCGCAAAAAATAAAATACGCCCTAAGAACCAAACGATATATAGACACTTTATTTCAAATTGAGGCCAATAGTCTTAAGACCATTGAAACCGATCTTGGCGATTATAAGCAAAAAAACAAGATCTATAACCTTTCGGTAGAAGGAACATCTCTGCTTAATGAAGTTACCCTGTTAGATCATGAATCACAAGAAATTTTGAACAGGATAGATTATTTGAATAATCTAGAAAGCTATTTGACTAATAACAGCGTGATCAGCAGTGAATATATTCCTGCCCCGGCACTTGTGAACATGGAGGACCCTGGCATTGCGACAAGTGTTAATAATCTGATTTTGCTGGCCAAAACCCGCGAAGGACTTGAGAAAAGAGTTAAACCATCTTATCCTCCCTTAATTCGGGTCAACGATGAAATCATATTGGAGAGCCAGATTCTTCTGGAACAAATCAACTCTTTAAAGAACCTTACTCGGGATAATCTTAATAATATTAACAGGCGCATGGCTGCCACCAATTCCAAATTAGGAAGATTAAACCCGAAAGAACAGCAACTGCTCAATTTTCAACGCAAGTACAATATCACAGAATCCAACTATAATTATTTAAAACAAAAGAGCTACGAGGCAGGAACTGCAATAGCCGCAAATGTTTCAGATATTAAAATTCTGGATAAAGCGAAGGATGTGGGGCAACCACCTATAAAACCGAAGAATTCCTTTAATTACCTTGTAGCCCTAATGTTGGGCTTGATGTTACCCATGCTCTACGTTTTGACTAAAGAGACCTTAAACAATAAATTTCAAACAGTTGAGGAAATTGAGAAGGCTTATAAAATTCCGGTGTTGGGTGTAATAGGCAAGAACAGGAGTGACAAGGATCGATTGGTGGTGCACAGAAAACCAAATTCAACCGTGGCTGAATCTTTTAGAGCCTTACGATCGAATATTCAATTCATGTTCCAAAACAAAAGTCAATCCAAGACCATAGTAATTACTTCCTCTGTAAGTGGTGAAGGAAAGACACTCTGTGCTGAAAATATGGCTACAGTATTTGCCTTGAGTGGGAAGAAAACGATATTGGTAGGACTCGATCTTAGAAAACCAAAAATGCATACTGATTTTGGAGCAGATAATACAAAAGGCATTGTGAATTATCTCATTGGAGAAAGTTCTATTGATGAGATCACCTTAGAATCGGGTATAGATAATCTCCAATTGATTACTTCGGGTCCGGTACCACCGAATCCTTCGGAACTGCTGATCAGTGATCAGGCAAATACCCTATTTGAGATCTTAAAGGAGAAATATGAATATATTATCGTCGACACCCCTCCGGTTGGTTTGGTGGCGGATGCTTTGGAATTATTTAAATATGCGGATGCCATTATGTATATGATCCGACAAGATTATACCCAACGTGGTATGCCTAAAATGATCGATGATAAATACGTAAACGGGGAGGTCAAACATATTAGTTATGTACTGAATGATTTTGAGGTGAAGAACAAGTATGGTGGAGGTTACGGATATGGTTATGGTTATGGCTATGGTAAATATGGTAATGGTTACCATAAGGAAGAGAAACTTTCCTGGATGGAAAAAATAAAGAAAAGGATCTGATTTTGATCATCGATAAGTAGTTATGAAGGAGGGATTGAACAGGAATCAGAAAGTGATAAAGAGATTGTTTGATCTCTTTTTTGCTTTTATCGGTTTGGTATTATTGTTCATTCCTTTATTAATTTTAATTGTTCTGGCTACAATATCCACGGGAAAATTCGGTTTATATAGCCAAAATAGAATTGGATTACACGGAAATAGCTTTGTGATGTACAAGATAAGATCCATGATAAAAGGAGAAGATGCTTCCGGGATTACGCTAAAAAACGATCCCAGAATAACTCCATTTGGTAGGTTTCTAAGAGATTTAAAACTCGATGAATTACCTCAGTTATGGAATGTATTGATAGGAGATATGAGTTTTGTAGGGCCAAGACCGGATGTGAGTGGTTATGCAGACAAGCTATCTGGAAAAGACAGTATTATATTATGCGTCAGGCCAGGAATTACCGGACCGGCAACCATAAAATTTAAAGATGAGGAAGCTATATTGGCGGCTCAGATGGACCCGATCGCCTATAATGACGAGGTAATTTGGAAAGAAAAAATTGAAATAAATAAAAAATATATTAAAAATTGGTCCTTAAAAGGTGATATATCCTATATACTAAGGACAATATTTAATTAAATTTGTAAGTCTTAAATAAAGGAAAATGAATAATACAAAAATTGCGATTATTGGTCTTGGATATGTTGGTTTACCATTGGCTGTTGAGTTTGCAAAAAAATATCAAGTAGTAGGCTTTGACATCAATACGCAGCGTATTAAGGAATTAAGAGAGAATACCGACAGCACCCTTGAAACGACTTCAGAGGAATTAGCCGGGGTAAATGTAACCTCGATCAATGACTTGGAATCAAAGGCAACCGGATTGTGGATCTCAAACAATATGGATGATATTAAATCGTCTAATTTTTATGTGGTTACTGTTCCGACTCCTGTCGATAAAAATAACCGTCCGGATCTTACGCCTCTTTACAAAGCCAGTGAATCGGTAGGTAAGGTGCTTTCGAAAGGAGACATAGTTGTGTATGAATCAACTGTTTTTCCAGGAGCCACAGAAGATGAATGTATGCCAATCCTGGAGCGTGTTTCTGGTTTAAAATTTAATAAGGACTTTTATTTGGGCTATTCTCCCGAAAGAATCAATCCGGGTGATAAGGAGCATACGGTAACAAAAATTTTAAAGGTTACCTCTGGTTCAACACCGGAAATAGCGAAACAGGTTGATGATATTTACAAGTCCATTATTGTGGCAGGTACACATTTGGCACCCTGTATCAAAGTAGCGGAAGCAGCGAAAGTTATCGAGAATTCTCAAAGGGATGTAAATATTGCTTTTGTAAATGAGCTTTCGAAAATTTTCAGGTTGATGGATATAGACACCAATGATGTATTGGAAGCAGCCGGTACAAAATGGAATTTCCTTCCTTTCAGACCAGGTCTTGTTGGAGGGCATTGTATTGGGGTCGATCCTTACTATCTTGCACATAAGGCCATGGAGTTAGGCTACAATCCTGAAATCATCTTATCAGGAAGAAGGCTGAATGATAGTATGGGACCATATGTTGCGACCGAAACCATTAAACTGATGATCAAAAAGGGCATTAAAATTTACGGTTCTAATGTGCTGGTTCTGGGGATTACTTTTAAGGAAGATTGTCCTGATATAAGAAATTCCAGGGCCATAGATATTATTGAAGAATTAAAGTCTTATTCAGTAAATGTTGATGTTTTTGACCCCTGGGCCTCCAAAAAAGAGGTGCATGAGGAATATGGAATCAATCTCGTGGGAAGTGAAAATGAATTCACAAACACCTATGACGGTATCGTTTTAGCTGTTTCTCATAGAGAATTTCTCAGTTTTGATATGAAAAAATACACAAAACCGGTTCATGTGATCTTCGATGTGAAATCAATATTGAACAAAGGCTTAGCAGACAGTAGGTTATAATATATAAATGATGTAAACATATGAAGGTATTGGTTACCGGGGCTGCCGGTTTTATAGGTCATCATCTTTCCAAGTTATTGATTAAGGAGGGATATCAAGTAGTGGGTATAGATAATATCAACGACTATTATGATCCCGAATTAAAGCTCGCTAGATTAAGGGATATGAACATTGATGTTGAGAACATCGATTATAATGTAGCCATTGAAGGTGATATTACTTTTGTTAAACTGGACCTTACCGATAAGGATGGGATCAGGAACCTATTTGAAAAGTATCGCTTCGATTACGCTGTAAATTTGGCAGCTCAGGCGGGAGTTCGTTACTCTCTGATCAATCCCCATTCATATGTAGATAGTAATATCACCGGATTTCTAAATATTCTGGAAGCCTGCAGGGCATTTCCTGTAAAACATTTGGTCTACGCTTCATCAAGTTCGGTTTATGGGCTGAATGAAAATATACCATTTAAAACAAGTCATCACACCGATCATCCACTGGCCATGTATGCAGCTAGTAAGAAAGCCAATGAAATGATGGCACATTCTTATTCTCAGCTCTATAGCATTCCTACGACAGGCTTGCGGTTTTTCACCGTTTACGGACCATGGGGAAGGCCTGATATGGCACTTCATATCTTTACAAAAGCCATTGTGGAGGATAAAGAGTTCGAAGTATTTAATTTTGGAAAAATGAGCAGGGATTTCACTTATGTTGCTGATATAGTGGAATGTGTAAAAAGACTGATTCCGCTTCCTCCAAAAGCTAATAATCCGGATTTTGATCCAAAGGATCCGAACCCCGCGATTAGCTCTGCGCCTTACCAACTTTTTAATGTTGGAAATAACAGCCCTGTCGCGCTTATGGATTATGTTCATGCCATTGAAGATGCCTTAGGAAAGAAGGGTAAAATAGTATATAAGGAAATTCAACCGGGAGACGTACCTTCAACCTATGCAGATGTTCAAAGTCTTTTTGACTATATAGATTTCAAACCTTCAACGACCATAGAGGAGGGTATAAAAGCCTTTGTCGACAGATACTTAGAACTGAATACATAATGAATAAACAACTAAAAACAGCAGTGAAAGCTGCGGTTGATGGTGGTGCAGCCATCATGGAAATCTATGCCCAGGATGACCTGGGAGTGGAGTACAAAGACGATAAATCTCCCTTAACCTTAGCGGATAAAAAATGTAATGATGTCATTAACGACTACCTGACAAAGACTGAATTTCCTATCATTAGCGAGGAAAACAAACAGTTGGATTATAAGGACAGAAAAGACTGGGATACCTGCTGGATCGTAGATCCATTAGATGGCACCAAAGAATTTGTCAAAAGAAATGGCGAGTTTACAGTGAATATTGCTCTTGTAAAACAGGGAAAACCGGTATTAGGGGTTATTTATGTTCCTGATACAAAAGAATTGTATGTTGCTGATGTTATTAAACAAAAGGCAGCTAAATTCCAGTTGAATGCCCATGAGGTTGAGGTGGAATCCCTTAATTTTGAAGCCAACAGGGTCACCGGAGCTAAACAAAATGCGGAGCGAATTAAGGTCGTTGGTAGCAGATCACATATGAATGAGGCAACAGAGAATTTTGTTGCATCGCTTTCTGAAATCTATAAGGAAGTAGCTATTGTTTCAAAAGGAAGTTCCCTTAAATTTTGTTTGGTGGCAGAGGGAAAGGCAGATGTATATCCTCGTTTTGCACCCACTATGGAGTGGGATACTGCTGCAGGGCAGGCCATTTGTGAGGCTGTAGGTTTGCAGGTGATCTCTAAAGAAACGGATCAACCACTTTTATACAACAAGGAGAATTTACTGAACCCCTGGTTCATCGTAAAATAAAATGAAAGATCAAAGTCGGAAAAGGCATCTTGCTAAAGCAATAACCTGGAGAATTGTCGGAACTATTGACACCATACTTCTTTCATGGCTGATTTCAGGTAGCCCTTTAACCGGTCTTAAAATTGGTTTTACCGAAGTACTTACCAAGATGGTTTTGTATTATTTTCATGAACGGATTTGGTTTAAGATCAACTTGACAAAAGATGGTAAGTTACTGGAAAGTAGAAAACGCCATCTTGGTAAAACCATAACCTGGAGACTGGTTGGAACTATAGATACGATTATCATAGCATGGCTTATCTCTGGAAATCCATTTACCGGATTAAAAATTGGATTCGCTGAGGTATTGACAAAAATGATATTTTACTATCTTCACGAGCGTATCTGGCACAGAAGTAAATTTGGATTGATAAAAAGTAACTCTATAACATCATGAAGGAAAATATTATCAAACATACTTATGAAGTTTCGAGAAGTGAACGAAGAAAGTTGATGGAACAAAATTCCATGTTACTTTGGTTTACAGGTTTATCGGGTTCTGGAAAATCTACTATTGCCAATGCCCTTGAACAAAAGCTGCATCAGGAAGGCTACAAGACCTATGCGCTTGACGGCGATAATATCCGAAAAGGGATCAACAGCGATTTGAATTTTAGTCCCGAAGGGCGAAAGGAAAATATACGTAGAATAGCTGAAATAGCTCATTTAATGGTTGATGCAGGGGTAATTGTGTTGGCTGCTTTTGTATCACCCTACAAAAAAGATAGGGAAAACATTGCCCGTATAGTTGGAAATGATAACTTTGTCGAAATTTTTGTAAATACGTCTTTAGAAGAATGTGAAAAGAGAGATGTAAAGGGTCTGTATAAAAAGGCTAGAGCCGGAGAAATTAAAGATTTTACCGGTGTGAATGCCCCTTATGAAGCGCCTGATTCACCAGAGGTTGAAGTGGTGACCGATAATCTTTCCATAGAAGAAAGTGTTTTAAAAATTTATGATAAGATTAAATCAAAATTAGACATATGACTAAGTATTTATTAAATTATTTAGATGAGTTAGAAGCCGAAGCTGTATTTGTCTTACGCGAAGTGTATGCACAATTTCAAAATCCTGTGATATTATTTTCAGGAGGTAAAGATTCAATTGTACTGGCGCATTTAGCCAAAAAAGCGTTTTATCCTGCCAAAGTGCCATTTCCGCTGATGCATATTGATACAGGACATAATTTTCCTGAAACAATTCAATTCAGGGATGATTTAGTTAGCAAACTAGGTGCAACTTTAATAGTTGGGTCGGTACAGGAAGCTATTGATACGAATAGAGTTGTTGAAGAGCAAGGCAAGAACGCAACAAGAAACGAGTTGCAAATTACAACGTTGCTCGATGCAATTGAAAATAACCAAGTAGACTGTGCCATTGGGGGAGGAAGACGCGATGAAGAAAAGGCCAGAGCCAAGGAACGATTCTTTTCACACCGGGATGATTTTGGGCAATGGACGCCAAAAAACCAACGACCGGAACTATGGAACATCTTTAATGGAAAGATGAGGCAGGGTGAGCATTTTAGAGCTTTTCCAATTAGTAACTGGACAGAAATGGACGTGTGGAGCTATATTACCAGAGAAAATATTGAAATTCCTTCTTTGTATTATGCACATGACAGACAAGTGGTTTGGAGAAATGGAAGTTGGATCCCGGTTTCCGAATATTTGATCATGCAGGATAATGAAGAGATCCATACTAAAAAGGTGCGTTTTAGAACCCTGGGAGATATTACAATTACCGGAGGTATAGAAAGCAAGGCAGATACGCTTGAGAAAATTGTTGAGGAAGTATCGGCCATGAGAGAAACTGAACGAGGAAACAGAGCTGATGATAAACGTTCCGAATCCTCTATGGAAGACAGAAAAAAACAAGGTTATTTTTAAGTTAAAGCAAAAGAAGAAACAGTATGAGTATTGATAAAAACCAATTGTTAAGATTTACGACCGCGGGAAGTGTAGATGACGGGAAAAGTACGCTGATTGGGCGATTGCTTTATGATTCAAAATCTATTTTTGAAGATCAGTTTGCTTCTGTTGAAAAAACAAGCAAGCGTAAAGGACTTGAGACTGTTGATTTGGCACTTTTTACGGATGGATTAAAAGACGAAAGAGAGCAGGGTATTACGATAGATGTGGCATATAGGTATTTTACGACTCCAAAGCGTAAGTTTATTATTGCCGACACTCCCGGACATGTTCAATACACCAGAAATATGGTTACAGGAGCATCGACGGCGAATGTGGCATTGGTGCTTATTGATGCCAGAAAGGGCGTGATTGAACAAACCAAAAGACATTCTTTTATAGCGTCTCTTTTACAGATTTCACACATCATTGTATGTGTGAATAAAATGGATCTCGTTGAATATAAGGAAGAAGTGTTTTACGATATAGTGGAGCAATATGAAGAAATGTCAGCCAAAATGATGATTAAGGATGTAAGGTATATCCCTATTTCAGCGTTAAACGGAGATAATGTAGTGAACAGGTCAGCCAATATGCCCTGGTATCAGAATGCACCTTTATTACACACGCTGGAAACCCTTCATATTTCCAGTGATAACAATATGGTGGATGCAAGATTTCCTGTTCAAACAGTACTGAGACCTCAAGACGAAGAACATCACGATTACAGAGGTTATGCCGGCTCTGTTGCCGGAGGGATTTTTAGGGTTGGAGACCCGGTAAGACTTTTGCCTTCTGGATTTGAATCTAAGATCAAATCGATCAATCGTTATGAAGAAGATATTAAAGAGGCATTTGATGGAATGAGTGTGGCAATAACACTTGAAGATGATATTGACCTGAGCCGAGGTGATATGATCGTTAAACCTAATAATTTACCGGTAAAGGACCAAAGACTCTCCGCAATGATTTGTTGGTTCAATGAGAATCCAGCTCGCCCAAGAGCAAAATATATTCTGAAACACACAACCAATGAGCCCCTGGCAATGATCACTGAAGTGGAATACAAGGTAGATGTAAATACACTTCATCGAATAACCGATGACAAGGAAATTAAGATGAATGATATTTGCAAAGTGAAGATCAGAACCACCGCCGCCATTATGATGGATGAATATTCCAGAAACAGAAAGACAGGAAGTTTTATTCTGATCGATGCTGATACAAATGAGACTGTGGCAGGAGGAATGCTACAATAAGAAGATGAGTAACTAATAAAGTGAAATTATAGAAAAAAGGCCTCCTTAAGGAGGCCTTTTTTCGTTTGGCTTCTGATTTCTTAAAAGACTTAAATTAATCACTTTAACACAAGTAAAAAAACAATAATATTCGCCTATATTTGCAGTCCAAAAAAATAACAGAATGAAAGCAGGAATTGTCGGACTTCCAAATGTGGGAAAGTCAACTTTATTTAATTGTCTGTCAAATGCTAAGGCTCAATCGGCGAATTTTCCATTTTGTACGATTGAACCGAATATTGGAGTGGTTAATGTACCGGATGAGAGGATTGAAACGCTTGAAAAACTAGTGAATCCGGAACGTGTTATGCCTGCAACAGTCGATATCGTCGATATAGCCGGTCTTGTAAAAGGGGCGAGCAAAGGAGAAGGGCTGGGGAATAAATTCCTTGCCAACATCAGGGAAACAGATGCCATTATACACGTTTTAAGATGTTTTGACAATGATAATATAGTCCATGTGGATACTACTATTGATCCTGTTAGAGACAAGGAAACAATAGATATGGAATTGCAACTTAAGGATCTGGAAACGGTTGAAAAGAAACTGGATAAAGTAAAAAAAGCATCGAGAACAGGTGATAAAGCGGCTTTAAAAGAACTGGGTATTTTAAGTAAAGTAAAAGATAACCTGGAAGCAGCTGTATCTGTAAGAGCCATTGATTTTACTGAAAAGGAAAGGTCAGCGTTCATTGGTCCCTTGCAATTACTTACTGACAAACCGGTTTTATATGTATGTAATGTAGATGAAGCTTCGGCCGTAAATGGCAATGCTTATGTAGATAAAGTCTTGGAAGTAGTTAAAGATGAAAATGCTGAAGTTTTGGTTTTGGCAGTGGAGACTGAGGCTGATATTACGGAGTTGGAAGAATATGAGGAACGTCAAATGTTCCTGGAAGACCTTGGTTTGGATGAACCAGGGGTGTCTAAACTGATAAGATCTGCCTATAAATTATTGAATCTTCAAACCTATTTTACCGCAGGAGAAAAGGAAGTTAGAGCCTGGACCATACACATAGGTGATTCAGCTCCTCAAGCAGCTGGTGTTATTCATACAGACTTTGAAAAAGGGTTTATCAGAGCTGAGGTGATCAAATACAATGATTTTGTGCACTTCGGAAGTGAGCTTAAAGTAAAGGAAGCCGGTAAATTATCTGTAGAAGGAAAAGAGTATATTGTACAAGACGGTGATATGATGAACTTCCGTTTTAACGTGTAAATTTCAGATTGAATTCAATTAATTGACTGCTAATATCCTATGAATTTTACCATACATCAAACTGATGCTAACAGCTCTGCAAGAGCGGGTACCTTAGTGACCGATCACGGTCAGATTGAAACCCCGATTTTCATGCCTGTCGGAACGGTGGCATCCGTAAAGGGAGTTCATCAGAAAGAGCTGGAAACAGATATCAATGCTGATATCATACTAGGAAATACCTATCATCTTTATCTTCGTCCTAAAACAACAATTATGGAAGGAGCAGGAGGCTTGCATAAATTCATGAACTGGCACCGGCCCATTTTGACCGATTCAGGAGGTTATCAGGTTTATTCTTTGTCAGACAATAGAAAGATCAAAGAAGAAGGAGTTAAATTCAAATCTCATATTGACGGTTCAACACATTTTTTCTCTCCTGAGTTTTCGATGGAAATTCAAAGAAAAATTGGGGCAGACATCATTATGGCTTTTGATGAATGCACACCTTATCCATGTGAATACAATTATGCAAGGAATTCTATGCATATGACCCACAGATGGCTTGAACGATGTATACAATATCTTAAAGATAATCCTGAAAATTACGATTTTAAGCAGAGTTTTTTTCCTATTGTGCAGGGTAGTTGTTATAAGGATCTCCGAAAACAATCAGCTGAATATATAGCTGGGGTCAATGCTGAAGGTAATGCAATAGGGGGCTTATCTGTAGGAGAACCGGCGGAGGAAATGTATGAAATGACCGAAGTAGTTACCGCTATTTTACCAAAAGATAAACCGAGGTATTTAATGGGCGTTGGAACTCCCATAAATATTTTGGAGAATATAGCACTTGGAATTGATATGTTCGATTGCGTGATGCCTACAAGAAATGCAAGGAATGGTATGCTTTTTACGGCTCATGGAACAATTAATATTAAGAATAAAAAATGGGAGGATGATTTTTCACCCTTAGACGAAATGGGCATCACTACTGTTGACACCTTGTATTCAAAGGCCTATGTAAGGCATTTATTTGCGGCTAATGAATACCTTGGCAAGCAGATCGCGTCAATTCATAATTTAGGGTTTTATCTTTGGTTGGTTCGTGAGGCCAGAAAGCATATCTTAGCAGGAGATTTTGCAGCATGGAAGCAGATGATGGTCCGTCAAATGGATAAAAGGTTATAGGTGTTTTATTCTTGCAGCAGGTTCAATAAAATAAGATCCGGATTTGAAGATTCTAGACAGGTACATACTTAAAAAATATTTCACTTCTTTTATTTTCACCTTATTGATTCTGATACCAATAGCCATGGCTATTGACGTTTCTGAAAAGGTAGGTAAATTTATAAAGAATGAAGAACTTACCATCGAAGAAATTTTAAATGATTATTATCTCAATTTCATTATTAACTACGGAAATACTTTTATGCCCCTGGCACTCTTTATTTCTGTCATCATGTTTACTTCAAAGATGTCTGGCAATTCAGAGATCATTGCGATTCACAGTTCGGGAATCTCCTTTCAACGCTTCTTAAGACCTTATCTTATCGGTGCAACGATTATCACTGTTATTTCTTTGTATTCCAACCATTTTGTGGTTCCGGAATCAAATAAGACCTTGGAAAAGTTTGAGGAAACCTATTTGCGATCGATCTATAAAAAGAAAACCAAAAGCTCTGTGAGTAAAGTGAGTTTGCAGCTCAGTAAAAATGACTATGTTTATTTCGGTTATTTTAATTTTAAGTCAAAGAATGGGTATAACTTCTCGTATGAACATTTTGAGGGAAATAAGCTCGTATATAAAGTTATTGCCCAGAATATCCGATGGAATGATATAGATAGTACGTATCGGTTAAGTACCTATAGAAAAAGATTTATAGGAACGCATAAAGACAGTTTGGATTCTGGCAGTTTTATGGATACTGTATTTAATTTTGAGCCTAAAGATCTCTTATATGTTGATTATCTCGCAAGGGAAATGCCGTCGCTAAACCTAAGTACACATATCAAGCAGTCGGAGAACCGAGGAGTCAAAAACCTCAACAACTATAAGGTTGAATTGTACAAAAGAACTAGTTTACCGGTTTCGTCATTCGTACTTACCCTCATCGCTGTGACACTTGCCTCTAAAAAGAGAAGAGGAGGTATTGGCGTGAATATGGCAGCAGGTATTAGTTTGATGTTCCTATATGTATTTTTTATGAAGGTTTCGGAAGTATTGGGCTCAACGGCCGAATCAATCCCTTTATTAATGGTTTGGATTCCCAACCTTCTTTTTGGGGTTATCGCCGCTTATTTATACATGAATGCCCGTAAATAGACTAAATAACCAAATTCATCTTCATTTTATTGTTTTTATATGGGGATTTACAGCGATTCTGGGAGCCTTGATCTCTATAGATGCTATTCCCTTAGTTTGGTTTCGTGTGTTTATGGCCTCAGCTGCCTTGTTCATATTTTTAAAGGCACGGCGTGTGCCTTTTAAAGAGAGTTGGAATGACTTGTTTAAGTTATTATTGGGAGGGATATTGGTGGCCCTTCACTGGGTTACTTTTTTTTATGCGATTAAGATTTCAACCATATCAACCACCCTTATTACCTTGTCGTCAAGTGCCTTTTTTGTGGTTATTTTCAAGATATTTTTTGAAAAAAAGAAATTTGAACCCTATGAATTACTACTGGCTTTTTTAACCATATTAGGTTTTGTGATCATTTTTAGAAGTGAGAAAATGTATACTGAAGGGATTCTTGTTGCCCTGGCCTCTGCCATTTTTGTGGCCTTATTTTCTGTGTACAATAGTAAATTAATAAAATCGTATTCAGGGAGCAAAATTTCTTTTTATGAACTGTTTTTTGCGGGCTTGTTTCTTTCTGTGATTTTACTTGTAACGAATAAATTCTCCTCTGATTTTTTTCAATTAACAGGCACTGACTGGATGTACCTGATTATTCTGGCAACCATATGTACAGCTTATCCCTTTGTTGTGGCGACGAACCTTTTAAAAAGAATGAGCCCTTTTACCATCGTCTTAACGAATAACCTTGAACCCATATATGGAATTATTTTGGCCCTGATTATTTTTGGAGAAAAGGAAAGAATGAGTCCTACTTTTTATCTTGGAGCAGCGATCATTTTTAGCTCAGTGCTTATAAATGGCATTGTGAAAAGTAAAAAAATTAATGGAAGAATAAGATCGAGGGAATGATAGTTGCTCAAAGTTTATATATTTGTAGCCATAAAGATTATATAATTTCAACTCAACAATAAAATGGAATATCTGGATTTTGAATTACCAATTAAAGAGTTAGAAGACCAGCTGATAAAGTGTAAATTAATTGGGGAAGAGAGCGATGTAGACGTAACAGAAACCTGCCAGCAAATAGAATCTAAATTAGAGATTACCAGAAAAGAAATATTTAAAAACTTAACTGCCTGGCAAAGAGTTCAGATGTCAAGACATCCTTCAAGACCATATACTCTTGATTTTATTAAAGCACTTACCAAAGGAACTTTTATGGAGTTGCATGGAGACAGAACCGTAAAGGATGACAAGGCAATGGTGGGTGGATTAGGTAAAATTGGTGATCAGTCGTACATGTTTATCGGTCAACAAAAAGGATATAATACCAAAACAAGGCAGTATCGCAATTTTGGTATGTCTAATCCTGAAGGCTATAGAAAGGCCTTGCGTTTGATGAAAATGGCCGAAAAATTTCAAATTCCGGTTGTGACCCTAATAGATACTCCTGGTGCCTATCCGGGCCTTGAGGCGGAAGAAAGAGGTCAGGGAGAGGCAATTGCGAGAAATATTTTGGAAATGACTCGCCTAAAAACACCAATTATTTCAATAGTAATAGGTGAAGGGGCTTCCGGGGGAGCAGTTGGCATTGGCGTTGGAGATAAAGTGATGATGCTGGAGAATACTTGGTATACGGTGATTTCTCCTGAATCCTGTTCGTCTATTTTGTGGAGAAGTTGGGAATATAAGGAAATAGCAGCAGAGGCATTAAAGCTTACAGCAAAAGATATGAGTCGGCAGAAACTCATAGATGGGATCATAAAGGAACCCTTGGGAGGTGCCCATACTGATCGTGAGAAAACCTACAAGTCGGTCGAAATGGCAATTAAAAAGGCGTATAAGGAACTAAGTGAATTATCTGTTGATAAACTCGTGAAACAACGAATGGAAAAATATGCCAATATGGGCGTATTCAAGGGATAGTCACTTCCAAAGAGCAAATTTTCATACAATCCTGAAATTAATTTTTCGGGATTTTTTTGTGCTAATTATTTATAAAACTTCTGCTGAATTTTACTTATTTTTATATGAATACTCAGGCGTATGAAAATTCTTTCCGCAACACAGATCTACGAAGCCGATCTGGCCACCATTAAAAATCAGGCAATATCATCAACTGATTTAATGGAAAGGGCGGCATTTACCTGTTTCGAATGGATCGTAACGCGATTTCCAGATCGTTCCCGGTTAATTCATGTATGCTGTGGAATGGGTAATAATGGAGGAGATGGTTTGGTTATTTCCAGGTTACTCATAGAAAATGGTTTTCCTGTACATACGTATTTGATCAATTTTAGTCAGAATAGAAGTGCTGATTTTAAAGTGAATCTTGATAAGTTGATGGTGATGAAAGCCGATGTTTCAGAAGTCAATAAGCTTGAAGATTTTCTATTGATCCAAAGCCAGGATCTTGTCATAGATGCAATTTTTGGTATCGGCCTGAAAAGATCACCATCGGGATTTACTAAAAAAATTATCCAAAATGTCAATGCCTCAAATGCCGAAATCATCTCTGTTGATTTCCCATCAGGACTTTTTTCAGCAGCTCCCGTAATGGATAAAGAGGCTGTGATAAGAGCGAGGTATACGCTGACTTTTCAGGCACCTAAACTGGCATTTTTACTTCCTGAAAGCGAGGCATATATACATGAATGGAAGGTCCTTGACATAGGATTGGATAAGACTTATTTAAAAAGCCTTAACAGTATTTATTATTTGAGTGATAAAAGCCTTGTTCAAAGTTTTTTAAAGGTTCGTAAAAGATTTTCACATAAAGGAAGTTTTGGCCATAGTTTGTTGATTGGCGGTAGCTATGGGAAAATTGGAGCGATGGTGCTCGCTTCAATGGCTGCCTTAAAAGCAGGCTCAGGTTTGGTATCAGCTTATATTCCCAAATGTGGTTATACGGCCATGCAGTCAGCCAATCCTGAGGTTATGGTGGAGGTTGACGATGAAAACTATATACAGTACTTTAATTTTAAAACAAGGCCATCAGCAATTGGCATTGGCCCAGGGTTGGGTACCCATCTTAAGACGAAAAAAGGGTTTGTAGATTTTTTTTCAAAGTGTAAACTTCCCTTAGTGATCGATGCGGATGGATTGAATATCATATCTGAATTCTCCGACCTAAGCGAACGTATTCCTGATAATACTATTTTGACCCCGCACCCTAAAGAATTTGAACGATTGGTGGGTGAATGGCATGATGATTTTGAAAAATTGGATAAATTGTTAGACTATTCGAAGAAGCACAAATGCGTTGTTGTTTTAAAGGGCTCTTATACGGCTATTGCTTACCAAGGAAAAGTCTGGTTTAATATGAGCGGAAACCCGGCATTGGCTACTGCAGGCACCGGAGATGTTTTAACAGGAATCATAACAGGGCTGCTGGCGCAAGGGTATCAAAGTCTTGAGGCATCACTCCTGGGAGTTTATATTCATGGTAGAACAGCTGATCTGGCCATTGAGGAGAATGAATCCATGGAGTCTTTTACAGCCATGGATGCGATCAGTTATTTAGGAAGGGCATACAAGGAGCTTTTCTAAAATAAAAACTGGCATTAAATTTGCATTTTAAGAAGTATAAAATTTAACGAATGAAGATAGCAGCAATCATATTGTTTTTGACGGCTTGTCTCTTAGGCTGTAATAGTTCAAAAACTAGTATGGAAAAGCAGCAGATTGACACTAATGTCTCAGAGGTTGATACAATTAAAATTGAAAATGAGGCACTTGAATACGAAATCACTATTATTGAAATTGGTTTTGAATCCTGGTTAGCCACCCAAAGATCTGAGAATTTTTATACCCAACAGACCCTGGAGAGCAAAAATAATTTTTATGTCATTGAATGGAACCAAAGAGTGATGTCACCGAATCGGTATAATCCTAATCTTTATACCATGTTTATTGATTACAACCCCACGATAGATTATGGCATGGAAGTGAATTATCTCTTGTATATGTATTTTAAATTTTTTCAAGTTAAGTACAAGCAAAGACTTTAAAGTTTTATAGAATTCTTAAGTTTTTTTAAGGTCGATTAATATGGAAAAGGTTTTATTGATATCTTTTTCTTTGACAACAAGGGTTATTTCATGTGTGGTGGATATGACTTCCTGAACAGGAATATTTGCCCATGCCAATTGTTTTAAAATAAAGTAATAAATTCCCGATTGTTCAAGGTTGGTTTTTGGAAGTTTTATAGTTATGGAAGCTAGCTTTGACATGGAATATATCAATTCTTCATCCTTAAAAATCTCATCAATTTCTGCCTTCAGATTTGCACTTATCACAATATTCGTTTCAAAAATACCCTGAGAAACAGTAAAGAATGATTGACGGTTTTCTCCTATCTTGGCAAAAATCAAAGAGATATGTTTGTATAAAGAGCTAGAATTTTTATAGGTATGGTCGAAAAGATCTGACCTAACAATAAAGTCACCTAGATTTAAGGACAGTGATTTGATATTCTTGCGAATCTTTAGTATCTCCAAAGGTGACATCCGGTTAATTGACATCATGATTGCTCCGGTCTTGACTTCTTTCCCCAAGACCTGTTCTACTTCTGGTTGAATAATTCGTGCCAGAGAAGAGACATTGATCAATTTGTCTTGCATCGCTTCTTCTATAAATGGAGTACGCTGGATAATAGTTTCAACCGTTTCCTGAATCGTTTTCATTGTTAAAATTTAAACAAAATGTTATAATATGTAAATATATTATAAAAATTTTAGCGGTATAAACTTTTTATGAATATTTGCCACAAATATCAGCTTATGATTGTTTTAAAATTTGGAGGAACTTCTGTAGGATCAGTAGAGAATTTTAGGAAAGTTGCTAAAATAGTTCGGGACACAGAAGGAGAGAAGATTGTGGTATTGTCGGCTATGTCAGGGGTTACGAATACACTTGTACGCATTGCGGATCAACTTGATAAAGGGAGAAATGGAGAAGCGTTACAATTGATATATACATTGAATGATAAATATCTTTCAGTTGCAAAGGAACTTTTAGACTCAGATGAATATTTCTGCAAGGCCCAGGTAGTTTTGGAAAAACATCATCAGGTATTGCTATCAGTCGCGAGTGAATCATTTTCATTGAAAAGTCAAAAGATTATCATGGCCCAGGGCGAGTTAGTTTCAACCAATATTTTTCAGTTGTATTTGGAGGAGGTTGATGGTGGCAGTGTTCTGTTGTCGGCATTGGAATTTATGTCTATTGATCAATACGGAGAACCTAAATCTGTCCTTATCAGGGAAAGACTTAATAAAGTTTTGGCCAATTATAAAACCAGCACCTATATCACCCAGGGGTTTATATGTAGAAATGAAAAAAATGAAATTGATAATTTGAATCGCGGTGGAAGTGACTACAGCGCTTCACTGATAGGGTCTGCGGCACATGCAACAGAAATTCAGATTTGGACAGATATAGATGGTATGCATAACAATGATCCACGCTATGTGGACCACACTTTTTCGGTAAAGGAATTGTCTTTTGAGGAAGCTGCTGAACTAGCATATTTTGGAGCTAAAATACTACATCCTCAAAGTATTATTCCTGCGCAGGAGAGTAATATCCCGGTATTATTAAAGAACACGTTCAAGCCTGAATCCCAAGGGACTTTAATCCATAACAGGGCAGGGGTTCAAAAAATAAGGGCTATTGCTGCCAAGGATAATATTACGGCCATTAAAATCAAATCGTATCGTATGTTAATGGCTTATGGTTTTCTTAAAAAAGTATTTGAAGTTTTTGAGGAGCATAAAACATCCATCGATATGATCACGACCTCAGAGGTAGCTGTATCTCTAACCATAGACAACACTTCAAAACTCCAAGCCATCAAAAGCGAGTTAGAAGGTTTTGGTAATATAGAGGTTGATTCAGATCTGAGCATCATTTGTATTGCAGGCGATCTGGCACAAAACAAAAAGGGAATTACATCAGCAATTTTTAACGGTCTTAAAGACATCCCAATAAGAATGATTTCCTATGGGGGAAGTAACTATAACCTTTCATTCCTGGTTAAAACTTCTGATAAAATTGCCGTACTCAATATACTCAATGAAGGACTGTTTTCGAAACTGTTTTCAGAAAGCGTAATACAGGCATAAAAATAAAAAAGCCATCAGTGATTTGACTGATGGCTTTTTCTATTATATATCTTCAAAGTTAACATCTGTGAAGCTATCTGTTGAAGAATTGTCAACCTCACTTCCGTTTACATCTTCCCCATTCACTTTGTGATAATCTTTTTGATGACGTTCACTGATGACTTCCTGTCCTTTTTCACCAACTATAAACGAAGTCGATTTTTCAAGAATTTCAGCAAACTCACTGAAGTCTTCTTTGTATAAATAAATTTTGTGTTTTTTATAATGGAATGATCCGTCTTCATGAGTAAATTTCTTACTCTCCGTAATGGTTAAATAATAATCACCAGCCTTAGTTTCTCTTACATCAAAAAAATAGGTTCTCCTACCTGCTCTTAATACCTGAGAAAAGATTTCTTCCTGTTCAATAAACCCTTTTTCGTCCATATTAATTTTAATTTTAAATTAAATTTCAATAAATGTTCAGACAAATCTATAAAATTAAATAACGTATGCAACAATTATTTTATTCCATTTTACAAGCAGGAAACTCAACTATTTGTTAACTTTTCTTCAAGTTGTTGATTATAAATATCTTGATAATAACCGGTTTTTATAACTAATTCGTCATGGGTTCCGGCTTCTACTATTTTACCAGCTTCGAGAATGATAATATGATCTGCATTTTTAACCGACGAAGCCCTATGACTGATGATAATCGTAGTTTTGCCCTTGGTGGCTTCACTTAGGTTTTGAAGAATGATCTCTTCCGTTTCGGTGTCCACTGCCGAAAGACAATCATCAAATATTAATATTTCAGGGTTTGATATCAGAGCCCTGGCTATAGAAATACGCTGTTTTTGTCCTCCTGAGAGCGTAACGCCTCTTTCCCCGACAAGTGTTTCAAATTTTTGACTAAAACCTTCTATATTATGATAAATATAAGCTGATTTGGCCGCCTGTTCGATTTCCTCATCTGAGGCTTGTTCATCGCCGATCTTAATATTGTCTTTAATCGTATCTGAAAACAGAAATGCATCCTGAGGAACAAAACCAATACTTTCTCTTAAAGAATGAAGGTTGACTTCCTTTATTGGCTTGTCATCTATAAGAATTGTTCCACTACCCGCGTCATAAAGTCTGGCGATCAATGCGGCAATCGTTGATTTTCCAGATCCGGTACGCCCGAGTATGGCTAGTGTTTCTCCTTGCTTAACCTTAAAACTGACCTTGTCTAAGGCAGTTATTTCTGTGTCCTCATAAGTAAAGGAAACATTTTTGAATTCAATATCACCAATGATATCGCTTTTTACAGCTTCATGGTTTTTGATATTGGGTTTTTCCATTAAAAACTCGTTGATCCGTGTTTGTGAAACTTCGGCCTGCTGAACAATCGAGGTAACCCATCCTACCACAGCTACAGGCCAGGTAAGCATATTTACATAGATTATAAATTCGGCAATAATGCCTATGTTATTGATTTCACCATTGATGTATTGCTTCCCACCAACATAAATCACCAGAATATTACTGATACCTATGAGCAGCAGCATCAAAGGAAAGAATAAGGCTTGAGCTTTGAACAGCGATATATTTTTGTCTTTACTTGTGTTGGAGAGTTCGTCAAATGATTTTGACGTAAAACTTTCGATACTATAAGCTTTTACTACATTAATACCTGAAAAGGTTTCTTGAGCATAAGTGGTTAGTTTTGATAAATACTGCTGCACAATATTACTCCTTTTATTAATGATCCTACTCAAAAAATATATTGATAAGGAGAGCACAGGTAAGGGAAGTAGCGTGTACAAAGTAAGTTTGGTGTCGATGTTCCACATTTTGGTAATCGCAATAATAAATAGAACCAGCATGTTCATTGTATACATGATTGCGGGCCCAAAATACATCCGCACTTTTCCTACATCCTCGCTGATGCGGTTCATTAAGTCTCCTGTACGATTCCTTTTATAAAAGTTAAGGGATAAAAGTTCATATTGCTGAAAGATCTCATTCTTAAGGTCAAATTCTATGAGTCTTGACATTACAATAAGGGTCTGTCTCATCAGAAAGGTAAAAAAACCTGAAAGCAATGCTGCTCCGATGATATAAAAAATATTTATGATGAGTTGCGACTTAACGATTTCAAGATCTGTGATGCGATCGTATTTGTAGTCTTCAACTATATTGAGAGATTCTTTGATCAATTGCGGAATCTGCAATACAAAAACCTTGGCAATCACCGTTATAAAAATCCCAAAGATTAATCTTGATCTGTATTTATAGAAAAACTTATTTAAATACTTTAATGCTTTCATATACAAACAACGCTCTTCGTTGTGAACGCGAAGATACATAAATAATAGGTGTTGCCATTTGCGATATCCCGTTCCTTTAAAATTTTAACCTTTTCTTTACATTTTCAAAATAGGGTTCCAAAAAAAAATGGTAATTTTGCCAGCAATTAAAATATCAAATAGTTTATTTGAACTACGATCTTTATTATCATGGTAAATAGGAGACATATTCGTATCAAAGTGATGCAATCCAACTATGCTGTTCTGCAGTCAAAGAGCGATAACTTACCCAAAGAAGAAAAATTTCTTTTATACAATATAAAAAAAGCGACAGACCTTTATGTTCTTCAAGTCCTATTGATGGTTGAGGTTCGAAATTTGGCCCTTGAACATATTGAAATAAAAAAGAAAAATTACCTGGCCACAGCTGAAGATAAAAACCCTAATTTAAGATTTATCAACAACGAGGTCATATTAGCCATTTCAGAAAGCCAGGAAATAAAGGAATTTGTTTCCAAATCAAAATTGATGGTTTGGAAAGACAATCGGGAATATGTAAGGATTCTTTTAGACGAAATGATTGAAAGTGAGCTTTACAGTAATTATCTCAATTCAGAAAAGACAGGTTTTGATGAAGACAAAAACTTCATTATTGAACTGTTTAAGAACATCATCGCCCCTAATGAAAAGCTTTTTGATTATTATGAAAGCCTCAACCTCAGTTGGGTAGATGATTATCCATTGGTCAATACGACTATCCTGAAAGGGATTAAGCAAATGCGCAAAGGAAGTTTTATCAGTCTGCAGCAATTAGAGGTGAAAGAAGATGATGAAGCGTTTATGATCGATCTGTTTCGAAAGACTGGACTGCATCAACAGGAATTTACCTCCGAGATTGATGAAAAAACTCCAAATTGGGACACAGAAAGAATTGCCGATATGGACATGATCCTTATCAAAATGGCCTTGACGGAGTTTTTGTACTTTCCATCAATTCCCACCAAGGTAACCATAAATGAGTATATTGAAATTGCCAAGGATTATTCGACTGCAAAGAGCAGTTATTTTATTAATGGTGTTTTAGACAAACTTTTAAAAGATTACAACAAAAGCGGTCGATTAAATAAAATTGGACGAGGATTGTTGTAAAATATTATATTTTTACATAAATTAAATTGAACGCACATGAAAAAAGTTATTGCCCTATCGATTTTAGGTTTGAGTTTGATGACTGTATCCTGCAATGAGAATGCAGCTAAGAAGATCAAAACGGAAAATTTAGAATTAGCGAAAGAACGTGACAAAGAAATTAAAATTGGAGGACCTAAGTTAAAGTTCGATAAAACTGAACATGATTTTGGGGTGATTAATGAAGGAGAAATTGTTGAAACTGTTTTTTCCTTTACAAACACGGGTAAATCAGAACTGATTATCACTTCGGCTAAAGGAAGTTGTGGTTGTACAGTTCCGGAATGGCCCAAAGAGCCAATTATGCCTGGAGAAGAAGGACAGATAAAAGTGAAATTCAATTCAGACAAAAAACCCAATTTACAGCAAAAACAAATTACCTTGGTGACCAATACAGATCAGGGGAAGGAAATTTTAAAGATTAAGGCACAGGTTACCCCTAAATCTAAAGTTCAACAGGATAGTTAATAAATATGTATCAGATAATATTTTTACAAATCGACGGTGGCGGAATAGGCAATTATGTATTAATTCCTTTAATGTTTTTAGTGTTATATCTTTTTATGATCCGTCCGCAGATGAAAAAACAGAAGAATGAAAAGAAATTTCAGACTTCTATCAAAAAAGGGGCAAAAGTAATAACAACGAGTGGTATACATGGTAAGATCGTTGATCTTATTGATGCTGACAATACTTGTGTTATCGAAACAGGTGCCGGAAAGATCAAGTTTGAAAGGTCTGCAATCTCAATGGAATTGAGTAAGAAATACGCTCCTAAAGAAATTAAGAAATAATATTCTTAACCTTTTAATACAGGAGGCTATCTTGAATATATTTTTTTAAGATAGCCTCTTTTTTTATACATTTAGATAACAAAACAAATAAAGTATTTATGCGTAACGTAAATGACTTAAAAAACGCTGAAACAAAGAAAAATCAAAAAAAATTAAGAGTTTTTTTGATTTTTCTTGTGCTGTCGATTTTGTTTTGGTCATTAATAAAATTATCGAAAGAATACATAGCGGATGTAGAATTCGAACTGGCCTATTCTGACATTCCACAAAATAAGTTGATTCAGAACGAACCTGAGCAAAAAGTAAAACTGACATTGAAGACGGTTGGGTTCAAATTGTTAAATTACGGCTTTAAAAAAAAGGTTTTGGATTATAGCCTCACTGAAATTCAAAGAAAAGGAGGTTCTATGTATTTTAGTGACACGAGGTCAAATATGAATTATTTGCAGGCCCAGCTTTCGGTAGAGACAGTTGTGTTGAATATTGAACCCGACACTTTATTTTTTGATTTGGGCGTTAAAAGATCTAAAAAGGTTCCAATTATTTCTCAGATAGAATTTAGTTTCAAGACAGGATTCAGTTTCGTTGGTGATTATGAGTTCAGCCCGAATGAAGTCAGTGTATCAGGGCCCGAAAAGGTAATTGATACGATTCAGGAAGTCTACACTGTTCCCTTTGAGTTGAAGGATATTTCGGAATCCTTTGAACAAGAAGTTCAATTACGAAGCCCGAATGATGTCGTGGTACTGTCTGATGAAACTGTTATTGTAAAAGGGGTTGTTGATAAGATCACAGATGGCTCGTATAATTTGCCTTTTGAGGTGATCAACCTTCCTCGAAACGTGATCATTAGCACCTACCCCAAGGAAGTAAAGGTTGTTTATCAGGTTGCGCTTAAAGATTATAATAAGATTCCTGAGAACAGTTTTAGAATACAATGTGACTACAAGCAGACGGAAGACAATAATTTGGAATATCTGATCCCAAAACTTGTAGATAAACCTGAGATTATTACAAATGTAAAGATCATCCCGAATAAAATTGAATTTTTGATTAAGAAGTAGGTTTAGATAAATTTCCTTTAAATTATAGTTATTTTGAAAGTTATAGGCTTGACGGGAGGAATTGGCAGTGGAAAGACTACCGTAGCTCGCATGTTTAAAGATTTAGGCGTTCCTGTTTACAATGCCGACCAGGAGGCTAAAAACCTTATGAATACGTCTGATTCCCTTAAAAACAATATCATTGAACTATTTGGAAAAAATGCGTATAAAAATGACATTTTAAATAGGGAGTTTATTGCCCAGATCGTTTTTAAAGACAAGCAAAAATTAAAAGTTTTAAATGAATTGGTTCATCCAATGGTAAGGAATCATTTTTCACAGTGGATAGATGTACAAAACACATCCTATGTAATTCAGGAAAATCCATTGATCTTTGAAAAGAATGATCAGAACTATTTTGATCAGGTCATTACGGTTACTGCCAAAAAAGGAGATAAAATTCAACGAGTCATGGTAAGGGACGGAATTAGTAAAAGTCAGGTACTAGACCGAATGGCAAATCAACTGGATGATGAATTGAAAATAGCTGGAGCGGATTTTGTGATTTATAATGAATCTCTTGAAAAAACAAGGAATCAAGTTTATGGGATTCATCAACAATTACTTCTTCAAATTCCTTAAAAATATTTATTTCGACTTAAAATTTTGTTAATTTAATCGAAATATTCGTTAACATTTGTTAAAACATTAATTATATCATAAAGATGAGTTAAATTTGTTTTAATGAGTAAACGGATTTTTGTACTTTTAGTCGTATTAATGGTGATTTCGCTTTTTGGGATTATCACTACTCAAATATTTTGGATCCGTTCCTCTATAGAAATGAGAGAGGAGCAATTCTCCACCAGTGTTAAATTTGCACTGGCCAGAGTGTCTGAGAATATTCAAAAGAGAGAATTTAAGGAAAATATTTCCCGGTATGCGCCACTAATAGACAGTATGCAAAAGTCTAAAGAAAGCAATGTAAGGGATTTTGTTTTTCAACAGATTGATACGAGTAGAAATGAAATATTTACGTTTCGACAAAGTATACTGGAGAATAATTATAAATCTCAGTTTTCACCGTTTGAAGCTGATACGGTCAACTTTAAGACCTTCTTGAGTCGCGAAGAAACGCAGATTGAGAAAATTGAGTTTTCTTCGAAAGATTTTTCCGAGTTATCTCCGAAAGACAGAATGGTTAAAGTTGAAAGGCTTGATAAATATGACAAGCTTGAATTGGAAAGTATATTTAAGAATATCGTTTCCAGAACACCGATTCACGATCGGGTGAAGAACAATGAAATTAGAATGAACCTCGACAATGAATTAAGAGCGAGGAATATTGATACGAAATTTGAGTTTGGGGTTTTTAGCGAAGACTTGATTACCAAGGTTAAATCGGACCTTTTTGTCGAGAAAAGAGGGTATACATATAATGTTCCTTTGTTTGTGACGGATGACAGTATTGATTATGATCTTTATGTTAGTTTTCCTGAGAAGAAAGAATATATTTTATCGACTATTTCATGGATACTGATTCTGTCGGCGGTCTTTATTTTTATCATTATTTTGTCTTTTGCCAGTGCTATTTATCAGCTGATTAGACAAAAGCAGATATCTGAAATCAAGACTGATTTCATCAATAATATGACACATGAGTTCAAAACTCCAATCGCAACGATTAACCTTGCGATTGATTCGATCAGAAATCCGAAAATAATTGGTGACAAGGAAAAGGTTATCAAATATTCAGAAATGATTCGCGAGGAGAATAAAAGAATGCATGCCCAGGTGGAAAATGTTTTGAGGATTTCAAAACTGGAAAAAAATCAATTAGATCTGAGTAAGGATGTAGTCAATTTTCACGACATAATTGAGGATGCGGTGTCACATGTAGCATTGATCATACATGACAGGGATGGTCTCATAGAAAAGAACCTGAGGGCTAAACAAAGTGAAATTTTAGCAAGCAAATTTCATATGACCAATGTGATAACTAATATACTTGACAATGCAATCAAATATTCTGATGGAGCACCGGAAATACGTATTGAAACAGAAAATGCAGGCAACAATATCATATTGAAAATTTCTGATAATGGCATTGGTATGTCAAAAAATGTTCAAAGAAAAGTGTTTAATAAATTTTACAGAGAAGAAACAGGAAACATTCACAATGTTAAAGGACATGGCTTAGGCCTTTCCTATGTCAAAAGCATTGTTGAAAGACATCAAGGTCATGTTTACCTTGAAAGTGAAAAAGGAAAAGGCAGTACTTTTACGGTTAAATTACCGATAATTTAAATATATCAACCATGGCAAATAAAAAGATTCTACTTGTAGAAGACGATCCTAATTTTGGAACGGTATTAAAAGATTATTTAGCATTAAACGATTATGATGTTCATCATGCAAAAGACGGACTGGATGGGCTTATTGCCTTTAAAAATGATGATTTTGACATTTGTATTTTGGATGTAATGATGCCGAAAAAAGATGGATTTTCACTGGCGAAAGATATCAGAGCCGTTAATACTGATATTCCGTTGTTCTTTTTAACGGCCAAATCAATGAAAGAAGATGTACTCAAAGGATACCAGGTTGGCGCTGATGATTATCTAAACAAGCCCTTTGATTCGGAAATCCTGCTCCATAAAATAAAGGCAATATTGCAAAGAAAGGAATCAGGCTCGGCCAATGAAGATGATAAGTTTGAGTTTGAAATTGGTGGGTTTCATTTGAATTCTAAATTGCGTCAGTTGACATTTCAAGGTGAGGAACCGAGAAAATTATCACCTAAAGAAAATAAACTCTTGAAGTTACTGGCGATGTATAAAAATGATCTTTTGCCAAGAGATTTGGCCTTAACAAAGATCTGGCGTGATGATAATTATTTCACATCAAGAAGTATGGATGTATATATTGCCAAATTGAGAAAATACCTTAAGCCGGATGAAAAAGTGGAGATCATTAACATTCATGGTGAAGGTTTCCGACTTGTAGCAGATTGATGAATATATAATATTTTAAAAAGGCCTTATCTACTTGACAAGGCCTTTTTTATTTGTAATTTTGTCTTGAATCAAAAGGTATATAGCGCTAAATACAGTATGTCAAAGCTTATCAGAATTTACGAAGAAAACCCTGACATGAGAAAAGTGGATGAGGCGGTAGAAGTCCTTCGCAAAGGAGGTCTTATTATCTATCCTACTGACACAGTATATGGTTTGGGTTGCGATATAACCAAAGTAAAGGCAATGGAAAAGATAGCCAGGATTAAGCAGGTAAAGCTTGAAAAGGCTAAATTTTCATTTATTTTCTATGATCTGAGTAATCTATCTGAATACATTAAACAAATTGAAACACTTACCTATAAAATTTTAAAAAGAGCGCTCCCCGGGCCTTATACGTTTATTTTAAAAGGTAATAATAAGCTTCCAAAAGCTTTTAAGAAAAAAAAGACTGTAGGTATCCGAGTGCCAGATAATGATATTATCAGATCAATTGTAAAAGAACTAGGAAACCCAATAGTATCTACTTCAATTTATGATGAGGATGATGTGATTGAATATACCACAGATCCTGAACTTATTTTTGAAAAATGGCGAAATAAGGTAGATTTGGTTATTGACGGGGGCTATGGTGGTAATATCGCTTCCACGATTATTGACCTATCTGAAAATGAGATATCAATCGTAAGGGAAGGGAAGGGGACCCTTGATATTTTATAACTCATCTTTATTTGAAAGAGCCGCGTAATTTCTTTGCAGTTTTCTTAAAAAGAATCCATATAAAATTCTGTAAAATAGCCAGAAAATCAATAAGGCAAGGCAAAGTAGAATAATGGAAATAATCCATATCATTAGCATGCTTGTTCCGGCTTCCAAACTATTTTGAAATGACATCGAGCTGTAAACCGCGTAAAACATATTCAAGCCTATGATGCCCATAATGGTAAGATTGTAATAAATGTAATACTTAACCGTTCTTCTTGTTTTTAAGATATCTCCCAGTAGAACCTTCACGGTGCTACCAGCCGAAATATTCCTGTAATTCTTATAGAAGATATAAATAAAAGCGATAATAATTGCGATGTGAATAACACTGTAGATCATCATGGTCTGGCTCAAGTCATATTGCTCGTAGAAAATCCGTGTTGATTCATGATCGGTAAACAAGAACATTAAATTGGGTAAAATGAATTCCAAGAGACTGATGATCAAAATCCATTTGACAATGGAAGATGATTTCCGTTGTACCATCTTATGGATGTCATTCTGAGAATACCTAATTTTGGATTCTTCCTGGTTCTTCCATAGATCCTTTAAACTTTCTAAATTTTCCATACTCATGGATTTAATATATTTTTTAGTTTGGTCTTTGTTCTGTTCATTTTAACTCTGGCATTTACTTCGCTAATTCCAAGGGTTTTCGCGATCTCTTTATAACTTTTGTCTTCAAGGTACATAAGTGCCAGGGCTTTTTCAATATCATTCAAACTATAAATAGCCTTGTATAACAGCTTGAGTTGTTTGTCTGTGGAGTCATCATAATCCTGATACTCCAACTCTTTAAGATTGTCGTAAATTTGAGTTGTTTCAACATTCCTTTTTGTCTTCCTGTACAATGAGATAGCTGTATTAAAGGCTACTCTGTACATCCAGGTACTGAATTTCGATTCGCCTCTGAATTTTGGATACGCCTTCCACAATTGAATGGTAATCTCTTGAAAAAGATCCTTATGAGCAGCTTCATTATTGGTATATGACCTGCATACCTTATGAATAATGTTTTGATGTTGCTCTAATTCCTTAGCAAATTTTTGTTCCAGCTCTTTGGTCACCAATAGTTGATTTACTTATTAGTAGTATTTTCTTTTAAAATGTTACTGTTTTTTTTAGTTGATGCAAAAAAAATCAGCAATGGGAGTTATGAAAATTACAATTCATCCTAAATATATGACAATTCGGTAAGTGTAATTTTTAAAATGAGTGTTCTCGTTGGATATTTGCTCCATCAATAAAGCATAACATTAAAACTTTAATCAATGATACGTATTTTTATTACCGCAGTCCTTTACCTAATAAGTCTGTTTACGCAAGCTCAGGAAAATTCAAAGCAAGGGTTTCAGCAAAGTATTGAGCCTGCTGTTACGATTAACTCCAATGTAAATTATCTGATGGATAGTAAGGAAACAGTTTATTTCCCTCTCTATGTTTCGGAAAAAGAGTATACCATTAGCTGCTATCACGATAAAAATGATAATGCAAAAATGGATTTTGACATTAATGGCATGCCTTTGGAAGTTTATGGATTCACTTACAATATGAATCGCTTCGGGCCCCAAGGTTTAATGATGCAAAATTTGTGATGAGCGATAAAGACCTTACATTTGAAATACGCATAAAATAAACAAGTATAACATGAATAATAATCTAAAAAATATCATCATCGTCTTTGTTATCGGAACTTTGACCTTTATCGTGGGAAGTGGATTCTTTCACCGATTCCAGTACGATGATTTTAACGATTTTATTACTGAGTTTGCTTTTTATCAGTTGTATGCCTTTGTACTTGGTTTTTCCAACATAGTGTATTTTAAGTATCTGGAGCAGATAGAGTGGAAGGAAGGTTCAATGCTTAAAAGAATAGTTATTGGACTTGTGGGCGCTGTAATCATTACCATTATAGGGCTATTTATTATTCGAATGACAATTTCTGTTTTTTTAGAAGGGAATTCTCTGAGCGAATATTTAAGCAATGAACGCATCCAAAACTATAATTTCGGAATATGGGCCACACTAACCGTCGTAATTACATTTCATGTCATCTATTTTTACAACAAATTCCAAAAGACCAAAGTCAAAGAATCGCAGATTGTGGCAAAGAATCAAACCGCTAAGTTCGAATCTTTAAAGAACCAGCTTGATCCGCATTTCCTGTTCAATAGCCTGAATGTATTGACTTCTCTGATAGGTGAGAATCCTGGTCTGGCAGAAAAATTTACAACAAAGTTGTCTAAGGTGTACAGATACGTATTAGAGCAAAAGGACAAAGATTTGATATCCTTGGATGAAGAGTTAAAATTCGCTACGTCATATATGCAATTACTTCAAATGCGATTTGAGGATGGGATAGAATATAATGTTACAGATGCTGCCAGTGATCCCGAATTGAAAATTGTGCCTTTGTCCTTGCAATTGCTGCTCGAAAATGCCGTAAAGCACAATGTAATCACTTCCGATCAGCCCCTAAAAATCAATATCTATGAAGAGGGTGGCTATTTAGTGGTTGAAAACACAGTAAACCCTAAGGAATCACTTGGAAAAAGTACCAAAATAGGGCTGAGGAATATTCAGCAAAGATACGAGCTGGTTTCTTCTAACAAAGTGAGTATAGAAAATAACAACAAGATTTTTAAGGTTAAATTACCCTTATTAACACAAAAAATTAAAAAAATGAGAACTGATTTTATAGACGAAAGCGCCAAATATTTAAGAGCAAAAAAGCGAGTAGACGACCTCAAAGGATTTTACGGAAGTTTAGTCGCATATTGTATCGTAATTCCCTTTTTAATTCTTTTAAACTACAAGACTTCATGGCATTTTCAATGGTTTTGGTTCCCTATGTTTGGTTGGGGATTGGGATTGACCATCCAGGCTTTTCAAACCTTTGGTGTTGGAGCAACTTGGGAAGATAGAAAGATCAAGGAGATTATGGAAAAAAATAACAGATCCAAATACTAAATATCATGCAAGAAGATAAGAATAAATTAAATGAAGAATATCTAAGAGCAAGGGCAAGACTCGATGAATTAAAAGGTTTTTACTCTAATATTGTGGCTTACCTGGTTGTAACCCCTTTTCTAGTTTTTATAAATTATATGACCTATTGGGATTACAAGTGGTTTTGGTTTCCAATAGTTGGCTGGGGACTTGGAGTCGCAATTCACGCCATGGTTACATTTGGCTTTGGTTCGGATTGGGAAAAGAGAAAAATAAAAGAAATTATGGATAATGATAAATACAATTAATTATGGAAACAAATTATTCAAACGAAGAGCGTTATAGAAGAGCTGAAAAGCGTGTTAAGGATATTAAGGGATTCTACTGGCATTTGTTCTGGTACCTTGCTGTAAATATATTTTTAACCTTTGGAGGAACTATAAGAGGTTTTATTTCAGATGGTGCTTTGGATTTTAGCGGGTTGCTATTTACTAGCTTTTCCGTCTGGTTTTTCTGGGGTATTGGTTTGGTAGGGCATTGGTTGCATGTATTCGGTATGAATATTTTTTTCTCCAGAAACTGGGAGGAGAAAAAGATCAAAGAATATATGGATAAAGACAAATTTGATTAATAATTAAGACTTGAAACAATGATCAAAGTTATCATTATAGAAGATGAAAAACCTTCGGCCAGGAGACTAAAACGAATGCTTTCTGCCATTCATATTGAGGCGGAGGCCATGTTGCATTCGGTTAGTGAGGCTGTCGCCTGGTTTGAAGTCAATGAGCATCCCGATCTTATATTACTTGACATTCAGCTATCTGACGGGCTTTCCTTTGAGATATTTGAACGTGTAGAAGTAAAAAGCGCTATCATATTTACCACTGCCTATGACGAATATGCTTTAAAAGCATTTAAACTTAACAGTATTGATTATCTGCTGAAGCCCATTGATGATGAAGAGCTTGAGACAGCCATAGAGAAGTTCAAAGGAAACCGACCTGAGCCTCATAACCTAATGGTAGATATAAATCAAATTAAAAAATTATTAATCAATCCATTAGACATTGAGTATAAAAAAAGATTCACCATAAAAGTCGGGCAACATTTACGGGTTGTAGACACCCAGGATATCGAATGCTTTTACAGTGATCACAAGGCTACATATTGCCATACAAATGATAAAAAAAATTACCTGATGGACTATAGTCTGGAGCAGTTGGAAGAGCAGTTGGATCCTCTTAAGTTTTGCCGGGTAAACCGAAAATTCATCATCAATATTGAGGCCATTGCTGATATCATTTCTTATACGAACAGCAGGTTGCAGGTAAAATTGAGGCATTTTTCAGAATTGGAAATTATTGTGAGCAGGGAGCGAGTCAAAGATTTTAGAAAATGGCTCGAATAGGCCATAAGAGTAAGGAACTATCTTTGATTCTCAGGCTTTAAAAAAGCTGAATACGTTGCTTCCATATTTTCTGGATTGCTCGAATTGTGGATGTTCAGAAAGATCAGTTTGTTTACTATGTTCTATGATAAGAGCTCCTTCTTCCTTGAGTAAGTTTCGATCGAACACAAGGCTAAGTATCCGATTGAATTTTTCTATTTCCATATCATAAGGGGGATCCGCGAAAATAAGATCGAAATTACGTGGGCTACGCTCAAGAAAAGTAAAAACATCGCTTTTAAGGGTCATTATATCGGCTTCCAGCTCCTTACTTGTTTTTTCCAGGAACTTGGTGCATCCAGAATGAGCGTCAACCGCAACGACATCAGAACAGCCTCTGGAGGCAAATTCTAAACAAATACTTCCTATTCCGGCAAAGAGATCTAAAACAGATAGCTCATCAAAGTAATAAGAATTATTCAATATATTAAACAAAGCTTCCTTAGCCATGTCAGTTGTTGGTCTCACAGGTAAATTATTTGGAGCCTTAATGCGCCTGCCTTTAAATTTCCCTGAAACAATTCTCATAAATACTGATTTAAAAGTGTAAAATGCCTTCTTTTAGAAGCCTCTTTAGTATTTAAAGGGAATTTCAATTCAGACCTGTTTTCAAGCAGACTTACCTTTCGTACATACGTATAGGCAATTTTGTACAGCTCACTATCTGTATCAATCATTCCGGCAAGCACCAATTCAAATTTTTCCGGATTGAGCTTCAATTGTTCCGCTGCAAAAAGGATATAATAAATAAAGTCCTCTTTACTATGGTAAGAAAAACTGTTATAGAATAGTAATTTATTATCAGCAATAATAACAAGCTGGAATTGTTGTTCGCAAACATGAGCAAACATGTGTGGATGCTCACTGAATTTAAAGGTGTTTAACAAATTGTTCACTAGAATCGTTGAGAAATGTTTGTATTCGAAACTTCCAAAGCGTTCGAGAAAGAAATTGTTGACATTGACAAAGGGAATATAAACATTGACCATGTCATGATTTTCCAATTCGTCATGTACCACATAATCATTGGTATAAGTTTTAGAAGAAAATTTCAGATAGTCTCTTATTCGCTCTTCATCAAACAATGATTTTGGGACCAATGTAGAGAGCTGATTTACATGACTGATATTGACCGATCCATATCTTTTTTGAAGCGCATTTTCTTTTTTGAAGAGTTCTTCCACATTTTTGAGTAATTTTTCGGGAGTTGGTGAATGGTCTTCAAACGAAAAGTACTCAAGTTTCTCTACCTGTTTTTCACGTGTATTAATAAGGCAAAAAGAAAATCCATCCAAGCTGAGTTGGATGGATAGATGTTTTTCATTGAGATTATTAAAATCTATAGATGTTTTAGTTTGTTGATTCTTCTTTAGATCCATCATAGAAAGGAGGCCAGTTACCATTTGTGTTAACATCTTCCAAAGATCCTACCGTAATATATTCACCAGGAACATTGATTCCGCCTAATGCTTCTTTTTCCTGACGAACAAGGGCTTTGCTCATGCCATGAAGAATAATCTCTTTGTCAACTTTCGCTTCAAATACAGAAGCCCGAACACCTTGCACTTTTTCAACTGAACCAATCTTTAGTTCAAACTTTGAATCTGTACCAGGAACATTCATCATTCCTTTATAATCTCTTCCCTCGAAAGAATTCTTAACCATTTTAAATCCTACTGTATCTACAACCCGTTTTTCCACATCAATCGTAATTCGACCTCTTTGTTCTGTTACCACAATATTTTTAACCTCTGTAATTGCAAATGAATCATTTTCAATAAAGTTGACCAAATCATCATATTTATCTGTAAATTTTCTATTTACAGAAACATAAGCAATTTGAGCATCGCGAATCGTCTTCAAGTTGTCGATTACCAGGGCATAGCGTTCCTTTTTGATTTTGTTAAACTTAATAGGTGCCATTATACTGTCATATATCTGATAGCCAAAATACACGATAACCACCCATAAAACAATAGATAATACCGGTTTCATCTTGGGAGGCAACTTATTTACAATCAAGTATGCTAATCCCACTACCGCAAGAATTGATACTATAATTATTAAAATAGAAATCATTTTTCAGTTAATTTTAAATTACGTTCATGACAAATCTACAAAAATTTTTTAATCAGTAAAGTAATATTTTGAGTTTATCTGTGAATTTCTTAGGTCAAATTGCTTGAGAAAACAGAAGCTTCTGAGATTTTGGGCAGAAGGCCTTCTAATTTGAGCTGGCTGCTAAAAATTGTTTTTATGCTGAGACCTAACTCTTATTAATTCTAGTTAAGTTTGTATACCTGACAAAAATTAACGGGAGGTTTTAAAAATGCATGATGATAAAAGTCTTTATCGGGCATTCGTAGGAGGTTTTCAGTATCGACCCACTCAAATGCAAGATGAACTTCTGAGGAGGTTGGCTGATTTTTTGGTCAATGGAACACGATTCAGCATTTTTTTAATAAAGGGTTATGCCGGAACAGGTAAAACCACAATCATCAGCACTGTTGTAAATCATCTCGGTGATTCGGGTATAAAATCGGTACTTTTGGCTCCAACGGGAAGAGCCGCCAAGGTAATTGGAGGTTATGCTAAAAAACCATCTTTTACGATCCACAAAAAAATTTATTATTCAAAAAGTGACCCTGATGCAGGCATGAGTTTCGTTCTGCAACAAAACAAACACAAAAACACAATTTTTATCGTAGATGAGGCCTCCATGATCTCAGATGGTAATGCAGATTCCAGATTATTTAATAATCGATCTTTGTTGTTGGATCTGATGACCTATGTCTATTCAGGTAAGGATTGTAAATTGATCCTTGTTGGTGATACAGCACAACTTCCTCCTGTCAAATTGGATCTCAGCCCGGCACTTGATCAGAATTATCTCGAAATAGAATTTAATATGCCGGTCATATCCATTGAGCTAGATGAAGTTATGAGACAGCATGAAACCTCTGGAATTTTATACAACGCTACAAAAATCAGAGAACTGTTATCGAGAAATGTGTTAAATCAAACTAGATTCGACCTGAACTTTAAGGATGTGATCAGATTATCGGATGGTTATGAGATTCAGGATGCCATTTTCAACGCCTATTATGAGGGGATGGACAAAACTGTTTTTATTGTGAGATCTAACAAAAGAGCCAATCAATACAATCAGCAAATCAGAAATTCAATATTGGGCTATGAGAATGAGATTACATCCGGAGATTTAATTATGGTTGTTAAAAATAATTATTTCTGGCTAAAAGATGCGCCAAAGGTAGGTTTTATTGCCAATGGAGATATTTGTGAAGTGCTTGAGATCTTCAGTTTTAAAGATTTATATGGCTTTCGCTTTGCCGAAGTAAAACTTCGTTTGGTCGATTATGAAGAACAAGCCCCTTTTGAAACAGTAGTTTTGCTTGATACACTTCACAGCGAGGCTCCTTCGCTTTCCTTTGAGGAGGGAAACAGGTTGTATCATGCGGTCGCAGAGGATTATGCCGAAGAAAGATCGAAGTACAAAAGAGTACTGGCCATCAAAAATAATAAGTATTTTAATGCACTGCAAGTGAAGTTTTCCTACGCCCTAACGTGTCATAAAACACAAGGAGGTCAATGGGATAATGTATTTGTAGAGCAGCCATACTTGCCTGAAGGGGAAGATATTTCGTATCTTAGATGGCTTTATACAGCGATAACCCGTGCACAAAAAAAACTGTTTTTACTTGGATTTAAGGATGACTATTTTGAGGAATAAAAGGGCTTTGGTCTTACTTTTGGCTTTGCTTTTAACAGGCTGTTCTGTCGCTAAAAAAATAGAGAAGAATTTACGGTCATCTTCAACTGATGAGCTATATTTTAAAGGGATTTCGGTGCTGAATGCTGAAACAGGCGCGTCAGTAATAGATTTTAATGCAGACAGGTATTTTACCCCGGCTTCAAATGTAAAGCTCTTCACTCTGTATGCGGCCTGGAAGACCCTTCAGGATTCAATTGCGTCTTTTGATTATATAAAAACAGGAGATTCCCTGATTCTTAAGGGAACAGCTAATCCATTGTTCTTAAGCGATTCACTCAGTGAAAGGGCTATAACATTCTTAAAGACAAGTGAGGAGAATATATACCTGAAGGATGACCATATAGATGAAACAGTGTATGGAAAAGGCTGGTCCTGGGACGATTACCCCTATTATTACATGCCTGAAAAGCATCTATTTCCAATATATGGCAATGTGATTTCAGTGAACAAAACAGGAGATAGTATTGAGGTAGTTCCAGATTTGTTTAAGGATAAGATACATCTTACAGAGGATTTAAAAAAGATCCGTGACAAAGATGCAAACGAATTCTATTTGGAAGAATCAACTGACATCTCGAACAGAAAGATTCCTTTTAAAACATCCAATCAGTTGGTTGCGGATCTTTTGACTAATGAATTAAATAGGAAAGTGATTTTATTGCATAATGAAAAGAGGTATGATTTTAAGTCCCTTAAAGAGGTTCCTTATGATACGCTGTATACAAGAATGATGGTAAATTCTGATAATTTTATAGCGGAGCAGCTCATGCTTAGGGTTGGAAATGTAACCAAAGGAAAATACAGTGTTGAGGAGGCAATTCAATATTCACTCGAGAATTTACTTTCTGATATTCCTCAAAAGCCGAGGTGGGTTGATGGTTCAGGTTTATCCAGATATAATTTGTTTAGCCCTAAAAGCATAGTGTATCTATTAAAAAAGATGTATGATGAGATACCTAATGAGCAACTGTTTTCTTATTTACCTCGAGGGGGTGTGAACGGAACGCTGAAGAATAATTATGAGAACCAGTTTTATATTAATGCCAAATCAGGAAGTTTATCAAACAATTATTCCCTTTCAGGATATTTGACGACCAAAAAAGGGCAGGTGCTTATTTTTAGTTATATGAACAATCATTTCCCTGGCAGTACTTCGCAAAGAAAAAAAGAAATATCAACTTTTCTTAAAAAACTATATGAGTCCTATTAAAGATTTATTCATACAGGATTCGTCCTTCTGCATCAAACCATGATCTGTACATGGGCATATGGATCTTTTCAACCTGGCTTCTTTTGATCTTAAGTGTTGGTGTCATCAAGCCGTTCTCTACGGTCCAATCTTCCTGCATGATCACCGCCTTTTCTATTTTTTCGTGTTTTTCCAAGGTAGGATTTATTTCAAGTACTGATTCAAGTAAGCTTTTGTTAAGTTCTGTTTTTGACTTACTTTTCCCATTAGCAGAAGGTATAACAAGCATGATGGGTTGTGGAATTCCCATCCCAACTAGACAGACCTGTTCTATGTCAGTATTTTTGGAAATGGCCAATTCAATCGGGGCCGGTGAAATGTATTTACCCTTGTCGGTTTTAAATTGATCTTTAGCTCTGCCGGTGATGGAAAGAAATCCATCGTGGTCATATTCTCCAATATCTCCAGTTTTTAAATAGCCATCTTTGTCAAAGATCATAGCTGTTTCTTCCGGATTCTTATAATAACCCAATAGTAAGCAGTCGTTCATTATACAAATTTCACCAATATCAGATAATTTGGCTGTGGCACCATAAGTGAATTTTCCTACCGTACCAATTTTGTTGGATCCGGGAAGGTTGCAATGGGAAATGATACAATCTTCTGTCATACCGTAAGCCTGAATAATCTCAATTCCCAGTTTTTTATACCATTTCATTATATTTACGGAAAGAGGCGCAGCACCCGAAGCTATATATCGTGCTCTTGAAAGCCCAAGCTTTGATTTTAACTTATTCTTAAATAGTTTGTTGAGAAAGGGAATATTGAGTACTACATTCAACCTTTTTTGAGAAAGGCCCTCAAGGATCTTTTCCTGAAACTTTGCATAAATTCTGGGTACAGCAAAAAATAAATCTGGTTGGGTGGCTTCCAAATTCGATGCAAAGGTTTCTAAGGATTCGGAGAACGTAAGATTGCCTCCCTGAGTAATTGCTCCCATCTCCAATCCAATCCTCTCTGCAATATGAGAGAGTGGGAGGTAAGAAAAGTAACTTGGGTGTTCGGGTAATGAAAGTGTCATTCCAAGATTAAAAGAGGCGTTTGAGAAATTCTCATGGCTATGCATGACCCCCTTAGGATTTCCAGTGGTACCGGAAGTATATATGATGGAGATCAAATTTTTGGGATCAGGTAGACTAATTTCCTGAAGTGGTTCATGGCTGTTTACAAGCGCTTCCCAAGTTTCATCTTCATGAATACCGTATTTTTCCACACTGATCTTTGAAATATTAGCAAAGGCATTTTTTTGAGATGAATAATTATCTAATTTACCTATAATCAACAATTTAGAATCACTGTGTTCAATTATTGGTTTAATAGATTCAGCAATAAGGGTAGGGTAAATTGGGACGGAAACATGGCCGCTCATCATGATGGCGAGATCGGCCATCACCCAATAATCACAGTTTTTCGATAATAAGGCAACATTACTTTGTGGAGGCAGGTTTTTTTTCTTGATAGCCTGCGCTATTTTCCTAATCTCCTGCCCACTTTGTTCAAAAGTCAGGGTTTCGGCCTTTCCCTTGTGAAATTGTCGTAAAAAAATCTGGTCAGGGCTAGTTTGCTCCCAGTAAATAAAGGCTTCCAGGGGCGAGTTAAATTTTCTCATATGCGATTATAGAATACTTATTTGGTACAATTTAAGAAAAATAATAATAAGGTAAAGAAGAAATTCATGTTGAGAACAATGTGATTACTTATCCGGTGCAAGAAAAGAAGTACAGCTTAGAATTTACTTTCTATATGGTTTAGGATTTCAGCGAGATTTGTTTTATGGTCAAACCATTTGATCTCAGGATCACGCCTGAACCAGGTACCTTGTCTTTTGGCGAACCTTCTTGTGTTTTTCTTAATCTCATTAATGGCCTGCTCTAAACTAAATATACCATCAAAATAAGTAAATAATTCCCGGTAACCCACGGTTTGAAGGGCGTTCAACTCCCTATGCACATATAGACTGCGAGCTTCTTCCAATAATCCTTGTTGCATCATTAGGTCTACCCGCTGGTTAATTCGGTCGTAAATCACTTCACGATCAGCGCTAAGGCCTATTTTGATCGTATCAAAATTGCGTTTCTTTGTTTGCAAACCCAAATAATGTGAATAGGGCTTGTCTGAGCCTATACATATTTCTAAGGCTCTTATAAGACGTTGTTTATTGTCAATGTCCATTTTTTGGTACGATACCGGATCCATTTCCTTCAGCTTGGCCTGAAGTGTTTCTATCCCGTCATCATCTAATTTTATTTTTAAACCTTTTCTTATTTGAGGATCAACGCTAGGGAAATCATCCAGGCCCTTTGTAACGGCATCCACATAAAGACCGCTTCCTCCAACCATAATCATGATGTTTCGATTTTTAAAAAGTTGGCTTAGGAGCTCTGTGGCGTCCCTTTCAAAAGCTCCGACGCTGTATGCTTCAAAGATTGATCTATTTTGAATAAAGTGATGTTTTACAGTTAATAATTCTTCTTTTGAAGGAGCAGCGGTCCCTATGTGCATCTCTTTATAAAACTGACGAGAATCACTTGATATGACTTCTGTTTTATAATAGTTTGCCAGCTCAATACTCAACCTGGTTTTACCGATGGCGGTCGGACCGATGATAGCGATTAGTTTGTTCTGTTCCATGGAGTCAAAAGTAATTAATTTCAGCTATTCAAAAATGTCGATTTGATTCGTTTAAACAAGCTTATTTTATTGAAATAAATAATAATAAAAATCGTTTAATACCAATGAATTTGGTTCAAATCTTATTCCTATGCTAAAAAACCGGATCCTGCTATTTTGTTTGATCACCGGCTTATACGCGGTTCAATCTCAGCAAATAGAGCTTAGTGGTAATCAAATTATAATCCCTGGGGGCGGTACAAATACACCTCAGTTTGCTGATGGAACCTTGTTTCTTGATACGCCAGTTAACGGATCAACATTACAACTTTTTTCAATTTACAATGCCGATAACAGGGATATTGATATTGATGATATTCGTTTAGATTCAGATCAATTCAGTATCAACAGCAAAATTAAAAAAATCAAAAAGAATAAATCCAAAAGTTTTGATATATACTTTGAGCCAACTTCTACAGGAGTCAAAACAGCGATCTTAACAATAACTGTGAAACAGAGAAGAACTAAAAAATCCTATTCCTATAACCTGGAGGGAGCTGCTGTTGAGGGGGCTGCTTATTCTGGAATTATGATTTCCCAGTATTATGAGAATGTTGATGATGATTTTATTGAAATAATAAACTTGTCAGCAAAGGAAATCAAAAAAAATAAATATGTATTGGCTGTATATGGCCCTAATGACGATCTCAACAAGGCCCCTGGGAAAAGGAATACTATTGACGTCAGAAGAATGAGACCCGGGGAAGTAAAGGTTTATAAAAGGTTCAGGCTTAAAGGAGATGAAATAATTGTGATTTCCAAATCCAAAGGAAAAAAATGTTTTAAAGACAGAATAGAGATACTTGGTAAGCAAGGTGAAACTTGGGGAAAAGGCCTCTCTCTCAGTAAAGGGGGTTGTGCAAGTGAATCAGCTCACACCGAATTTGATCCAGAGAATTGGATTAGCCTAAGTCTTTTAGAAGTGGACGCATCTGTGGCTGAGCAAAATTTATTTAGAGGTACTTATCAGGGAGGCCCTATTGTTTGGAAGGACGCCGTTTGGACATCCAATGCGTTACCAGACAGAACCAAAACTGTGGTCATCGAGGAGGCTTATTCAGGAAATCTTGGAAATCTGGAAGCCTGTGATCTAATTGTTAATAGTGTGCTTGATTTTGATAATGATAGTAAAAAATCAGTTATAGTATATGGAGATTTATCTGTCAATGGAAGTTTTCGATTAGGGGATCAGGAGTCTTTGGTTATGTATGATGATGCTGCAGTGATCAGCGGTGTAATTACGAAAGTAGAAAAATCTACCTTTAGAAATAATGCGTATGATTTTACGTATTGGTCTTCACCGATTAAGAAGGCTGTAATCGACGAAGTGTTTAAGGGCGTTAGCCCGAGTCGCATTTATTTCTTTGATCAGGCAAGAACAAATACCTCCGATCCCGATCATCCGGATTTTTGGTTAACCTGGGTACCAGCCAGTGGTGAAATGACTTCTGGAATGGGATACGCCGCCGAAGGAATCAAAGGAAGTACTGGAATTCATGAAATCAGTTTTCAAGGAATACCTAACAATGGTTTGATCTTTGTACAGGTGCATCATCATGACGATGAAAATCTCAATAATGACTATAATATGATAGGAAACCCGTATCCATCAGCTATAGATATTGAAGGTTTTTTCGATGCTAATCGGAATACGATAGACCCAACAGTTTATTTATGGACCCATGCAACTTCAGTTTCAGAATCAACCGGAGATTTCTCCTTCGATGATTATGCGACCTATAACTATACCGGAGGTACCGGGGTCGGTACCGGTCCTGTGCCAACAAAGAATATAGGTTCAGCACAAGGTTTTTTTATGAGGGCCATATTAAAAGGGCAGGTGGTTTTCAATAATGCCATGCGGTTAAAAGATTCTAATGACCAGTTTTTTAAAAACAGTACTGTTAAAAACGTGAAAAACGACGAAGAAAAAGACAGGATCTGGTTAAATCTAACAACCGACCAGGGAGGGTTCAACCAATTATTAATAGGATTTCTTAAAGAGGCCACTGAAGGGATTGATCCCGGATATGACGCTTTGAAATTTGATGGTGCCAACAAAATCAGTTTTTATTCGCTTATAGAAGATGAAAAAATAGCTATTCAAGGCCTGGGGCCTTTTGAATCAAATAAGGAAATAGCACTTGGCTTTGATACTAAGGTTTCAAATAGAGAATTCAGTATTTCCATCTTCAAAGCAGAAGGTATTTTAAGAGATGTTAAACTTATCTTATATGATCGTGCTTTAGGGATCAGTCATGACCTTAAAACATCAGCCTATATTTTTAATCAGCAGATGAAAGGGAGTTTTAAAAACAGATTTACCCTGTCATTTGAAAAGCAAGTTGACGTATTAGCTGATTCAGCCGCCAAGACAGATCGACTCCTTGTATTTAATCAGGGAGATGTTTTCACATTTACTGCCTCCAAATCGATCGAAACAATTCGTTTTTATACTATCCTTGGTAAAATGATTCATGAGTCTCACCCGCGTCGAACCGATTTTGAAATAACAGAACCTGTTTCGAAAAAGGGCGAATTGTTGTTACTGCAAATTGAACATGCCGATCAAAGCAGGTCTTTGAAAAAAGTTTATAAACAATAAATTATTAGAGTTTTTCGCCACATTTATAACAATTTCTGGCATCATCACGATGGTTGTCAGCCGAGCAATTCGAGCATGAATTCGTATTCAGGTTTATGACCTGCCCCTTTTCTTTGGCCATTTCTGCTCCAACGATACCCGTAGGTATTGCAATAATGCCATAACCCAGAATCATAACCAAACTCGCCAGAAGCTGCCCGAAGGCAGTTTGGGGTGCAATATCACCATAGCCCACGGTTGTTAAGGTCACAATCGCCCAATAGATACTTCTGGGAATACTGGTAAAGCCACTTGGATCACCTTCAATGAGATACATAACCGTTCCTATGATCACGCAAAGGATCAACACTGCCGAAATAAAGACAAAGATCTTATATCTGCTTGCTTTCAATGCCTTTCCCAGATTATCGGTAGCTCCCACAAATTTCACTAATTTCAATATTCTGAATATTCGCAACAATCTCAGGGCTCTCAGGGCTACAAGAGCGTGTGCTCCGCCTATGATCAAGGAAAGATATTTTGGTATTGTCGACAGCAGATCTATAATGCCGTAAAAGCTAAATATATATTGCTTTGGTTTTTTGACAGTAATTATTCGTAAGATATATTCAATCGAGAAGAGGATGGTAATCACCCATTCTGAAATATTAAAAAAAGTATGATACCTGGCGTCGAGCTCCTTGACACTTTCAAGCATGACAAGAATAATACTGAACAAAATCGCAACAATAAGCACAAGGTCGAAGACTTTCCCTTCACGGGAATCGGCCTCATATATAATTTCATGCCATTTTTCTTTCCAAGTATTTATTTGTGGGTCATTTTTCAAGAACCTGAGGTTTTTTCTAAAGATATTAAACTATTGCTAGTTTTAATGATTTCCTTAAACATTTCCTTCAGCAGTTTGTATTTTTCTGGTTTATAAATAGGGTAATTAATCTTTAAAATTGAGTAAACATAGATTTTATTGTCTTTTTCTGTAATACTGCTCACATAGGAGCCTCCATTGTTGGGGAGTTTAATATGAACATTCTTTGGCAGTGTTTTAATTCTATATCCCAATGGCAATTCAATAGATGTTTTAGTGATATTATTGATTTTGTATCCGAAGTTTACGGGATACGTTCTTTCCTCAAGTTGAAATGGATTGCTTTCGTATTTATATAAATACGGGTTTAAAAATATTTCATTGGCTATAGATTCTTCCGTTTCGAACTCAACATCAAAGCGCTCTATCAGTGTGGAATCCAAATGTGTTAATTGTTCATTGCTATAGTTATTGACCATCATGTCACCGTCACCTATTTCCAAATACTCCAGATAATCATCCTCAGACATATCATCGATCCGCTGTCTCCTTACAGAGGCATCATATCCTGTACTTTTAATAACAACCTCCCCGTTTAATACACCATCATCGTTAAGTTTTAGTCTTATTTCTTTTAGCTCCTTTGAAGCTATTTTTGGCGATGTGGAATGCCAATAGCTGCCATTTTCAAAATCTAGCACACGGCCTTGCCCGTTAAGCGTTTTAAAAGGAGTTTGCCCAAATGTCATGAATTGGTTTGATGCATCAAGTAACAAAACAGCATTGTCAATTGTTGCATAAGCGGCCACATAATTGAAATCACTCATTATAGGATGACTTTTAGTTGGAATACCATTATCCCGTGTAGATAGTAGCATAATTTTTGTGTCAATTCCGGCAGCATTTAAGGCATTTATCAATGCCATATTGATTTCAGCCATAGATCCATTTTTTTCTTCATACGCTTTTTTTACATTCACTTGACTGTAGATATGATGATTTTCTTTATCCAGATTGAAATGGTCCTGCATATAATAGTAAATAGACTTGGCTCTTTTATGATCATCTTTTATACTGAACAATTCCTTTGGCAGGATTTTCTTAAAATAACTACTCAGTTTCAGTTGCTTTCCAACACTTCTATCCTGTTCAAGATATTTGTCAGTATCGGTCCATGTAGAAGTGAATTCCTTAGAAGTTCCATCAGTGTAATTTATTCGTGAAAGTTCAAATTCAATTTTTGAGATATAATTTTTTTTAGCTAAACTGTATTCTTCATCTTCCTTAAAGGCAGGGATGTCTTTTATTGCATAGGTGAGTTCTTCGCAACTGGCAGAAGCCCCGCGCAATTCAAAGCAATTATTCTTTATTGAAGCTTGATTTTCAGTCAATGAAAGTGAACCATTTAAATGGCGGTTATAAATCCAGAATCCAGGGATCGTGAGGTGAAACTCACTGTGTAATTTAGGAATATCAGATTGAAAACTCCAGCCAACAAGGTTGAAAAAGAATTCAGATTTTACGTCATATTGGTATTCCAAGACACTTCCAGGTTTCAAATTCGGAAACGTGAAGCTCACCTCATTATACTTTTCGTTTAGTTTTTTAGTATAAATCTGATCTGATGTTAGAATGGTTACTTTTTCATTTTTGTTATATGTAACAGCTTTAATATTTTCAATTTTTTCTGAATCTCCCGAACTGTCTTTATATAAATACACTTTTACTGTCGCATTGTCATAACCTTGCTCATTGAAAATTTTTATTTTTTTATAAACCTTGTTTACAAAAAATAAATTAGAGCTGCCAGATCTATGAAACGTCACATTTCCATGCTCATATAAAACCAATGCATCTGCGGTTAGATCGGTTGGAAAATTTGTCATTAGAAGTTCCTTTGACAGAACTTTGCCAAATTCGTAGGGTAATTGAGAAGATTTTTGACTTTGGATATGATGGCTGAAGAGCACTATTAGAAGAATTACTATCTTTTTCACAGGTTTAATAATTAAAGTTCGATTTCAAATCTAACGATAAAAATCAGCTGTTATTATGATAAAAATCAATGAAATTATTTTAAAATCTAATAATTTTTTCAACCTTGTTTCCTGCAAGGTATTTTTTGATAATCATATTTTGTTCAGGATGAATTTCTGTGCTGCTGATCAAACTTTTGAGGACATTTAAATTATTGAATTGATGCCTAAGCTCAGCATAGGTATATCCTTGATATTGATTGTTTTCTATCAATATGATTGATTTTTCACCAGCATTCCGCCCCTTGTCAACAAGGATCATGTTTTCATGGTTAAATACAACAGTCTCAATACTTTCTTTTTTGCTTTTATTGTGTTTAGGTCTATGCCTGGAAATAGCCTCTTCAAACTTGATCCTTGCCATTAATTCACTGCCTGTAAGCTCGAAGGATACTGAATTCATTTCCTTGAGCAAGGTTCTGTTTCGTCTGGAAGTTCTCAGAAAAACCTGATTCACCAACTTTTGAATATTTTTCCCTTTGCCAACATAAATGATGTCACTGTTATATCTATGAAAATAGAATAAGCCTGATTGTACAGGCAGGGTATCGAGAATATTGAGCAATTTTCCTGAGAGATCTCTCTGGTTGCCAATTTTGATCGTGTTTTTAACGATCAATTTGTCTTTATCTTTTTGTAAAAGAATTTCAAACAATTTCAATGTCGCCAAAGCATCTCCGTTCGCTCTATGCCTGTCACTCATAGGAATTCCTATAGCTCTGCACAATTTTCCCAAACTGTAAGATTCGAGGTCTGGAAGTAAGACTTTACTTAGTTCTACTGAGCATAGTGTTGGAATGTCAAATTGATATCCCAATCGAGAGAATTCATTTTTCACTACTCGATAATCAAAACTGGCATTGTGGGCGACCATAACGCATCCTTCGGTGATCTCAAGAATTCTTTTTGCCACCTCGTAAAATTTGGGGGCATTCTTGAGCATTTTTGAGTTAATTCCGGTAAGGTTTACCACAAAAGGCTGAATTTCTCTTTCAGGATTGACGAGGCTAACAAAAGAGTCAACAATATCAACTCCGTCAAATTTATGAATGGCGACTTCGGTAATACCTTCTTCATTGAATTTACCACCTGTCGTTTCTACGTCTATTATTGCAAAATTCATAAAATCCTTAGTATTTCTTATCAGCATTAAGGACCAACTTATTTTCTCTGTTGGCTATTTCCCAGGCCGTATAAAATACCAATCGAGTTCTCTGGGCCAGTATATCAAAATTAATTTTATCGGCAGTATCCGTAATCCTGTGATAATCCTCGTGTGATCCATTAAAATAGAAAATAACGGGTATGCCATTTGTTGCAAAATTATAATGATCCGATCTTTCGTAATAATTATATGGATCATCCCCCATATTGTAGGTGTAATCCAGTTTCAACTGTGTATATTTTTTATTAGTGTCTTCTGATAGGTCATGCAGATCCTTACTCAAGCGGTTAGAACCAATGAGATAAACATAATCGCTTTTGCCTTTATATTTATCATCAATTCTTCCAACCATATCAATATTAAGGTTGACAAGAGTGCTGTCAAGAGAAAAAACGGGATTTTCTACATAAAACTTTGAACCATAAAGGCCAATTTCTTCCCCTGTAAAATGTGCAAAAAGAATGGATCTTTTGGGTCCATTTCCTTGTTTTTTTGCCATTTGAAACGACTCCGCCAATTCCATGACTGCCGAGCTTCCAGAGGCATTATCGTCCGCTCCGTTGTAAACTTCGTCTCCTTTCATGCCTAAATGATCATAATGAGCAGAGATTACGACTACTTCATTTGGAAATTCACTTCCTTCTATATAGGCAAGTACGTTTGGTGAAGGCCCTTTTGATTTGTTTTCAAAAAACTGCTGTGGAATCATTTGAATGTAATCAGGACACTCCGTTGGAGCCAGCAATCCTATGTGTTCGTAATAGGCTGTAAAATAATTAACAGCCAATTTTTGTCTTTTTTCTCCGGTTTCTCTACCTTCAAGGATATCAGAAGAAAGAAGGAACAAGTGCTCCTTCAGGTCTTCGGTTTTGATTTGATCGGCATATTTGATTATGTCGGTTTCTTTAATGCTTCCGTCGCTTTTACCAGAACCACAGGAAAGAATGCTAAACGCCAATAAACATATAAGTATCTTTCTCATATTGAGTAATTGTAAACGCAAAAATAGAAATATATTTTACCTATTTGATGATAAATTGTCTACTTTCTTTGTCAAAGCGCATGGAATTGTTATCAAAAAGCAGGTTGATTTGGTCAGATGCGATCAACTCAGAAGGGACTCCAGTGATTATTTTTTCCTCTGTCATTAGCCATAATTCATCGGCTATTTGAGTGGCGAGCTGAATCTCATGGGTAGATATCAGAATGGCTCTGTTTAATTCATGGGCGATTTTTTTAAGAAGCTTAAATGTCTCCATTTTATGTTGCACATCCAGATGAGCTGTGGGTTCATCGAGAATAATCAAATCAGTATTTTGCGCCAAAGCCCTGCAGATCATAGCTCTCTGTAATTGTCCGTCACTTAATTTGTCACATCTTTCGTGCATTAGCTCAATCAAATGAGACTGAGACATTGCCTCTTTGATTTGATTGAGATCTTCTTCAAGAAGTTTGCCGATCCAATTGGTGTATGGCTGGCGGCCTAAAGCAATAAGTTCATAAACAGTTAGGTTGCTTGATGGAATTCTTTCTGTTAGCACAAGGCTTATTATTTTGGCCAGCTCGTTTCTTGAAAATAGATCGATGCTTTTTTCTTCCACATGGATGTCACCGGCAAGTTTGGGCTGCATTTTAGTCAAGGTGCGCAATAAAGTAGACTTTCCTATGCCATTTTTTCCAACCAAACAAACCAATTCACCTTTGCGTAAGCTAAGATTTATGTGTTTTGAAATGACCTTAATCTCTTTCTTTGAGCCATATCCAATGCTAAGGTTCTTTGCGGTCAAAACGTTATGTTCTTCTCTTTCTGACATTATTTTTGTTATAGTACCATTTTCTTTTTTCTCAACAATAGCCAAATCACTATAGGAGCACCAAACATGGTGGTAATAGCATTGATTGGCAGGGTATACTCACTGTTGGGTAATTGTGCTACCGTATCACTGATCAGCATAATATTGGCGCCCAAAAGAGCTGCAGCTGGTATGATTAGCTTGTGTTCGGAAGTATTTAGGATCAATTTCGTCATATGGGGAGCAGCCAGACCAATAAACGCGATGGGGCCGGCAAATGCAGTAATAACCCCTGTGAGTAAACTCGTTGCAATCAACAAAAGGTTTTTGGTTCTTTTAATATTAATTCCGATGCTTTTCGCATAATTTTCACCCAGCAAAAGGCTATTCAAAGGCTTGATCACCGGCAAGATCAAAAGGGCTGCCAGTAAATAGACGCAAGTAAAAATAAGTACTTCCGACCATGTCAAATTTCCAAGACTTCCAAATCCCCAAAAAAGATATTGCTGCAGGTTTTCAGCACTGCTAAAATAGGCCAGAACGCTAATTACTGCCGAGGTAAGGCTACTGAACATCAATCCGATGATCAATATACTCATGGTATTTTTAACCTGTTTTGAAACAACCATCACTGCAAATAAAACCAAAAAGGCCCCGCAACTAGCTGCAATACTGATAAATAGTTGTGACTGTGCAAGCAGCGTGAAGCCTCCTCCAACGATGGAGGAACCCAAAATGAGTAGGGCAACTCCGAGACTGGCTCCCGAACTGATACCCAAAACATAAGGGCCTGCCAATGGGTTCCGAAACAAGGTTTGCATGAGCAAGCCACCTATTGATAAACCTGATCCAACCAAAACGGCAGTAATGGCCTTGGGTAGCCTGTAATGAACAATGATATAATTCCAGCTTTCCTTATTGCCTTGTTCTCCAATCAGGCCTTTAAAAACAGCTTTGATAGGGATGTCAACAGAGCCAAGGCTTATGTTCACAATAAAAAGTACCAGAAGTAGCAAGGTGAGCACTAAAAAGCTTAATTTATATGAAGTTTTGGGGTTCAATTTAAGATCTTGGAATTTGTATAAAGTTAGAATTTTTAGACCAATCAATACTGGTTAATCCAGTTTTTGAAGGAAATAGGGTTCATAATTTGGTAAAAGTTCAGGATGTGCCACTTTGATTAGGTCTTTTAAGACGATATGAGGCTGCATCGGGCCAAACTCGAAATACTCAACGCCTCCGTTGTCGCTTCTTCTTTTTGAAAATGAATAAACCTCCTTGTCTTTAAAGGCTTTGAATTGGCCGTAATGTGCATTCGCGCTCTGTAATTCCTCCAATGTTGTATAATATCCAGAGCCAATCCATAGTTCGGCTATATCAGCTTTCTCATAAACCGTTTCAAAACTAAATACGAGACTTCCCTGACCCTCCGTGTGATTCCAGATGTAGTCGGTGTTTGCATCTCTGTACAGCTGAGCCGTAAAACTTTCTCCAGCCGGCAGGTTCCACTTGTCTTTATAGAGCACTCCCGACATGATCTTTGGTTTTCTTTTGGCCTTAAGGGCTATTTTCTTAGCCTCGAGATATTGAAATTCAATGCTTTGGAAAATGCTATCGGCTTCCCGATCTTTGTCAAAAAGTGCTCCAAACAATTTAATCCATTCAGCTCGGCCCAGAGGCGTATCTTCCAGCCAGTCACCGTTAAAGACCACCGGAATTCCATTCTTCTCGATGTTATTGTAAAGCTTGGTTGATTTTCCCATAGAGAAAGCGATCATTACATCTGGTTGCAGGTTGATGAGTACTTCTGTATTAAAATCCTGCTCATTTCCCAGGTCTGTGACCTTCCCTTGACTAACCCGCTCCCTTGTTTTTTGAGAAGATATATAATCTGTATTTGGAAAACCCGTAAGGCTTTTAATTTCATTCAAAATCTCAATCATGGGTATGTGGGTAGTTGAAGTGGCCACTATTTTTTCTACAGGAATATAGATTTTGTTCTTTCCGTTGTAATTTTTGTTTCTGTCTGAAATCAAGATAAACTCCTGATGTTGCTCAGCACCTGGATAAGGCGATTTAATTATTAGTTTTTTATAACCATCATATACTTGAATATCAAAGCCTTTAGCATATTTAACTGAAGTATTAATAGTATTATTTTCAAGATCAATTTCAATCTCTTTTTTAGCTTTGCTACAGGAAATAGTCAACAAGAACAGTGTTAAGAAAGCCAGAGAATTATAAGGTATTTTATATTTTTTCATAGCGCACTGCATGTTTATTTTTGGAGGTTGATTTGAAAGGGCAAGTTTACAATTTTTTCCAATAATAGCCAGTAATATATTTTTTTACCAGTTATAAAGCCACTACATTTGTCTTGGAATTTGGTCCCGCCATGGCGGGATAAAAAAAGGGAATCTCGTGAAAATCGAGAACTGTCTCCGCAACTGTAAGCTTAGCTGTATAAACAGCGCTTGTTGTTAAAAATTAAAGGTCACTTTCGATGGTGAAGGGAAGGCCGACAACAAGACGCAAGCCAGGAAACCTGCCAGAGTCTAGAACAGCAATGTTTTCGGAAGAAGAACTATTGGCATGAAACGAGTACTTCTATTATATATTTTTGCGTTTGGGACGCTCTATTCTCAAAACGACAGCATCAATAATCTCGATGAGATCATATTGCGTGGTAATTTTTCACCTGTCTTGAACAGTGGTTATGAGGTTCAATTAATTACAGACTCAATTCTTAAAGACAGTTATGAAACCTTAGGGAACCTTCTTCAGAAACAAGCTAATTTTTATTTCAAACAAAATGGTAATGGAATGGTTTCCTCAATTTCATTGAGGGGCACTAGTGCTTCACAAACTGGAGTTTACTGGAATGGTATATCCATTAATTCTGCATTGAATGGGCAGACAGATTTTAATACACTTCAAGGCAATAGTTTTGATGAATTGGAAGTGAGGAAGGGAGGAGGCAGTGTTCTCTTGGGTAATGGCTCAATTGGAGGCGCAATAAACCTTAAGGACAAGGTTAATTTTGAAGAGGGGCAAGGTATCAGGCTATTGGCAGGAGCAGGAAGTTACGAAACTTATTTTTCACAGTTAACTGCTAATTGGAGTAATGACCGGGTTTATGCTAAAATTTCAGGTGGTATTCAGAGTTCAATCAATGATTATGACTATTTAGAAACTGAATTAAAAAATGAGAATGGTCAGTATAAGAATTATAATATTAATGCGACTTTTGGATTTAAGATAAATGACTATCATTCAATTAATCTTAACGCATCTATTTTTGATAATGATAGAAACCTGTCAAGAACACTTACAACAGAGAGTTTATCGAATTTAGTAAGCAAGGATAGGCGGCTATTATTGAATTGGAAATACGTGGGAGATCGTTTTACTTCATCGCTCAAGACCGCCTTTCTTCATGAAGATTTTGAATATTTATTTGATAAAAATGTTGCTGAAAATGGATCATATGGAGAAGGCGATCGTTTCATTGCCAAGTATGATTTTAGCTATTTTTTGAGCAATAGAATTTTTTTCAGAGCTGGCTTGGAGTTTGAGAATGCAGTAGGTAATGGCAGCAGTATTAGTGGGGTGACGCAAAATGATGCAACAGCCTACTTTTTGTTTCATCATGAACCATTTGAACGCTTCAAGTATAATGCCAGTTTTCGAGTAGGTCTTTCCTCAGCATATGAGATACCCTTTATTTATTCTTTAGACGCAAAATACCAATTTACGAATCAACTGTCGCTTAGAGCTGCTTTTTCAACAAATTACCGATTGCCCACATTCAATGATCTTTATTGGGAGCCAGGAGGAAATCCGGATTTGAAACCTGAAAATAGTTTGTCTGGTGAACTAGGTTTAAACTATACATCGAAGGGTTTTCAAATAGCAGGTGGCGCCTATTTTATAAAGAGTACAGACCTGATACAATGGAGGCCTGTGACTCAGGATTTCTGGCAGCCTCAAAATGTCAGTAATGCTTCAAACTATGGTTTAGAATTTTCAACTGCTTATAACTGGTCGTTTGGTTCTCATAATTTCGGAATTAAAGCCAATTATGATTATACCATGGCACAAGATGATGACATCGAGAAACAACTTATCTATGTACCCAAACACAGGGCTGGTGGATATTTAGATTATTTATATGGGCAATGGCGGTTTAATTATAATCTGCAGTATATAGGTGAAGTGTTTACCACGACGAGTAATTCGCAATCACTTGATGCCTATTTTTTATCAGATATATCTTTTTACAGAAGCCTATTTAAAGAAGTGGTAACACTCGGTTTTAAAGTCAATAATTTATTTAATGAAAACTACCAATCGGTTGCTTATAGACCGATGCCAGGAAGAAATTATTTATTACAAATCAATATTAAAATTTAATTCAAAATGAAAAAATCAAACATATTATTTTATGTTGCTTTTTTAGCAATTTTTATCAGCTCATGTTCGGATGATGAAGGGGCTCCGATAGGACCAAAAGGAGACTATGAGAAGGGTTATTTTGTAACCAATGAAGGGCCTTTTCAAAATGGAACAGGCACAATTACTTTCGTCGAAGATGGAGGACCGGTTAGTCAAAATGTTTATAAAACGGTAAATGGTGAGGATCTTGGTAATATTGTTAATTCAATGTATATCGCTGATGATAAAGGGTATATAGTTGTCAATAATTCTGGTAAAGTTGTTGTTGTAAACCGCTATACTATGGAAAAGGAGGCTGTTATCGTTGGAGAATCTATTAATAATCCGAGACATTTTGTGGCAGGAAATGGTAAAGGTTATATTTCAAATTGGGGAGATCCTTTTAATACTGAAGATGATTTTATTACAGTTATTAGCCTCAATAACAATGCGATTCTAGCAACCATCCCAGTAGGAGAGGGGCCAGAGAATATGGTATTGGAAGCCGGAAATTTATTTGTTTGTTTAGAAGGAGGTTATGGTCAAAACAACAAGGTCGTGGTGATTAACACAGAAAACAATACTGTACGAGAAAATTTAGTTGTGGGTGATGTTCCTAATTCTATTTTGGTTGACAGAAATTCAGATATTTGGGTTCTTTGCCAAGGAAAACCTGATTATACCGGAGATGAGACAAACGGCTCCTTATTTAAGATTCAATCAGGGAGCAATACCCTAACTTCGATTGATTTTACTGCAATTCAACATCCGACTTTATTGAATTATGACAGTGAAAAATTGTACTATAATTTAGATGGGAAAGTATTTAGTTTCGGAATTAATGATGCTGATTTACCAACTGAAGCCATAGATGGTTTAGATGGCTATTATTATGCAATGAACATTGATAGTGGAGAACTATATGGTACTGACGCAGGAGATTATGCCAGTGAAGGAACCTTAAAAGTTTTTAATTTGGTTTCAGGAGATTTAATGCAAACTATTAGTACTGGAATTATTCCAGGTCAAGTAGTATTTCCTTAAATTAGCAATCTGATTTTTAATTTGTTTCTATGCAAAAGATTTTTCTGATTTGTGGATTATTGTTTATGAGTTATCAATTGAGTGCTCAGGAAATAGGACTTAGGTTTGGGGATATGTATGGCAATAATATAGGCCTGGATGCAACCATCCCAATTAAGAATAAAAGAGTTCATGCTTCGGTGTCGTTTGGGAACAATGTGGGGCTGGATGTTTTGTATGATTTTGCAGTTCAATCTATATTTAGAAGCCCCGATTTGCATTATTACGCCGGGGTAGGGATAACCACGCTGTTTGCAAGCGATTTTAAACTAGGTGTCATGGGAGAACTAGGCATCGAATACAGTTTTCCCAGAACACCCTTGTCTTTAGGGCTTGATTACCGACCGGCGGTTATAATCATTGAAGAAATGGATTTCGCTTATGGTAATTTTGGTCTTAATATTCGGTATGTGATTCATTAAAAGAATTATATACTATTTTTTGAATCAAGGTTTTAACGAAATGTATTTTCTTTTATTCTCGTCCAGTAGAGGGTTTTGCCAAATATAGGATATCCAATAAACCCTCTTACCTTTAGAAGGTCGGGAGCCTCCAGTGAAAGATGACAGCCGTATTCTTTTCCGTTTTTGGCGTTTAATATTTTAGCGCCCTGCCATACCTTATCCTGAAGTTTTGCACCCTCTAGGATAACCATACCCAATATGGGTTGGTCTCTCCTGTAATCGGAGCACTTTGTACAAAGATCATTTTTATGTACTTCGGGTATAATCTCAACAATTTTTATAGCAACTTCGTCCCCATCAAGATAGATTTCTACAATAGATTCTTCTATATTTTTGTCGAAAATATCATAGGTCTTCCACGTACCAACAACTGTTTGTGCCTCAGTCACATTCATCTGAAAAAGGCAGCATAAAGTAAAAAAAAAATATACACTTGCTTTCATTCCAACTTACGATACCAGTACTCGGTTCTACCAATTATGGAGATTCCGATATATCCTCTGAGTTTAAGTTTATTATGGCTCTCTAAAGAGACATAACATTTATAAAACTTACCATTTTTAGGATCTAGAATTTTCCCTCCGTTCCATTCATCACCATCCTTGCTTAGTCCTCTCATGATCACCAAGCCGTTAATAGGCCGGTTTTTATCTTTGCCTGTACATTCTATGCAGGTCTTATCTTTATCTTCTTCTTTTACTATTTCTATGATCTTCCCATAGATTTTGTCTCCTTTTTTATAAATCTCTATTACGGATTCTTTCATCCCCGTATCAGGGTCCATACTATTCCATTTACCTAATACATCTTGTGCGTTTATATAAAAAGGCAAAAAGAGGAGCAAGGCCAGTACTAAAAAAAATTGTCTCATTGATTTGCTTCTAAATTTTTGTGATGCAGTTTTAATAAACTTGCATTTAATTCAAATCCGAGGAGCAATATAATAGAATTTAACCAAATAAAAAGCATGATGATTAAAACCGTACCTATCGAGCCGTATAACTGATTGTATTGACCAAATTTTTCCAAATAGATCTGAAAAATTTTAAAATTTAAAAGAAATAAAATAATAGTAAGGATGGTTCCCGGCGAAAAGAAAGAGCTTTTTCTGCCTTCCCGAGTGCCGAAATAATAAAGTAGGGAGATGCCAATAAACACCATCCCGATAATAATAATAAATTGAATGGAGCTCAACCAAAAATTGGTATCACTTACCATTCCCTGTTCATTCAGCGATTTTACAAAAAATTCGATAAGTACAATCGCCCCAACAGTAATGAGAAGCAAAAAAGCCAAAACCAATGATATGGCAAGTGACACCATATATTGTCGTATAACGGTACGGGTTTGAATCTCATGATACGTATATTCAAAGCCACTCAAAACAGCGTTAACCCCATTTGTCATTAGAAAAATGGCTAAAATAAAACCAAAGGAAAGTAACTCTCCATATTTATTAGTAGCTATATCGCTTAGCACGTGTGCGACTGCATCACTTGCGTCCTGAGAAGGCATGACCTTAAAAACGAGCGACATAAAATCGTCCTGAAAGCCTTCAATGGGTACAAACGGAATTAGTGTAAGTACAACAAGTGCAAAGGGGAAGAGGGCAATAAAGAAACTAAAGGCAATGCTTCCCGCCCTTGACGTTAAGGCTCCTTTCAAAATTCCCGAAATATACATCTCAAGGAGGTCATAAAGATTCATTCCTTCAAATCCTGGGATCTTAATGTCACGAAGCAGTTTTATGAACCAACTGACTATCGGAATTTGCACTGATTTTCTTCTGCTACCCATATTATCAATCATATTTGGCATCAAAATGATCATGCCATTTATCCTGTACTTTTAATACTTGTTCAATCACATCTCTGACGCAGCCTTTTCCTCCTTTTTTTTGCGATATATAGCCTGATATTCTTTGAACCTCAGGGGCTGCATCTTTTGGGCATGTCGCCAGGCCACAAATCTTCATAACAGGAATGTCAGGGATGTCATCACCCATATATAACACATTCGTCGCGTCAATAGTATTCATATCGAGATATTCATCCAATTGCTCTATTTTGTTATGTGCCCCTAAGTAAATATCTGTAATACCAAGGCCTTGTAGTCTTGATTTGACTGCCGCGTTTGTTCCGCCTGAAATAATACAAACATTATAGCCCATATCAACAGCCGTTTTTAGCGCATATCCATCCTTTATATTCATTGTTCTTACCAATTCTCCATTGGGAAAAATAGTAACGGTACCATCAGTTAATACGCCATCCACATCGAAGATGAAAGTACTTATTTGCCGCATGATTTCTTTATAACTTTTTTCCATCTTTTATTTTTTGATTTGATACGTACTAGTTATGGAATCCGATAACAATTTGTAAATTTCTTTTTTATCTCCCTCTAATGCATCTAAATGCTTTTCAATAATTGCCTGGTCATTTCTTCTTGCAGGACCCGTTTGTGCCTGCAATGGATCAAGATACTGCAGTTTTTTCCCCGTTTCCAAAATCATGGGCCTTAAAATATCAAATGAGATATTGTGTTCGATGCACAAAGCCTCGGCACATATAAACATATAATTACTGAAATTATTAGCAAAAACAGCCGAGATATGCAGTTTTTCTCTTTCCTTAGAATTGAGCTTAACTACCTTTTTACTAAGGGCCGATGCCAATTCATGTAACAGTTCAAGATCCTGATCTCTTTCGGCTTCAATAACAAGAGGAATCTCCGAGAAATTGACGGGCTGATCAATTCTTAGGGTTTGAACGGGATAGAGCACTCCTTTTCTTAAATCCTGATGGAGTTCCATCAGAGGAATACTCCCGGAGGTGTGCACTACCAGTCCTTTTATTCCCCTCAGGTTTCTAGACAACCTACCAATTACTTCATCTTTGACAGCAAGTATGTATACATCAGCCTCTTTAAGTTCATTAAGATTGTTGGTGCAGGGCAGGGCAGGGTCGAAATAATCATTATGGGTTCCGTTTCGGCTATAGCGCTGAACAATGGCAACATTAGCTGCTGATTTCAGGGCCAGGGCCAAATGATAAGCAACATTTCCAGAACCGAGCAATACCACTTTGATCATATAGCTAATATACAGAGTTAAACCTTGAAATAAAAAGTATTTTGTTTTCGTTTAGAGGATCTCAATTAAAATAAATGAATCGGCTATAAACCTACGTTTGAGAACATCAAAAAAGGGACAAATAAATTCATCCCTTTCTCACAATTAACTCTAACAAAAATAATATCAAGAAGCCTTGATCTGAGCCTGAGCTGCAGATAAACGCGCAATTGGTACTCTAAATGGAGAACAACTCACATAATTTAAGTTGGTATTATAACAGAATTCAATAGAACTAGGTTCACCTCCATGCTCACCACAAATACCTACCTTAAGGTTTGGTTTTGTGCTTCTTCCTCTTTCTGTTCCTAACTGAACTAATTGACCCACACCTTCCTGGTCAAGGGCTTCAAACGGATCTACTTTTAAGATTCCTTTTTCGATGTAAATTGGTAAGAATTTACCTGCATCATCACGTGAATATCCAAAGGCCATCTGCGTTAAATCATTTGTTCCAAAGGAGAAAAACTCAGCCCTTTGTGCAATCAAATTTGCAGTTAAGGCAGCCCTTGGGATTTCGATCATAGTACCTACTAAATAGTCAATACTGTCATTTCTTTCTTCAAACACCTTTTTCACAGTGCTTCTGATTATTTCCTCCTGACTCACAAATTCGGCAAGGGTTCCAATCAAAGGAACCATAATTTCAGGTTTGGCTTCAATCCCTTTTTCTTTAAGGTTTAAAGCTGCCTCAATAATTGCTCTTGTTTGCATTTCAGTAATTTCCGGATAGGTAATTCCAAGTCTACAACCTCTATGACCCAACATCGGATTAAATTCTTCTAATTCAACTATTTTAGCCTTTACAGCATCCAAAGAAATATGCATATCTTCTGCTAATTCTTTTTGATGTGCCAATTGATGAGGAACAAACTCATGTAACGGTGGATCCAATAATCTAATAGTTACAGGTAAACCTTCCATGGCTTCAAAGATTCCTTCAAAATCTTCACGTTGCATCGGTAATAATTGTTCCAATGCTTCTTTTCTTCCCTTGATCGTTTCCGCTAAAATCATTTCACGCATTGCTTTAATACGATCTACTTCAAAGAACATATGCTCTGTTCTTGTCAGTCCAATTCCCTGAGCCCCAAAACCTCTTGCAATTCTTGCATCTTTTGGAGTATCAGCATTGGTTCTCACTTTCATTTTCGAATATTTGGCTGACAACTCCATGATTTCAGCAAATTCTCCACTTAATTCAGGTTCTATAGTAGCAACTTTCCCTTCAATGATATTACCGGTTGATCCGTTTAATGAAATCCAATCACCTTCATGATATTCATGCCCATCAACGATTAGCGTACGGTTCTTATAATTTATTTTTAAAGCACCTGCACCCGATACACAACATTTACCCATACCTCTGGCAACAACGGCTGCGTGAGATGTCATTCCTCCACGAGCAGTTAAAATACCTTTCGCAATGTTCATTCCTTCTAAATCTTCCGGAGATGTTTCAATACGGGTTAAAATGGTGTTTTTGTATTTGTTTGCTTCATCAGCGAAGAAAACAATTTGACCTGTGGCAGCTCCAGGAGATGCTGGTAAACCTTGCGCGATAACATTAGCCTTTTTCAAAGCCTTGGGATCAAAAACAGGGTGTAATAATTCGTCCAGTTTGTTTGGTTCAATTCTCAGGATGGCCTCTTTTTCATCGATAGAGCCTTCTTTTAATTTGTCAATGGCAATTTTGACCATTGCAGCACCGGTACGTTTACCATTTCTGGTCTGTAAAATCCAAAGTTTACCGTCTTGCATGGTAAACTCCATATCCTGCATATCTTTATAATGGTCTTCCAGTTTTTGCTGGTACCCGTTCAATTCATTATAAATTGAAGGCATTAATTCCTCTAACGAAGGATAATCTTTTGCCCTGTCTTCTTCTTCAACCTTAGCCAATTCAGCCCATCTAAGCGAACCTAGTTTAGTGATTTGCTGAGGTGTTCTTGTTCCTGCAACAACATCTTCACCTTGTGCATTGATTAAATACTCACCATTGAAAACATCTTCTCCGGTTCCGGCATCTCGTGTAAAACAAACCCCGGTACCTGAATTGTCACCCATATTACCATACACCATGGCCTGAACATTTACAGCAGTTCCCCAATCTGCAGGGTAGCCATGCATATTTCTATAGTATACCGCTCTGTCACCGTTCCAGCTATCAAAAACTGCCACTACGGCACCCCAAAGTTGATCCCATGGATTTGTTGGAAAATCGTGACCCGTACGTTTTTTTACAGCTTCTTTAAAATCGTATACCAAATCTTTTAAGTCCTGGATGGAAAATTCTGTATCCAGTTCGATATCTCTTTTATGTTTCAAGGCTTCCATGATCTCTTCAAACGGATCAATATTCTCTTTTGATTCTGGTTTCATACCCAACACAACGTCTCCATACATTTGTATAAAACGACGGTAAGAATCCCATGCAAAACGCTCATTTCCCGTTTTATTCGCTAAACCAATAACAACTTCATCATTTAAACCAAGGTTTAAAACGGTATCCATCATCCCTGGCATAGAAACTCTTGCTCCGGATCTTACAGATATCAATAAAGGATTCTCTTTATCTCCAAAAGTAGATCCCATAATTAATTCAACATTCTTGATGGCTTCTTCAACATCAGCTTTTATCATGGCCACGGTTTCTTTCTGACCCACTTCATTGTATTTGGTACAAACTTCTGTAGTAATTGTGAAACCCGCCGGTACTGGTATGCCCAGTAAACTCATTTCTGCAAGGTTCGCTCCTTTACCTCCAAGAAGGTTTTTCATGCTGGTATTACCGTCAGCAGTTTTGTTGCCAAATTTGTACACATTCATCTTAACGTCTTGTAGTGTCTCCATTTCTTGTATTTTTGATAATTATTAATTGTGTCACAAAATTAGGCATGATTGCAGTTCTGAATTATGATATAAATCATACCTAACATGATGTGTAAGATATGTTACACAAAAAAAGAGGTCATTTGCGAAAATGACCTCTTTTTTATACTATGGAAGCTGTTATTCTAGTAATTCGCTCCAATCAGATTACCCCCCAATTGCAGCAACCTCAATTCGGCCACTTTAGCCGTATATTTGGCTTGATTATAACTGTTGATGGCACTTAGGAGGTTGACCTGGGCCAATCTGAATTCAACTGTGATAATCTGCCCTAATTTGAACTGTTCTTCACTTCTGGCAAAATTTCGCTTATTGGTTTCAACATTCTTTTTTTCCGCACTTAAAACAAATAATGAATTTTGATAGGTTTCCCAGGCATTGGCCACATTTCTTTCAAGGTCTTTCTCAACCAATTCTTTTTCGATATTCCTGCTATCAATGGCAATCTTGGCATTTTGAACCCTGGTTTTGGTGAGCCCTCCATCGAAAATATTCCAAGATACACTTAGAGCACCTACGATTCCCGCGCTCGTATTTGAAGCTAATGCAAAAGGGTTGTCGATATTTGAATCTGTATTGGAATTTCTCCAGTTATAGGCTCCGTTGATGCCTACATTCGGCACCCAGGACGACTTATTGATCTTTAAATCATAATCACTAAGTGTCACATTTTTTTCAGACTGCAAAAGCAGCGCATTATTTATTTTTGCCGATTGCAACATACTGTCATAGGTAAGGCCTAATGCATAATTAACCGTTGTATCTACGGCAAAATCAACATTAATTTCTCTTCCTAAAATCACGTTTAAGTCTCTTTTAGCATTCGCCAATTCTCTTCGAATATTCAATAAATTGATACTGTCCTGGTTGACGTTTACCTCTGTATTCAATACTTCTAGTTGGGTTTTTTGTCCATATTGATATCCGTACTGTTCTCTTAACAATTGACTTTTTGAAATCGCCAATGATTGCTCCAGGTTAATTTTGTTTTCGGTAAGTCTGGCTACATCATAGTAAGAAACAAGCAGGGCAAGCAGGGTATTTTCAATGACCTGTCTTACGCGGATTTCAGAGATATTATATTGCTCCTGCAATATTTTATAATTGTATTTTCTGCCAAATCCATCGAAAATTAAATAATCAACGCCAACCGAGGCACTATAGCTATTGGTCGTATTTTCAATATCATCTTGCGAATTACCATCCTGAAATTCGATATGACTCTGGTTATCCTGGTAATCAGCACCGCCCGAAGCAAAAACTGAAGGTAGATAGCCACTATTATAGATACTGGAGCTGTTTTTAGCTGCCTCAAGGTCGTTATTCGAGACCTTGATATCATAGTTATTTTCCAAGGCAATATTCACTGCTCCTTGCTTTTCAAGCAGTTCCTGTGCATTCATCGATAAGCTCACGATCAATAGCAGAATAGCTAAAAATTTATTCTGTTTCATTTTGTTCAATTTTTAATTCTTTAACGGCACGTGTTACTTCTTCTTTTGTCACTTTTTTCCCGGTGATTAACCACTTGATTTTTACCGTTAAACTATTATTAATAGAAAGTAAAAGCGGTAGCATCAACAAGGTTAAAAATGTTGCCATCATAATTCCATAAGAGATAGAGATCGCCATGGGTTTTAGAAACTGCGCCTGTCGGCTCTTTTCAAGCAACAGCGGCATCAATCCGGCTACAGTTGTCAAGGAAGTTAGGATGATAGCTCTAAACCTTGATTTACCAGCCTGAAACAAAGCTTCATCGAATTTCATTCCTTCTTTCAGATAGGTATTGAATTTCCCAACCAGTACCAGGCCGTCATTCACCATAATCCCAACAAGTGCAATGATTCCTAACCATGACAAAATATTGATGGCGAACCCGTGGATATAATGCCCCCAAACAATACCAATCAAACTAAAAGGTACCATAATGAATAACAATAATGGTTGACTATACGATCTAAACGTAAAGGCGATCACACAATAAATTAAAATTAAAACAATAAGTCCTGCACTACTGGCTGAATTTATTGTTTTATCAGCCTCTCTGTTCTGTCCTTCAAAACTTGGTTGTACCGAAGGGTATTTCGATAAAATATTTGGAAGAATATTATTCTTGATATCTGTCATAACATCAGCAGCACTCTCTTTCGCATTCGCCATATCGGCAGTGATCTGAATCTCGCGTCTGCCAGCTAAATGATTTATGGCCACGTCACCCCGCGCTATATCATAGGAGGCAATTTCCGAAAAGGGCACTTTATTTCCAGTAGGAGTGGAGATCCACATGTCGTCAAGATTCCTAATGGAAGACCTGTCTTCTTTTTCATACCGTACCCAAATCTTAATTTCGTCCTGTCCACGTTGAAAACGCTGGGCCTGAAAGCCGAAGAAACCTGACCTCACTTGACTCATAACTGATTGAAGTGTTAGCCCTAAGATATAGGCATCATTTTTTAATTTGATCCTTACTTCTTTGATTCCTGCAGGATCAGTATCGGAAACATCTTTTAAAGTTGGGTTGGCCATAAGTATTGCTTTCAACTCGGTTTTGGCAGCTTTTAATTCGGGAATATTATTTCCCAGAAGAGAAACAGCAACCGGACTTCCTCCAAAATTACTTCCTGAACCAAAAGTGAGACTTTCGGCCCCATACACTATACCCGCTTTTTCTCTTATGGCATTTGTAATGTCAATAGAGGGGAAATCTCGAAATTCTCCTTGCAGCAAATTGATCGTCAGCCTCGCATTACTGGATCCTGGACCAATCCTTTTGATAATATTTTCTACAACCGGAGTATTACCTGTTTGCTTTTCAGTATATTCTTCAGCAACCAACCATGCAGCTTCTTCAATATTAGAGATGATCGAGTCGGTTATTCTTTCATTAGTCCCTTGTGGCATTGACAGTGATATGGAAACTCTGTCGCTCGCAATAGTTGGGAAAAATGAAGTACGAACAATCTTACTTTGAATACCACCAATTGAAAATATAAGTAATGCAAAAGGAATAGCAAGTCCTAAAAACCGGTTCTTTAGAAAGAATTTCAAATAAGGACCATATAATCTGTCTCTGCAAAAAACCATTAATTGATCAGCCTTAACATTGATTTTAGTGAACGCTCCGAAAATTCCTTTTGTGGGCTTTTTCCGGCCTCTTATCAAGGCTTTAGAATGGGCAATATGCGCCGGTAAAATGATCAGGGCTTCAATGAGCGATACACCTAAGGTCAAGATTACAACCGTCGCAACTTCACCGAAAAAATTTCCAATACGACCATCCAAAAAGAAAAATATTGAAAAGGCCAGCATGGTAGTTAAAATGGCAGATATGATTGGTGGAATTACTTCTAATGTTCCATCAATAGCTGCCCTAACAGGAGATTTTCCTTTTTCGTAATGATGATAAATGTTTTCACCGATAACGATACCATCATCTACCAGGATACCAATAACGATGATCATTCCAAATAATGAACAATACATTGATCGTAACACCAAGGCCGGAAGCAAATATAAACATCCCTAAAAATGAAATTGGTAATCCCGCTGCTACCCAAAAGGCAATCCGAACGTTTAGAAAAAGTGAAAGAAAAAGTAATACCAATACAATACCAATAACTGCATTTTCTGTTAATAATTCGGTTCTTTGCTTTAAGGTGATTGATCGGTCACTTGATATGTTCAATTGAACATTGTCATGCTCGGCATTGAATTTTTTAATATAAATTTTGATCATATCCGCAGAAGCAATCATATCCTCACTATTGGTGTTGCTTACTTGTATGCTTATGGCTACGTCATCATTGTAAAAAAGCCTGTCGGGATTTTCATTCCAACGATCTCTCACTGTCGCCACATCTTTCAAGTAAATCACATTACCTGTTTGATCAGCCTTCACAATAATATTGGTAAGGTCAGCACCATAATATTTACGGTTTCTCGCCCTGATCAAGTAGTCTTCATAATCAGTTTTAATATTCCCTCCTGAGACCAATAAGTTTGATTGTTGTATCGCCTTGGCAACATCTGCAAAAGTAAGATCAAAAGCCCGCAGGTCGATCTCCCGAACAGCTATTTCAATTTCTTCATCCGGAAAACCGGTTATGGAAATCTGAGATATCCCTGGCATTGCGCGAAGATCATTTTCAACATCACGAGCATATTTTTTAAGAGTAATCAGGGGAAGATCATTACCACTCACTGTAAAATCAATGGTTGGGGCTATAGATTCGATTTTCGCAATTACTGGTGGTTCCATACCTGAGGGAAATGAAGGCACACGATCAACAGCATTTTTAACATCTGCAAGCACTACGTCAATATCAGAATCAACATAGGTTTCTATACTAATTGTAGCGGAGTTTTCTCTGGAAACAGAAGTCACCCTGTCTATACCAACAAGGCCCTTTAAATTGTCCTCTATTTTTAGAACAACTCCTTCTTCCATCTCCTGAGGAGAAGCACCAGGGTAAATCACCGAAATATTAATAAATTGGGACTCGGTTAAGGGGAAAAAGGACGATTTCATCGATTTTGTCCCCAGATAGCCAAAAATAACTACGGCAAGGATAATGATGTTAACCGCGACATGGTATTTAATAAAATAGGATATAATTTTTTTCATAATCGGTATTGCAAGATTATTTATTGGCGTGGGTTAGATCCGTAAACGGTTACTTTCATTCCAGGATACGCTCCGGGAATAGATCTACTTAACACAGGAGTACCGTCTTCTAAGCCTTTGATCACAACGGTATTGTCAGTAAAAAACACAGGGTTGACCTTTACAAGATCAATAATACTGTCTTTAAACACATAGACACTTTCATTGTTCACAAGTAATTTTCTTTCCATTTCATAGGCATTGTTTTCAGATTTAGCTACAAGTTCTGCCTCCAGGTAAATACCTTCTTTCAAATCTTTTCCCTCCACCTGTATATAAGCCTTTACGGTTTGAGATGCCTGATCAACACGACCGTTTACACGTGCAATTTTACCTTTCCAGGATTGATCAGTATCTCGGCTAGTTACCTTAACGGAGTTTCCTTTTTGCAACAAATCCATGTATTTCGCATTAATGGCCACTTCCATTTCATACACCTTTGGATTGATGAATTCCCCCAGTTTTTGCCCCGATCGGATCAAAGAACCAGGATTCACCATGGCATCAGTCAAAATACCATCATATGGAGCGCGAATGGTGTATTTTGTCAAACGAACCTCTAAATTCTTTACATTATAGAAAGTCGTATAAATATTTCTGCCTGAAATAAAGAACTTTTCTTTTTCAGAATTTATTTCCGGTAATTTAGGTGTAGGCTTTTCAAAATTAAAATCCCTTAGATATTGTAGCCATTTTTCATATTGTTCAGGATAATCCAATCGAATATCAGGCATGATAGAGGTAATGCTGTTATAAAGATTGCTTTTCTGAGCCTGCAAGTTGGCATAGTGCTCTTCACTATTTAGTTTGAGAATCACTTCACCTTTACG